>Ga0209537_1002201_pt1 | contig 20087 bp, 18 predicted proteins | sample BioPla4DNA1_FD_187698 | JGI IMG/M metagenome (GOLD analysis project Ga0209537, IMG submission 187698) | Biogas fermentation microbial communities from Germany - Plant 4 DNA1 (SPAdes) (version 2) | ecosystem: Engineered > Bioreactor > Anaerobic > Digestate | place: Bielefeld, North... | reverse complement strand
GACGAAAATCTTAAGGGCACACTTAAGAAGGCTGGATTCTTAACTAGAGACCCAAGAATGAAGGAAAGAAAGAAATACGGTCTTAAGAAAGCAAGAAGAGCTTCACAGTTCTCAAAGAGATAATTTCTGTATCAATTACCAAACAAGTTTGCTTGGAATTACAAAGTATGCTTGTTACGATATCAAACCGTCGGGGGAATACCACCCTTGGCGGTTTATTTTATGCAATGAAATACGGATACATATGCAAAACCCCGTTGGTGTAATCAGGAGAAATCTTGTTACACTGATGGGGTTTTCTATTACCGCAAACAGCATAAAATAAGTATATAGAGAGATATATAAAAAATTCCCATCCCCGGTCTGATTACACCTATGGAGGGGTCACACCTGCGTATAAATAATGTATATTATGCATAAAATTCTCCTGATTTTTCACGAGCAAACTTTGTCACTCCGAGCAAACTTCAGTGTCATTTTGCTATTTTTTTACCTATATCTGGATTTATGGGAGTGATTTTTGCCCACGAGCAAACTTTGTCATTCTGGGTAGGAAATTGGATTCAAACCCTTGGAATGTAAGGCCTTGCGGACACGAGCAAACTTGTGTCATTTTGAGCAAACTTGTTTGTCACTCGACAAAGTAGAAAAAATAAAATATATCAAAAAAAGAGTGATTTTCAAAAAAATACATCTCGGAATTGAAAAATTTTCTTTAGCGCGTTAACATGTCATCAAGAAAGCATTAAAGAAGGGAAGATTTATATGGCTAAAAGGAATAATAATTGGACTATGGCAAAGTATCGAAGATTTTTAAATGAGAATCGTGGTATGGGTGAATTGGCGAGTTATAAGCCGTGGCTATGTATTCAAGACTTCCCATCTAAAGGCAGGGTATCTCGCATAAAGGGGTGGAAAACAAATCGCATACATCATTTTTTCTCCGATATACAAACACGGTGCTTCTATCTATTTGAATGGAATGACGAGATAATAGATATCAGAGAACACTATCCTCTTTTAGATGTAACCGAAGTCGTAAAAGATAACAAAGATTTAAAGCAGGATTTTTTTAATAAACAAGACCCTCCACATATCCTAACCACAACATTTTTACTAACTTTAAAGAACAAACAGCATATTGCAAGAACGGTTAAATTATCAACAGATTTGGAGAAAAAATCGGTATTAGAGCGACTTGAAATTGAAAAAAGATATTGGGAGGCAAAAAGAGTTGATTGGGGAATTATTACGCAAAAAGAAATACCTACTGCAATGGTTAAAAATATAGAATGGATACATCAGAGTTTAGATACATATGAAGAAAGAGGACTTACAAAAGAAGAATTGCAGCATTGTTGTGAAATTTTGATTAATAAGTTTAGTGATTCTAATCATTCAATAAGGAAGATAACTTCTGATTTTGATAAAGAAAATAACATTGAAGTAGGCACAGGTCTGTACATATTCAAATACCTGCTTGCCAGTAAACAAATCACGGTTAATATGAATGAGCGCATTGATATTGCTAAAAGTAATCCGAATATTATCATTGGTTGGGGTGAAAGATATGCTTCCAATCAATAGTATTATTTTGTATGAGAATGAGCAGGGAAAAAAGTTTGAGCGTCTTTTACATATATATGGTGATATTGGATACTTTATTGATATTTATGGCAATTCTATGCCACGACCTAAACGAATGTCAAATATTCAGGCAGGATTGGACGAAGGGATAATAACCATATTAGACACTGAGCCATATATCATCACACAAAATGAGGAAGATATATTACCAAAACATAAGGCTATACGGGATAAGGCTTATAATACTATAAAAGACATAGTTGTTATTGAACCTGATATTTATATTGCAAAAGAGCGAGCAAAACTTGTTAGGCAGTTTACAGAGAACATTCACGAAACAACCGTTATGAGATATTTAAAAAGATATTGGCAGCGGGGTATGCACAAAAATGCACTACTTCCTGATTACTACAACTGTGGTAGGGAGCAGAATAATACTGCAAATAAAGGTGCTTTTCCTATTACTCCAGAGGTAGTGAAGATTTTTAACACCGCACTTAATCGGTTTTATTATAATTCTTCGCAAAAGACATTGACTTTAACCTATGAACTTATGATTAAAGAATATTTCAGTGAAAATGGTATTATTAATGATAACATTCCTACTCTCAAACAGTTTAGATATTGGTTTAATAAAGAACGGAACATAAAAAAAGAAATATCTACCCGTCAAAGTGCAAAAAGATATGAACTACGGCATAGAGGGCTAACAGGTTCTTCTACAAATGAGGCTTATGGCCCGGGAGATATCTTTCAGATTGACGCCACAATCGCTGATGTTTACTTGGTTTCTCAATATAATAGAAATTGGATAATTGGAAGACCTGTCATTTACACAGTGATGGATGTGTTCTCTCGCTGTATAGTGGGATTAAACATATCCCTTGAGGGTCCCAGTTGGCTTGGGGCTAGTATTGCATTGATTAACGCAGTGACAGAAAAGGTATCTTTCTGCAGACAGTATGGGATTGAAATAGATAATAGCGAATTTGAATTTCATTACCTACCGAACGCCATTATTGCAGATAGAGGGGAATTAGAAGGTAAGAATATAGAATCATTGATTACTGCTTTTGGTATAAAGATACTTAATACAAGTCCTTATCGAGGAGATATGAAAGCAATTATTGAGCGCTATTTTAAAACACTTAATGAACATACAAAGCCATTTATGCCCGGGGTAATTAAAAGTCAGTATAGGGAAAGGGGAGAACAGGATTATAGACTTTCAGCAAGTCTTGACCTAAATCAGTTTACACAAATTATAATAAAGTGCATTTTATATCACAATAACCACCACTACCTAATCAATTATACTAGAAATGAAGATATGATTGCAGATGGAGTAGAACCAATCCCTAAATTAATTTGGCAGTGGGGAATTGCTAATCGTACAGGACGGTTAAGGACGGTAAATGAAGATATATTAAAGTTAAATCTATTACCAAATGACAAAGCCACGGTTACAATGCACGGAATAAAATACAAGGGAATGCTTTACGGTTCTAAAACTTCTTTAAAAGAACGGTGGTTTGAAAAAGCACGAAACAGCGGAACTTGGAAAGTTAATATCTGTTATGACCCCCGTGACATGAGTTATATCTATATCAAACAGGATAACGGTAGGGACTTTGATAAGTGTTTCTTGCTTGAGCATCAATCAAGATATAAGGGGAAATCAATTGATGAAATAAATTACCTATTAGAGTATGAAAGAATACAGGCAAAAGCCTCAAAAAAAGAGGAATTGCAGAAAAAGGTGAATCTTCTTGATGATATAGAAAGGATTGTTGAGCAGGCAAAAAATGAAACTAAGAATGAAGTTAAAGAAGGTGTAAGCAAAAAGAAGCGTATTCAGAATATTAGGGATAATCGAAATTTTGAAAAACAGCAGGAACGAAAACAGAATATTATTGAGTTAAGAACCGAAGAACCTGTAATTGAAGTTGTAGAAGAACACTATGGAGATACGGAGCAAGAGATGTTTGAATTATTATTAAAAGCACAGAAGGAGGCGAAAAACCGTGCAGGATTTGATACATAATGCAGAATATAAAAAACAGATTATAGCGGAGTATAAAGGTAATCCCTTTATTGAAGCACTGCCAGAGATTATACCTGCTAATCAAGTAGTATCTAAATTAGCATCTTTTCCGCCATACGATAAGAATGAAAGACAGTTAGACAGTCAATATAGAATTCATCTAATTGGCCGGCTATATGATATCTTTCAACCACTAATGATACACTTAGATTTGGAGAGTAGAATCAGCAGAGTGATAAGACAGGGATATATCAGTAGAAATATATTCGATAAAGCATTTGTTTCCAATCAATATCGCAGCACTGCAGGTTCGTTTACGCTCCTAGGAGTGTCCGGGATGGGCAAAACCAGTGCAGTTAATAAGGTATTATCATTGTATCCGCAAGTTATTGTTCACAGTAAATATAAAGATAAGGAACTTTCAAGGTTTCAGGTGGTTTTCTTAAGACTTGAATGTCCTTATGATGGCAGTATTAAAGGATTGTGCCTGTCTTTTTTTAATAAGGTAGATGAATTATTAGACACAGATTACTACTCACGATTCGGCAGTGGTAAATTATCAATAGATAATATGCTTGTTGCAATGAGTAATATCGCTAAAAATATTTCACTGGGGCTTTTAGTAATTGATGAGATACAAAACCTTAATAAATCCAAATCTGGGGGCTCTGAGCGGATGTTAAACTTTTTCGTTACCTTAGTTAATACCATAGGTTTACCTGTAATACTAATTGGTACCCCCGAGGCAATGGGGGTATTGCAAGGAAAGTTTAGACAGGCAAGGCGTGGTTCGGGATTAGGGGATATGGTGTTTGAGAGACTAGATAATGACATTAATTTTGATTTGCTTATCAATGCCATATGGGGATATCAGTGGACAAAAAGACCAACAGCATTAACCGATGAACTAAAAGACACGCTTTATGACCAGTCGCAAGGGATTATTGATATAGCCGTAAAACTTTATGCGCTTGCTCAAACAACGGCAATTTCAAGTGGAAAAGAAGAAATAACATCGGCATTAATTAAGCAAGTGGCTGATGAAAGTCTAAAGTTGGTAAAACCAATGCTAAATGCATTGAGGACAGGAAATGTAAGAGAGATAGCAAAATACTCTGATATATATATACTGGCAATATAGATTTAAATTATGCAGAGCCTCCTAAAGCAACATTTGTAATACCTACAGTTCATAAACCTGTAGTAGAGCCTAAAACTAAACCAGCAAAAGTTAAACGACAGAAAATAATTCCATCTGCACAAAATGATATTAGGGTGATTGTAAAAAAGGGCAGAGAGGAAGGAGTCACCGCTTATGAAATATTGAAAAATAACGGCATTATTAAAGAAGGTGAGGTTGTTTGATTACATTTTTTCCTACTCCATATACGGACGAAATATTATACAGTGTTTTTGCACGGTATCACGATAAAAGTCCAAATATGAATGGTAGTGAGACAGCAAAGGATTTATTTAATGTAAACCGTATGGTGTGTAGCATAGAATTCCCATCAATGCTGTTTAAATTGCTTCAGAATATGCCCTTAAACAGTCCTTATAATGTAGATAGGTTAATAGTCAAGCATACATTATTTTCTTTTTATACGGCTTTTTTAAGTCCTGAAAACGCTGAAAGAATAAGACGATATATGCTGTATAAAGATGTTGAAATATATAATAAGATTACAAGCATTATGAATCCGTTGGCTGAAAATAAGTTTTTAAGATTTTGCCCAAAGTGTAATGAAGAAGTATTGGATAAATACGGTGAAATATACTGGAATAGAATTCATCAAATCAGAGGTATTTATATTTGTCCTATTCACAAAAATCCCATTTACAATAGCACGGTATCACTTGAAGAAAATAAATATAGATATATTGCTGCAACAAGTGATAACTGTATAGTTGAAAATGAAATTAAATATGAAACTAAAGTATTTGAAAAATTATTAAACATTGCAGAAGATATGTATTATATTCTTAATAATCCTAAAATCAAGACAAACATAAAAGACCAGTATTTAAATCAGTTAAAAATATTAGGTTATGCAACAGTAAATGGAGGTCTGCGACAAAAAAGACTTATTACTGATTTTGAGAGGTTTTGGGGTAATGAAGTATTGGAAATGACTCATAACACAATTACAAAAACAAATAACAGCAATTGGCTTTTGGAAATGGGATGGGATAGACCACTGACAGCGGATCCGGTAAAACATATATTATTAATACGATTTTTAGGGCTTACACCTGCAGAAGTATTTAATCAGAAGATAGAGTATCTACCTTTTGGGAATCCACCGTATCCTTGTCTAAACCCTGTTTGCATAAAGTATGAGAATGAAATAATTGAGAGTGTAGAGATTAAAAATAGTTATAAGACTAAAAGCCCTATAGGTTATTTTACCTGCCCTGTATGTGGATTCTCTTATTTACGTCGTGGTCCTGATAAAGATAGTGAAGATAGATACAGGTATTCAAGGATTGTGGATTATGGAGATTACTGGAGAGAAGAATTAATGAGGCTGCTAAAGAAAAACAGTGTACCTAAAGTTGCTAAAATTATGGGAACAACGCATACCACTATATATGATTATTTAAGGCGAATGGGAATCAAACGATAGCATAAATTACATTAGATTATGTTTATAACTATGTGTATAAATTGTTGATAAATTATAAAAACATTGGTTATGAGTCGTCTATAAAGATAAAAAAATCCTTCACCCGGGGGACTTATTAAGGTGAAGGAGATTAATAATCAGATAGGAAATATTTAATTCAATAAGTATTATGATATTTAGCCACAATAACTAAGTTTAGGTAGATGATTACCTGATAACTTTCATCAGGACTACCATCTTGATAAAAGTAGTATCTGTAAGTTTTAAAAAATTCATTAATATTATTATATTGTCCTGAAGAGCGCCAAATTCTAAACCATTCTGTTAATAACTGAATTAAAGTATCTCTATCGGCATTAGAAATAAAATACATTGATATTGTATTGTTATCTAAATGAACATAATATTTTTGTTCCATATCTTTACCTCTCAAAAAGATTTTTCATTCTCCATCTTAAGCATAATCTGATGGGAAAGAAATGTATATTAAGAATGTTTTTCAACTGTATCTTTAAATAAAAGAGATAAATTATCTTTATATCGATCTGGCTCTCTCCAGTATTTGTATATAAGCATAATTATTGAGAAAGCCTGAAAATCAGATAAACTTTCAATTTTTTCTATAAATACATTTTTATTAATACTCCACTTTTCGCATAATACCGGCTCGTAGTTAAGAGCATCTATGAGATTGTAAAGAATATAATTTTTTGGAGATTCGTCAGAACAATATATTCCGTTATTTAGAATATCAAATAGACAATAAAGTTCGTTGTTATTAAAATAATTTTTAATATCTTTTATAGTTCTATATAGTAAATTATGGTAAGTTAAAATGTATTTCCTCAACAGATGAGAGAAATCTGCAGGCCCGCAACCTTTCTGAAAGTCAATTAAACAGTTTTTAATTTCTTTATCTAACTCAACACTAATTTTATTATTCATAATTGAATACCTCCTTGAAATTTATTTACATTTATTTTGTTTTACGCTATAATCTAATTAAAGGAATTTTTAAATTTAGTGGCTTTTAAGAAGTGCATTTCTTAAAGCCTTTTTTTTATCTCTAAAATAATCTCTGCATTCTGTAAGGCGGAAAGTCTCATTAACACGCGATATCACTAATCCTATTAAGGACATAGTTTTTGTTATTGCAATTAATATAGTGAATATCGATGTTTTTGTTTTTTACAGCACTAATTACTTTATACAGCAGGCTGTGAGAAGCATACTTAGTATTTATGAATACAGCATCAGCGTTTTCTAGAAGTGCTGTATCAAAGTTAATATCGTCAATACCGATAAACTTAAAGTTTGAAAGATAACCTTTCATCATATTCTGCCATTTCGGATGCCCACCAACAATTACTCCTTTAATACCCTTCACATTTAATTCATTTACAAAATCATAATCGATTTCTTCAGTTTCAACTTCAAGTTCGTTTGCCATTGCAGCATTTAGGTTAAGGAGCAATTGGATCTCTTTCTTATAAGAGTCAATCTTACTGTTTAAGGCACCTGCTATTTCTTCAAGTTTTTTATTTTCAGCCTTATATTGATACAAGGCCTTATTGAATTTGGAATTTAACTTTCTCTCTATTTCTTTATTATCTGTTTCGATTTCGGTAAATTGAGTTTTTAACTTTTTGTTTTCGGTTTCAAGTTCTGCAATTTTTCTTCTTAGACTATCCACTAACTTATCATTTTCAGAAACCTTTTTATTATAGAATTCTTTTGATTTCTTGTAAGCCCTCAATAGTTTTCGTATATGCACCATAAAGGCTATACTGATAAATATACTTTCACTATTTTTATCAAGAGAATTAGATACGCAATCAAACAAATCACCATCAGCGGATAAATCAAAAGACAAAATGGACTCTAAATTATTCTGTATAAAATCAAGAGGGTCATCGTTGATATTGAAATTTATATATGATGTCATCATTTCAGCAAACTCATTGTCAGTCAAATCTATGGATTCTACAATATCTCTAGATAAATCTTCAAGTATAAATAAACTGCTAATTATATATGACACAGATGAGACATTACTATCATCTGATTCCCAGATACTTTTAAAGTTATTGCTTATTTGCTTGCGGTCACACATATTATTAAAAGTTTTGGTAGAAATATAGATTTCGTGTTCTAACATATTTTTGTGATTTAGAAAAAAGTTTTTACTATTCACATCTACACGGCTATCAATTATTTCTTGTAAGTCTTGGCTTGTTTCTTGTTCCATAAAATAAACAGTCTTGCTTAATACCTTGCCAGCAGTAAAAATAACTGCAACTGCAAAAATAGTATGCTCAGCATTGTCTTGTTTTTCATAAAAGAACCTATCTAAGCATTCCTCAACTTGCAATGACTCTACAGATGTTGCCCAAGAATAAAATTTCGGCCATCCTTTTTTTATAAGGGTTTTCATATCATCATCTGAAATATCCTCAAGTAAACCAAGCATTTTCTTTGCGTAATCTTCAGTTACTAGGTCAAAACTCTTAATCAGTAAAGAGTTATACCAGAAATCTTTCTTGGCAAATGTGCTGTATTTCTGTTTGTCAGCGTTGTACAACTCATCTATGAGAGTATGTACCTTTTGATTCTTAGCAAATGCAATGGCTATAAAAGGATAAAGGTTTGAGGTAAATTGTTTTTTGTTCATAGTTTGCAATCTCCTTTCTTATTAGTGTCACTATATTTAGGTTTAACATATGGTTGATGCCATTTATTGCATCCCTCCTTTGAATCAACCATCTTTTATTTACAGGATAAATTTAGCAACCAGAATCATGTAATCATATTATCGTTTAATTACTATACTGTCAACTAAAATTATTAAATGAGTTTAAAAATGTAATATTCCTGTAATATATAAAATGCTTTAATACTAATAAACTTAGGCGTTTAATAAAAAGCAGGTGTCTAAACAAACTCATGTAATTAATATATTGATAATAAAAAACCACCTATATAGGTGGTTTGTAAGATAAGACTGATTAAATTTTAGACCATTCTTTATATAACTTCCAAAGACTTTCTTTGCCCGTGTAAGAAAACTCGATTTGATTAATTTCCTTGTCATCAATTATTTCAAGCAAATCTTTATCAAATAAGTAATTTACAAATTGATATAATTCTTCAATTGTTTCGTTGTTTTTCTCTATAACAGGATTTAAAATTGTTTTGTCAAATAAGTCAATTTCTTGCTGATAATACTTACTGTATGGCTGAATTTTATTTTCCATAATAAAATCATTTTTGTCTCGTAGTATTGTATTTTTAATCCTATCAATTTCAGCGTCAAAAGGCCGAGATGATTTATCATTTTTATAATAATAAATGCCACTGATAATTCTAAAGATAAAACTATCTAATAACTCATTAATGTCACCATTATGCAGGTGGAAAACATCATTGTTTATAGCCTTTCTTATTTCTTGCTCAGGTATTCCCAGCAAATTGCCGACTTCACGAATGCTATTTTCAAAATTATATTCAGCATCTATAATTTGATATTCTTTAAAAGAGGGCTTGTCAATTATAACATACTTAATTATTTTAGAAAGAAGTTCTTTTTTCTCTTCTTGAGGTAAGGCATTAAAAAATTCTTCGGGGTCTTTATTCTTTTTAGAGGCCATAAGAATATTATTAATTCCTTCTAATTTGCTTTCTTCTATAACAAGTCTTTGCTGAACCTCAATTATCTCATCTTCCAAATTATCAATCTTAATTTGGTTTTCTTCAATGATTTTTAAGAATCTTTCTTTCATTTTAGAATCTTGGTGCAGACCCATTTGCTTTGTTAATACTTCAGATTGTTTTTCAAGATTGTTTAAGGCTCTTTTTAATCTATCCAATTTACTTTCTAATACTTCTATTGAAGGGCTTTTGTCATATTTAACTCCTGAACTACCAAGAATGTGGAAATAGTGGTTGAATCCTTTGTAAAAGAAGTCAAGTATCATATCTTTAACATTATCTTCTTTTAGTGAATTTGGGTTACAGGACTTATCACGGTGCCAATTATAGCATTTGTAGTAGGTTTCCTTTACTACGCTTCCATCCTTGAGTTTTCTGCTTTGAACATTCCCTAACATAGGTCCATTACACTGGGGGCAGCGGATAATATCACTAAATAAGTGGGGATTTTCTTTCTTGCGCTTTTCAGTGCTTTTAGCATTAATAAGTGCTTGCACCTTATCGAAGGTATCCTTATCTATAATACTTGGACAGTTAGCATAGCCATAAGCATATACCGGGTTTTGTAAAATATCTAAAATCCCCTTAGTTCTGAATATACTACCTTTTTTAGTTTTAAGGCCGTTTTCATTTAAGTGCTTAGCAATTTTATAAGCGGTCCATCCGTCAAGGGCTTTTGAGAATATTTCTTTTACGATATTGGCTTCTTGCTTGTCAATGTATACTCCAGAAGGTGAATCTTCTTGAGTTATATATCCTAATGGGGGAGTGCCACTTTTTTTATCAATAGTAGTTTCATCTGCTTCTTCTGTTGTTTCTTCTTCAAATTCATTAAATAGCCTGTAGATAATATTAATAAGCGTATCGTTATATTCTTTTTGCTCAATATGCTGTTCAACGCTAAATATTTGCAACTTCTGGTCTTCTAAACTATTAAATAACTGCTGCATATGTTTTATGCTCTTATTTAACATTGAATAGTTATAAACAATTATTCCGTCTATAAGCCTGTTGTCGTTATCTTGAGTTTGAATGATGTCAATCAAGTCTTGAAGCCTATCATCTACTGCAGTTTCATCATCACAAAATATATCAAATATTTCATAATTATTTTTATCTGCAATATCTCTACAACTTCTTATTATAAAATCCGAACTAACAGAGACATTATTTAACTTTGCATTATATCTATAATAGATAGCAGCGGTTTTCTTTTTATGCATATAAACCTCCTTCAAAAAGTCATTTATTATTTATACATTATATAATATTAAAAACATGAATTCAATAGATAAGACTTAAATATAGAAATAATTGTAAAAGATAGTTTGTAACTAAGATTTTTTAGTTATTTTCAAAAATATTTGTATTATCATTTGACAGATGAAAAAAGTTGAAGTAATATCGAATCATAAAAAGTTTTAAGAATTCTACTGCTGCCAACACTTCTATCAAACTGTTGATAAGTAACTTTATAAGATATGTAACCGAAGTGTAAAGTTATGGAGCAGGGGTTTGTGGTAAAATGTATAATATAAAACTTAGTGCATATTTTTTTAGGCATTAGGTACAGACAATTAAATATTAAATAATTATAGAATTCTAACAGAGCAATAATTTTAATCGGTGGTATAATACCCCCGATTATGTTGCTCTGTTTTTTGTTTTCTCAAAAGGAGGTGTTGTTGTTTGAAAGCAAAAAGCAAATTAAGTCTTGAAAAATACCTGAAAGTTACAGAATGCTCATATCGAGAATTATTTGAATTTGAAAGTTTCAAATTTATTGATTCTCAAGATGAAAATGGTGTTACCCATTATCTTATCGTTTATTACGCAATAGGAAACAGAATGGAGTATTACGAGTTAGACGCGAAAGACTTCTACGAGTTAGTCGTGATGTATTTGGGAGGAATGAGAGAACTGCATTTAATGCAAAGGCTGCTTGAGGAGTTAATTAGTATGACAGAAACCTACTACATTATTGAGTTACCGAAGGGAGACGATGTCAATGGCTAAATTATACGCAAATTCCCAAACTGGAGAAATAGCCAAGGCAAGCCAATTCAACGGTTTGCGGACGATGATTAATGAATTAGGGTTTGAATTGCTAATCGATAATTATCGGTCCTTCTATTATGGCGTTTATCGTAGATATAATCCTGATACAGGAAAATATGAGTTTAGGAAGGTATCTAAAGTTAATGATCAAAAGGAAAAGATCCTCATAAATGAAGGCTATGAGAAGATTAAAGCAGCCTATAGCAATAAAATTCCAAAGGAGTTTTTATGGCAGGGTTATTGTGAAAAAAGCGATAGGGAGGTGTAGAGATGGAGGAACAGGGATTTGTTTTAAGAGATGTAGATTATGATGATAGAGTGGTAGCGATAATTAGGGACATTCAAAATCCTTATGAGTTTGATTGTGCTCAAAATCCAGATAAAGGTTATGGTTATTGCTGGTATAATCTGCAACAGCAAAACCACATTGAAGAAATAAGATATTAAAACCGGAGGTGTTATAAATGATTGAGATGAAAGATTGTACAAGTGTAAGCGATGTATTGCGTTACTTAGAAAGCAAAATGCAAGAGATTATGTATTGCATAAGAATTGCCGAAAGCAATCAAGAAAAGGAAAGGATTCCCCTGCTTGAGGCGGAGTTGCAAGAAGTGGATAAACAGCGATATTGGTTGTTAGTTACTTTTACTGACTTTGAAAAACATATGGACAGTGTAAGTAATACTACTTGCAGTAATTAATTATGAGATTAAGGAAGGATAAACCTTAATTTACTATAGTGAAAATCTAAATCTATTGTTGTAATAGGGCAAAAAAAGAAAGAACCAATAATATGTATCAAAGTACAATGAAAGCATTCTAACAAAGTATAAAGAAAAAACAAATCAAAGTATTCTAACATAGCAAGCCCTTTGTTTTTTAACAAAGGAGGGCGTTGCAGTGAAAGTTAGAATATCATTAGATACTCAAACATTCGATAAAAAACCGAGCAAAATTGAAACGGCTCATATATCAAACCGTATAGCAAAATGCATAGAGGAAATAGAAATTGAGGAATTTGCTAATAGAGTTGTTCAACCCAATGGAAGGAGTTTTTCAGGTGCAGTATTTGCTAACGGCGAAAGAAATAACTATTCTTGGAAAAGTCAGCAGGTATTTGCCTTAGATATAGACAGTGGAATAACAATAGAAAAAATGATAGAAAGATGCAATCAGTTTAATCTAAAGCCTGCTTTTATATATACTACCTTTAGTTCTACAGAGAAAAATGAAAAATTTAGAGTAGTATTTGTTATGAATGAATCAATTGACGACATTCGGGTGAGAATTTTTATTCAGAAGGCATTAATGAAGATATTTCCCCAAACTGACCCAATGACAAGAGATGCAGCCAGAATGATGTTTGGGGGCAAAGAGATTGTTTATAGTGGCTATGACAATGTTATAACTGTTCCAGATATATACCTTGCAGTGTGTTCTGTTATCAGAAACGGTTCAAATCCCAGCCGTGATATGAAGCAGTTTTGCAAGTCCGTAGGAGTAAACATTTTAAACGGATATCCAAGAATTTCGGTTTTTAATGATGAAAAGGATATGCCTACATATGAAGAAGGAGAAAATATTTACAACTCTTTGACTAAAAAAAAGGCGGTTCCTATTAATAATAGTAGTTTGTGTGTTAAAAGTAGTCATATGAATTATTTAATCTACTTTAGTAAAAATAATACTAAGGATTATTATATTGTTGATGAAAAAGACTATGATGTTCAATTTGAGATTGATAAAGCCAACGAGAAGAGAAGTCTTATAAGGGATTACCCCTTTGGGTACTTATATGATAATTGTCAACTATATCGGGAAGCAATAGAAGGTAAGTATTGGCTATATCATAACGAAATGTTTGGATTAATGACCAATCTCCTTCAGATTGATGGTGGTTCTGCAAAAATCAAAGAGATTCTAAACAGCAGAATAGAATATGCGGATAAAATGAATAGTTGGAATGCAATGAAAAATCAAATCTTAAAGGCTAATTATTCACCTTGTCATTGTAATAAATATTGTCCATTTATAAACGAATGTATACACGGTTTAAATATGATTTTTCAAGGAAAATTGTTCCGTGGTATGGTTATGGAGGTAGGAGAGAGGAAGGTAAAATCACTTAAGCAGGCAGAAAAAGAATTGATAGATGTTTTTAACTTTATTATGGATAGTAATCAGAAAGGGATTTATATTATCAAAGCACCTACTGGAATAGGAAAAACTCAGTTGTATGTTAATGCGTGTAAAGATAAGAATTTAACAATTGCAGTACCTACCCATAGGCTAAAAAATGAAGTTAGTCAGCGGTTACAGGAAGAAGGCATACCGCATTATATGATTCCAGAATTACCAAATCTAAGTGAATGTGATAAACAAAAATTAGAACGCCTTTACGATACCGGTTCATTTGCAGGGGCTAATATATATCTAAAGAAACTTTCTCAAGAAAATAGGGATGTTAAGCAATATTTGAAGGAATTAAAAAAGGTACAAAAGGTAAAAAATCAAACTATGATTACAACCCATCAAAAACTGCTGTCTTATAAGGATTTCAATGACACAGTTATAATAGATGAAGATATTATTATCAATGCTATGTTTCCAATGGATAAGATGTTAATTGGAGAACTTGCTAAAGTTAATGGTGAATTAATGAATATGGCTAACTTTGACGCTGGAAGAAAAATTATAGGGAATATACTGTCTGAAATTAGTAATGCTCCGAGTGGAATCGTTCACGAAACACCTGCATATTTTATGTGGTTTGCTAAAGAGATTGAAAATATTATTGTTAAGGATAATAATATCAAAACAAACATATTAGGATTTTTGAATTCAAGTCATTTTGTCAAACTAGAGAATGAAAAGAAGATTGAATATGTACACTTTATAAATAAACGCACATTGCCACTTGGTAAAAAAATTATAATACTAAGTGCTACTATAGATGAAAGTATTGTAAAGAAAGTGTTTGGTCCAAATATTAATTTTTATGATATTGGTCAAGTAGAGCAGGAGGGTGAAATTGTACAAATTACTTCCAAGAGTTTTAGCAAATATACGGTGAATCAGGACTATGAAGGAATGAAAAATATTGCTGAAGAGTTGATAAGACAATATAATCCGAGTAGTTATGTGATAACTTACAAAGGCGTATTTGACGATATAAGTGAACCAGATTGGAATTTTTTTAATACTGCAGGCCGGAATGAGTTATCAGGTAAAAATATATCAGTTATTGGCACTCCTCATATTAATCCCCTGCGATACTTTCTTTTTAGCAGTGCATTAGGACATAAGGTAAGACTTGATGACAGTATCATATCTTATCAACCAGTCAGCAGAGGCAATTATAGATTTTATTTTCAAACCTACAGTAATAATGATTTTCTTAGAGAGGTTCAGTTTTATATGATTGAATCTGAATTAATGCAAACAGTAGGAAGGGCTAGAACATTAAAAAATAAATGTAGGGTTTTAGTTTTAAGCAACTATCCCATACCGGGAGCAGAATTTATTCATATACCACAAAAAGAATTAAATAAGTATAGAAACAAGAAATAATTAATTTTGATAGACAGGTGGCAGCCTGTCTATTTTTGTTGACTCAAAACAACTTGGAACTCGGGAAGGAGTTTATCACTAACAAAATCTAATGTCCTGTACCACATATTAGTTAATTTATCGTGGATTTCAGGACTAAGTTCTATATCTCCCTTGGCTAATTTTCTTTGTTGTATATCCTGATAAAGGGAATCGATCCACTGCCGTTCTTCCTCAATTATTTTAAGATTTCTGCGAGACTTAATGTATTGTTCTACAAGATTCAACTTCTTTTCACAGTAAGAATCAATACTTCCAATATAGAAATGTAGAGAAGCATAGAAGCGGCCAGCGAAAATAATTTTAGCAAAATGCAAAGGCTGTTTGACATCATCTTTAAACAGAGATTTGATACTTTCTAAAGTCCAATAGAGTGATTCGTTTGTAAAATCAATATCTCGTTCTTCAACAATTCCGTCCATTAGAATACTTTTTAGAATGTTGCGGCTGTAATTAAACCTGTAATAATATATTTGCAAGAATTCTAACCAAAGTTTACGGCTTTCTATTATAAAGGCATTATCACTTTTGTCACAATCAGAGACAAAGTCTTCTAATGCCGCAAGTAGCGCAAAGTTGCATTTTGCAAAATAGAAGATTTTAGAATCAAATACTGCTCTATTAAAGTTATTTTGGTTAATATAATTCTCAAATTCTTGAACATTAATAGGAAATCCCATATGGATGAAAACCACCTCATAATATTTTAGGAAATTTTAGTGTACACATCATATCACTGGAATTAAAGGATATCAACTTATTTAAAACTTTGGCCCTGATTTCAAGCAGCCTATACGCTATAATTGGATAAAAAGAAGGGAGGAGTGATAGTGCGGCTGAAGATATTAATAATATTTATGATGGCTGCTGTAGCCATTGTATGTGGGATTTCGGGGACTATAGATTTATATAAAGTGTTAGGTCCAACAAAAGCGTATATTGCCTATGGATTATTCTTCTTATATTTTTTATTTCTGATAAGGGTTTCAAATAAGAAGAATGAAAATATTAACTAATAGTGCTGCTTTTTATCAAAGACTGCGTTATAATTATTACAAGTTGTGTGGGCAACTCCTTTCATCCTTTCTTTAGTTATGTGTGATATAAATTTGAAAAGCCACTGTGAACTTTGTAGTGATGCCTTGTGCAGATAATACCGAAAGTTCTACAGTGGCTTTTTATTTTTAATGATAATTATGCAGATTGTTCTAAAAATTAATAACCGTTAACAACTGTTATTAATATTATTAATGAGTGTTAACAGTTATGCGCCGTTATTAACGGAATATTAGGTGTTTAATAAATGGCTATATAAATTCCTTATAATTCATTTATCAGCATTTAATAACTAATGTTAACCAATATGAATACATAAGAACTATTATTGCCAATTGTTAACGGTCAGTATATATATGAGGATAAAGAAAAAATCGTGATATTATTACTGTTCTTTATTGCTACACGGAATTCAAAGAAAAAAATAGAAATAAAATGAATAAATTAGTTTATGGTAGAATGAGTGGCTTGAATATGGAAATATGATTTTATACAATAAGAAATAGCAAAATTTACCTGAAAATCAGGTTTAATAAAATGTAAAATGGATATGGTATGTCATAATAAATTCAGTATTATAAGGCTTAAGTTTGATTATTTTCGGATATATTGGCCAATTTTCAACTAAAATATTTTTTTCATTACGAAAAAAATTCCTAATAAAGGAAATGAGCAAGGAAAAAATAAATAAAATCGAATTTAATAGAAAATTATATGAGTGTCTTCAACATTTAATCCTTATAAGGGCTTATGGACAAATTTAAAGAAATATCGCAAATTTTGGGATATCAACAGATGAAAAAAATCTTTTTTTTAAAAGCAGGAACTAAACATTTTTTGTTTAATAGATGAGTATGATTTACACATTACATAGGATAGAAGGGATTACGGATATATTCAGTTTTTTAATAGAATATCTGTAATCCTTTTTCTATAAAAGAAAGCCTGACTCTCAAGACAAATATGGAAGGAGGTGGGTTTATCAAAGCAATTTTTAAGTAATGATTTGAGTGGTGCAAATCATTGCTCGCATAATTCTTTTCTGTGAGGTAGTTTGAAAAGTAGTGTTGTCATTTGCTATTGCAAACCCCCTTTTGTCTTTTGTGAAGCCGGCTTCTGCCGGCTACTTCTTTTTTAAATTAGAGTAATACTCGTTTAGATACATATCATTGTGTTGTTTATTGGGGGAGGTGTATATGTCTAAGGAACTAGATAAAGTCATTGAAGAATTAACAAATCACTTTAAAGAAGAATTGACAGCATTAAAGAAGGAAGGATTTGATGAGGATTATATAAGATGGTTGAAAGAAGAATTGCGTGAGAGGTTTTTAGTAGAGATGAACAAAAAAGAAGAAGAAAAAATATTGAATGAAGTTAGAGAAGAACTTGAGAAAGATTACAGACAGGATTTAGTTGCTAATTTACTATTTAAAGTTGATTTGATTCAGAGATTAGTATATCAAATCTTAGTATCAGAGAAGTTTTGATCTCCCGCATAAAGGGTTAATACAGATAATACTGGAGTCAAACTATTGTTTTTTAAAAAGCAGGATTGGAAAAAGTTTTCTTGAAGAGATGCATTGCAAATAGTTAGACTCCAGAAAGCCAGAGGAACATGTGGAATGGGTTATTATCCGTTTTCGTGATTCCTCTTTTTATTAGCAAAACATAGGAAAGAGAGGTGAATTGAGTTAGGTTCCAAAATGAACTAACAAAAAAATTTAGGTTCCAACAAGAACTAATAACCAGTGAAAGGGGAAAGTATATGGAGAAATATCAAATTATAGGCATTGATCACGGAAATGCGAGTATTAAAACACACACAGGTTTTGAATGCAAATCAGGTTTTACCGTTCTCAATGATGAGCCTATCACTCAAAAAGGGTTATTGCAGTACCAATCAAAATACTATTCAATTGGGTCAGAGAGGCTTCCTATAAAAGCAGATAAGACTTTAGATGAAGATTTTTTCATTTTAAGCCTTGCTGCAATTTCAGAATCGCTTGATAGGACAGAAGATGGTTTGGTCAAAGCAGAAGACCTCATTTTATCTGTTGGCCTGCCAATAGTCAATTATGGGAGGATGAAGGAGAGATTCAGAGCCTATTTTATACGGGAAAATATTAAATACAAATATGAAGGCAAGGAATATCTTGTGAATATTAAAGATTGCTTTGTTTTCCCACAATCTTATTCCGGTTTGTTAACAAGGTTCTCCGAGTATAAAAATCTACCACTATGTAATGTAGCGGATATTGGTGGTGGAACAACAGACTGCTACATTATGGAAAATGGTATTCTAAATACTTCATCCTGTTTTTCCATACCAATAGGTGTTATCCATCTATTTAATAGTATTGCTCAAGAGGTTCTTGCTAGAGGATACTACCCTACCGAATCTCAAATACAACAGATTGTTTTGGGAAAACAACCGGTATTTGAAGATGAAGGGATTAGTAAGATTGTTAGAGAAACAACGGAACGCTTTACAGGGAGAATTCTTTCCCAGATTGGAGAACACGGGCTTGAATTAAAACTTAATCCCACCGTATTTGTTGGTGGTGGCTCAATTCTTTTAAAGCAATATATTGAGAAAAGTAAGATTGGGTATACCGAAATCATTGAAGATCCCTTCTGCAATGCTAAAGGCTTTGAAATGCTTGCAAGGCAGAAGTTGCTGAAAAGGTGATGGCAGTATGGATTATATTAAACGAATTAACTTAAGTTTTGATCTAAGGAGAGAAAAAGACAGGCAAGTATATGAAATTTTATCTCTTAAACAGCATAAGACAGCCTTTATAGTAAAAGCAGTTCTTTCTTATGAAACCGGAAGACAAAATGCTGTTGATAATAAAGAATTTATAAAGCAAGCGTTAAGAGAAGTTCTTGTAGAAATGAATATAAAATCTATTGAGAATAAGCAAGAAAGGGAAGAGGCTATACCAGATACAGTGTTTGATATTTTTGAGCAAATACGATGATTTAATACCAGTCAAAAAACTTGGCTGGTATTTTTATTATTTATGGTATTCAAAAAGTATAAAGAGGTCGCGGTATCCATTCTGACTACTATGAAAAAAATTCCACCAAATTTCTTTATTGCTTTACCAAAATATGCTATAATAACTTTATGTATTTTGTGCACAATATGGAAAAAATAGAATTTTTAAAGAATACAAAAAATTCGGGAAAATATATGTACATAAAACGGATTATTTTTTTGAAACTGAGATATAAAGTAGATTAATACTGTATAGTAAAAATTTAGTTTTTAACTTGAATTCGGCAAGTAAATTTAAAAAAAGTTTCTACTTGCCATTTTTGTTTTCTTTATGAATAAATTTACATTTATTATGATATTTTATACCGTTAGGTCTTTTTTTGAGTATACTTAATAA
>Ga0209537_1002189_pt1 | contig 20141 bp, 18 predicted proteins | sample BioPla4DNA1_FD_187698 | JGI IMG/M metagenome (GOLD analysis project Ga0209537, IMG submission 187698) | Biogas fermentation microbial communities from Germany - Plant 4 DNA1 (SPAdes) (version 2) | ecosystem: Engineered > Bioreactor > Anaerobic > Digestate | place: Bielefeld, North... | reverse complement strand
TTTTTAATATAATCATATATAAACCCTACCATATTTTTCAATCCTCTTTTAAATAATATTTTGCCAGCTTTATATCTTCTGGCTTATCTACATCATTAGCCAGCTCAGGATAAGGACTTATTATGGCTCGGGCTTTAATGCCTAACAATTCAAAGAAACGCTGCTCTAAATGGGAAATCGAGAGCTTACCCATAGCTAGTAATATTAAAAATTTAGTTCCCAAGAGTTTGCCCAACTCCCAAGGCTTTTTTCTGTTATCTATAATTGCTCTGGCAAACTCTTCGCAGGATTTTACAACTTTAGGATTAAGTCCTAGGATATTGCCTCCTGTGAAAGTACCCTCCTTAAGTTTTACATAAGTTCTTATAAATCCCGGGTATAGCTTATGATTTACCCTTTTATCCACTATAGGATAGCAAAGATCAGCAGGTTGATCAAAACATCTTTGGATAAAATCTGCTACTACTTCACCGTTTAACATAGGAATATCAGATGTTACCACTAGAACAAAGTCTTGATCTATGAAAGGTAATAACCCTTTCTGTAAGTTTATAAATAAATCTTTATCCTCTTGGATAAAATGATCTACCCTACCCTCTAATCTCTCCTTTAGTTTATTGACAGGCCCAACTATGGAAATGCCATCTATTCTATTGGAATCCCTGAGAGCATCCACTACATATTCCACTATCCATTTACCGCCTATTTCTATAAAAGATTTGTTATTTATATCTGCACCAAATTCTCCTTTATAGCTATCTCCCGCCAGTATAACAGCCTTAACTTTAGCCATTTTTCTACCAACCCCTCTTTCAATCAACATAAGTATTTTATTCATTGTGCTAATTAAACTTATAATGATAAGAACTATTTATATAGCACATATTTAAACATATTATTTTATATTATAACTTATTGTCCTGCTATTAGAAAGAATTTAAATCTATTGATGCCTATGCAGTTAATTGACTTTCCCTAATAGATGTATTAATATTCAATTTATGTAATACCATAATTACATATAACTAATGCTATATACTATGAACAATAATTGTGAGAGGTTAGGCTGATGATAAAAGAATATTTAAAAGATAGTATTTTGATAACAGATGGGGCTATGGGAACCTATTACTCTCATATCACCGGTTCTGAAACTACCATTTCAGAGCTGTCCAATAAACAAAATCCAGAATTAATTAAAGGTATTCATAAGGAATATATTGAAGCTGGAGCTAAGCTTATTCGAACTAATACATTTTCCGCAAATAGCTTTACCCTTGGCATAAGCCGTCAGGATATTAAGGAATTGATTGCTGCAGGATATGAGATTGCTAAATCAGCTGCTAAGGATCATGATGTATTTGTAGCTGCCAGCATTGGACCTATCCCAGAACTGGTTGAAGGAAAGATCCTTGAAAAAGATGCCATCCTAGATGAATATTTATTTATAGCCAATAGTTTTTTGAATCTAGGTGCAAACATATTTATTTTTGAAACCTTTAGCAGTACAGAATATATTAAAGAAGTCTCGGAATATATAAAATCCATAAATCCCAAGGCTTTTATTCTTACTCAATTTGCTCTGAATACAAATGGATTTACCAGGAAAGGTATAAGTGCCAGGCGAATACAAAAGCAAATAAAACAAGTAGATAGTGTAGATGCATACGGTTTTAACTGCGGTATAGGACCAACCCATCTATATAATATTATAAAAAAACTTGACTTCTCAAAGGATATAGTTTCAGCGCTGCCCAATTCCGGTTATCCGGTTATCATTAATGAAAGAACTGTCTACCAACAAAATCCTGGGTATTTTGCCCAAAAATTAATAGATATAAAGGATTTGGGAGTTGGCATTATTGGCGGATGCTGTGGTACCACTCCCCTGCATATAAAAGCATTGGCCCAAGAATTAGATATGCAGCCAGTTGACCCTGTAATTATAACTAAACCAGATATTAGGAAGGAGATGAAACCTCCTGTATATCCTAATACTTTTGCCGAGAAATTGAAGAATAATGAGTTTACCATAGCGGTAGAATTAGATCCTCCTTATGGTACTAATTTAGAAAAAATGATAAAGGGAGCCAGAGAGCTCAAAGATGGTGGAGTAGATATATTGACCATTGCTGATTCTCCCATGGCAAGGGTCAGGACAGATTCAGTTATGACAGCAGCCAAAATCAAAAGAGAGGTAGGCATTGATGTAATGCCCCATATATGTTGTAGGGATAAGAATATAATTGCCCTTAAGTCATCCCTACTAGCTGCTCATATAGAAGGAATACGCAACTTACTTCTGGTTACCGGGGATCCTGTCCCCAGCCCTGAACGAAATGACATAAAAAGCGTATTTAATCTAAACTCTATTAAGCTGATAGAAATGGTCACAGAAATGAATAAAGAGGTGTTCGCTCATGAACCCTATTTTTTGGGCGGTGCCCTAAATTTAAATGTATTAAACAAGGATGTAGAAATTAGAAGAATGGAGCTTAAGGCAGAAAAGGGTGCTAAATTTTTCTTAACTCAACCAATTTTTTATGATAATGTAATTGAATACCTAAAGAAGATTAAAAATCACTATAGTGTTAAAATATTAGCTGGCATTATTCCTTTAGTTAGCTATAGAAACGCTATGTTTCTAAACAACGAGGTGCCGGGAATAGACATCTCCCCAGAGTATATCCAACGATTTTCGCCTCATATGTCAAGGCAGGAAGCAGAGGATGTAGGGATAGATATTGCAGTAGAATTAATTACTAAAATCAAAGATCATGTAGATGGAATCTACTTGATTACCCCCTTTAACAGAACAAGTATGATAGCAAAAATTATAAAGAAAAGCCTGCAGTAGATAGGGTAATGCCTTTTGGTACGGTTTTAGTGACAAGTACTTGATCATATTTATCATTTAAAGACTGGGCTGCCTTCTTGGCAGCTTCCTTACCCGGAAAAATGCCATAAACCGATGGCCCGCTTCCACTCATTAAAGTCCCCAGGGCACCATAATCTATTAGCTCTTCCTTTAGCTTATATAGCTGGGGATGCATGGAGATGGTAACCTCCTCTAAAACATTTACTAAGTTACTACTTATGCCATGTATATCACCGGACTCTAGACATTTTATCATCCTTTGATTGTCTGGCCTTTTCCCTATAGCCTCTAGCCTTAGCCTGCTGTATACCTCCTTGGTAGATACCCCAAAATCCGGCTTTATTACTATCAGCCATATCTCCTCTTTGAAAGCTATGGGAGTGAGTATATCTCCAATACCTTCCGCTAGGGCTGTACCTCCTACCAGACAAAAGGGGACATCTGCCCCTAGCCTTTTACCTAAAGCCTGTAATGAGTTAATATCCAATCCTAGATTCCAAAGCTTATTTAGGCCTGATAATACCGCCGCACAGTCTGCACTTCCTCCTGCCAGTCCTGCTTCTATGGGAATGTTTTTGCAAATTGATATATGAACTCCTTTTTGTATATTAAACTCAGTCTTTATAAGCTGGGCAGCCCTCCAAGCAATATTGCCTTCATCTCTGGGCAGCCCGGGAATATTGCTATCCAATTGTATTCCATCATGAATTTCCTTCAATGTTATAAGATCCCACAGATCTACAGACTGCATTATCATTTCTACATTATGATAACCGTCTGGTCGCCTGCTCACTACATCTAAAGTTAGGTTTACTTTTGCATAAGCTTTTATAGAAATACTGCTCATAAATTATCTGATTCCTTTCTTTATATTAATTTATTTGATGTTAAATGCACTATTCATTTCAATAAAGAAAATGACTTTATTTCGATTATGATTATATATGAATTCTATGATGATTTCCATAAAAAAACTGCCCGCTATCCAGCCAAGGCAGTTTTATAAAGTTTTCACCTTACTATGCAATTGAGGTATCCAATCGTTTGAATACTATGAGCTTGGTGCCTTCTTCTAAAATATCTTGATCATCTATATCATTATATCTTAATATGCTATTAATGGTTGTATTGTATTTCTTAGCCACAGACCATAAAGTGTCTCCAGGCTGTACAAAATAGATATATAAACCCGAATCTTCTTCTAATTCTTGTTCTTTTTCCTCTACATCTAACAATACTTCTTTCTCAATACTTTGACTTACTTCTCCTCTAACCAATAAAGTTGCTTTTAACTCAAACTCATTAAATGAAACTAAAGTATGGCTTAGATACTGCAATTCTACTTGACAGAAACAGTCCATATCTTGAGTAGTACCTTCTATTTCTAAGCCTTGAGAGAAAGGTATATCAACCTTTAAGCTACTGATTGACAATTCATCATCCTCCGGCTTATAGATTACCACGCCTGTCAACACCCCATCCACTAACACTTGATCATCGTTTATTCGATAATCAGCTATTAGAGGCCTAACTTCAGCATACAAGATTCTGTCAACCGGAGGCATATTCTCTGGTACCTCTACGTTCTCCCTAATGACAGTCTGAACCTGGGCTTCGCCAATAGAATGAGTTAACACTATTTTTTCTTTTACTAAATCCAAAACAGAACCTGGACTATAGGCATCTATTATTACATCTACTTCATGGCTTTCGTAAACCCTTGCTTCCATGAAAAGCATCATGTCTATAGATAGAATTCTAAAATCTCCAACAATATCCTGCCTCAAGGATATATCAATATCCTGGACTTCTACATTGACGTGGCAATCCATGCCCTGATATGCGCCTTGTACCTCTACTGCATGGTTAAAGGGAATTTCATATTGTAAAAATTGTATGGGTTCCTGCTCTTCTTGAGTTTGATACAGCAACCTTAATTCAATTTCACCATGGGCTACAACCCTATTATCTGCAACCTTTCTCTCCAGTATCTTTACCTTGGCGTCTTTTCTTAAGACTTCTACTGCAGAGGGCATATCATCAGGGATCTCTACATCTTCCCTGATAATAGTTTGACCCCTGCCATCTCCTCCTGACGAAACCAATCTTAAAGGTTCTCTTAGTGCTTGTATTACATCTTGTTCCTCAAATTCTCTTAATACTTCCAGCTGCAGTAATTGCTGTACCTTGCACCCTATGTTTAATACTGTTCTGATATTAAGGCTTTTGCTATCCTGTATATCGTAATCCACATGCTCAAGTTCAAAGGAAATATCTGCATTCATCCTAGGTTTTGCACCTTTTACCTCTACATACTGGGTAAAAGCTTCTTCATTATCTACCTGCACTACAGTTTTGTTGTCCCCTACCGGTATGTAAAGGAGATTGTAGCAAATAATTCCTTCTACCATCACTTTATCCTGAACAACTTCTATGCCAGTTCCATATACCCTAGCTCCTAAATCCAAAATCTTGGCTATCTCCGGTTTGTCTTCAGGAATTATTAGCTCTCCCTCTATTAAATGCTGGGACAACTCTTCTCCTACCAGCTGGTCTACCTTCAAGATTCCTTTTTCATAGTTGATGGCCAATTCTATTCCCCCTCTTAGATATTAAAATATAAATGTCCCATATCTATAAATATAGATGGCCATCGAAAAATATGTTAAATTCTTTGATTATTTTTGCAAACTACTAATTCTACATTTGAGGTTAAAATATCAGAATAGGTATAGCATAGGGTTCTGGTACTCTGTTCATCAATATTCACCAGCACTGTAAATACGCTAGGATATATGTCATGAATTATCCCTTCATCAATATAGGTGCGTCTACGGCCTCTATTAGCTTTTAACTTGACCCTTTCTCCTATATTTGATTCTATAGTCTCCTTTACTTTTTCAAGTGCTTCAACACTTATCAATTCCATCACTTCCTTATTATATTTTAATATTTAATTTTTAAAATCATCTATATAATGCCCATAAATAGGTCTATAGATTCCTCTAATATAATGAAAAAAACGCCGTAACCTGACGGTACAAGCGTTCTAAAAATGAAGTAATGGAAATTTGCAAGGATGATTTTTTATTATATAGTTATTATTTCCGAATTTACATAAAATATGAAAACAATATTTATAAATCAAATTCTTCTTCTTCCATTTCAGGATCAAGGTCTGAATCATCGTATTCCTCATCTAACTCTATTCCCTCTAGCTGTTCCAGCCCATCATCCTGATCATCATCTCCAAAGAGATCGTCTTCATCCTTGGGAAGAAAATCCTCCCATTCTTCTTTTTTCCTGCTCTCCTCATCTACCTCATCTTTAATTTGTTCTATCATACATTGATAGCACATGTCTTCGCCAGATCTTATAATATTTTCGCCACATTCTGGGCAAATATCATATTCTTCTTCATCCTCACCGTTAGAACGAAGTGCCTTTCCTACCTCGTCTAGACATATCTTACAAAGCACTTCCGTATCCTGGATATAATTTAGACTACATCTAGGACATTTCTTATAAGCCATTTTGTCTCCCTCCAGAAAGCAATTTTAATATATTATTCCCATATGTAAAAATGTATTCGCCATTACAGTATAAAATCCTTCTTAAATAAAAAAGTCTAAATTTGCACACAATATAGGCATATTATCCACAGGTTAACAGAAGACTTATCCACATTATCCACAAAGTTATCCCCAAGCTCCTATTTTTCGGATTTTTGTCTGTGGATATATGTTAGGGTTTTCCACAATATTATTATGTTTACTTGTGTTCCTACATTTTGGGAATTTTTAATTGCTTCTCCTTTTCTGCTGAGGGATTTAATTAGGCTGGAGGCCCCTATATTCTTTCACTAACCTTTTTGAAAAGGCTGGGCCTCCTCCATAAAAGCTCTTACTAAACGAATTACATCCTCATTCACAACAGAATAGGTAATTTCTAGACCATTCCGCTTGCCTTTTATGATGCCATGAGCCTTCAAAATACTCAAATGCTGGGATATAGTGGATTGAGGAAGCTTTAAGCATTCCTGAATTCCTGTTACATTACACTCTTTAGTAATAAGGCCATTTACAATACAAAGCCTAACAGGGTGTCCTAAAACTTTTAAAATTTCTGCCTTCTTTTCATAATAAGCCAGCCTTGATGCCATTGCAGTCTCCCACTTTCTTAATAATATTATATTCTAATATCATTATATTGTGATTAGGATATTATGTCAAGAATTCAGGAATATCATGCAGACTCATCCATATTCAACTTATCGGCTATTAAAGCAATAAATTCTCCATTGGTAGGTTTGTCATTCTCATCATATACAACGTATCCAAATAGCTGATTTATATTCTCTACCTTACCTCTACTCCAGGCTACATCAATAGCGTGACGAATGGCCCTTTCTACCTTGCTAGGAGTTGTCTTGAACTTTTTAGCGATTCCTGGATAAAGTTCCTTGGTTATTCGATTTATTACATCCCCATCTTTTACTACCATTTTAATGGCTTCACGTAAAAAATGATATCCCTTTATATGGGCTGGTATTCCAATAAGAAGGAAAATGTCGGTTATCTTCTCTTCAAGATTCTTTGATCTTTCGCCACCTACTGGACTTTGCTGCACATCTGGAAGACCTTTGTTGCTAGTTAATTCCCTTATTCTCTTTACAAGCATCTCCATATCAAAGGGCTTTATCATATAATACCTGGCACCCAGACCTACAGCCTTTCGAATTAACTCTTCTTGTCCAACAGCCGATAAACAAATAAAGAAAGGTTTACTTACATTGGTAGACATATTAAAGTGCTCCAGTACTCCTAGTCCATCCAATCTTGGCATAATCATATCTAGAATAACTACATCTGGTTTTTTCTCATGAATTATTTTTATGCCCTCAACACCATCTCTAGCCAAGCCTACTACTTCTATGTCATCCTGCATTTCAATGTATGATGATACAATTTCCCGTATACTGGAGTTGTCATCTATTAGTACAACTCTCGTCCTTTGTTTCATTGTTTATTCCTCCCCATTAATCTTGTATTAAGATAAATATTATGCCGATTTATGACTAAATATGTATTTATTTGTCGGTTGTTGGAATATCTAGAAATTTATGTAATTGTATAATTTATTTTACCATATCCTATCAAAAAAATAAAGAAAAAAAAGGAATGATCTTTAAATCATTCCTTTTTCATAGGGGTATACCACCCTGCCGCTTATAGCATCGATATACATCAACCAGTATCCCATGCCATAACCATCTTTAACGGGTACCCAACGGGAAAATCCTGTTATGGATACCGGCGGAAGCATGCTATACATACTGGGAATACCATATACTACATATTTTATTTCATCTTTTTCCTTTATAAGCCCAACTATATAGTGATCAGGATAGTGATGTCCATAGTATGGATAGCGGTAGATTGAATCTGCATAATACATACTAGGATTTGGAACTGCTTGTTGTACCCTCACCCATTCTGCATTCTTTAGCTCGTTGTCAAAAGGATGTACTCGCTGATATGCTTTAAAAAGACCCATAAAATAATCCTTTACACTGTCCCAATATGTAGCACTCCTATAGGGATAATAACTATCATGATATACAAAGTCTTTTAGATATCTCCTATAACTATCTTCATAGGCTTTCTTTAATTCGTCGGCAGATCCATATAATTCTCGCTGTTTAATAGCTTCACCTTCATTGCTTGTCTGTATTGATTCCGTTGAGTAATGGCTCATAGATTCCACACTATTTGGGGATAAGGCCTCTTTATCAGGCTCTTCTTCTGATTTTACTCCCTCAGTTTCTAATTCTTTAAGCTCATCTGTATCAATCTCTGACGCTTCAGTCTTCATATCTGATTCTTCAGTATCCTGGTCTGGCTCTGATTCCCCTTTTGCCTCATACTCAAGTTGGTCTTTCATTTCTGGTTCCACTTCCGGCTCAGACTCTATCTCTATATCCTGTTCTAATTCTATTGGACTTTCTACCTCAACTTCTTTAGCCTCAACTTCAGGTTCAGAATCAGATTGAAGTTCTACTTCATCTCCATGGATAACTTTTAGTTTTTCAGTTATAATATGAGCATCCATATTAACATCTCTGCTGGAATAACCAATTAAAGGGTAGGCTACCTTCATGGTTTTCCCTGCTTCTTCGGATCTAAATGTTATTGCTAAGGCATGGAATTCTTCCAATGATTTTCCTGAGCCCATAATATCATTGGCATCAAAGGATGCTATATGTTCGCCCTTTCCCTGTTCGTCTATGTGTAAACTAGCCAACTTACAAGGTTTTATGGAATCATCAATAGATATAAGATATGCCTCATAAATCCCATCTAAAGCACTACTTGGCTTAATATCTTGGAGATATATGTATGCCTTTCCTATACCCCTCCTAATTTCGAATTTACAATATCCAGCTGGCTCCTTATTGGGATTAATTCCATAACCCTTGCTTTCAGGCTTTAGAATAATGAAGGAACGATGGTAATAAGGTCTTCTTGCCAACTTCCCTTTCCCCCCTTTTTGTTATTTGTACTAGTATATGTATATGAGACAAAACAAAAAAAAGAAATCCTATTTTATAAATAGGACTTCTTTTCCCTCTTACAATACTATTGGATGCTAATTCACTTTCTGATAATATCCTATTAACCCTATATTCTGCCAATTTACCATATGGTGATTAACCATTACTACTATATAAACAAAATGAGCTATTGAAAACTGAATGACTTACACTAATTTGATATCTCTCATATTGTTTGCAATAGTGGCAAACTCCTGTATGTTCAAAGTCTCCCCTCGTCTTTGAGGATCAATTCCAGAGCTTTCAAGAACCTCTAATATCTTTTCCTTGTCCCATTCCTTCAAATCACCAGAAGTTAGGTTGTTTAAGATAGTTTTTCTCCTCTTGGCAAATGCTGCCTTTACCACCTTAAAAAATAAATCCCTATCATAAACAGCTACTGGCGGCTCATCTAGCCTATCCAAGGCAATGACTATGGAATCAACCTTGGGTCTGGGCATAAACACACTTGAAGGCACCCTACATACAAGCCGTGGCTTGGTATAGTACTGTATAGCAACAGATAAAGATCCATATTCCTTTTGCCCTGGCTTAGCAGCCATTCTTTGGGCTACCTCTTTCTGAATCATTACTGTCAGTGTGGTAAAGGGTAGGTACTCCTCCAAAAATCGCATTATTATAGGGGTAGTAATGTAGTAGGGCAGATTTGCCACCACCTTAAATTCCTTACCTTCAAAAAACTCATTTACTAATCCCTGAATGTCAATCTTTAATATATCTCCATGAACAATGCTAAGATTGGGAGGGGTTCCTAGAGTCTCTGCTAAAATAGGCAAAAGATTTTTATCAATCTCTACGGCAACAACCTTTGCACCCCTTGATATAAGCTCTTGGGTAAGGGTACCAATTCCAGGACCTATCTCTAAAACCCTATCTCCTTGAGTTACTTGAGCTCCTTCCATAATCTTTTCTACTATATTTCTATCAATTAAGAAATTTTGTCCAAGGCTTTTGCTAAACCTAAAATTATGTTTTTCAAGAATTTCCTTTATAACCTTAGGAGATGTAAGCGATTTCATAAATTTCCTCCTTAAAAAGGCAGGATACTCTGTATCCTGCCTGCGTCTTCCCTAATATCTGATCATTTAATATTTGATCTTTACTTTTCTTCTTCCAAACTTTCTAGCAGTAGCCTCATCTTCTACAAATACATCAATTATATTGCCTTTAATAGCTCCACCAGTATCCATGGCCTGATAATATCCATTTAAGTGGGTCCACCCTTTTGGAAATTCTATATATACCTTAGTATATAGTGGAATTACCTTAGGGTCAACTGCAATTATTCCCTTTTTGGGCCATATACCAGTTCTTGTCTTGTTCCCGGTATGGGTGTAGGCTGTTGCTTCAAAGGTCTTAAAACCAGAGCTATTTGAACTAGACTTGCTGCTTGATGTCTTGCTGCTACTAGTAGAACTGTTAGTAGTATTGCTACTTGAAGTTTTGCTCCTTGAAGTATTTCCTCTGGAAACCGTTTTGGGCGGTTCCACATAGGTTCCTTTATCTATTATCCTGTTTTGAGGTTCTTGAGATATTCTTTCTTCCACTATTTCTCGTTTTACTTCTACACCATCATAGTAGGCTATTAGTATTTTTCTTTCCTTCTCCCCTTCTTTTCCTTCCTGTACTACCTTTTCTACTCCTTTTTTTAGCTTGTCATTTTCCTTGGTTATTACTTGATATGGTATCTTTTCTTTTTCTACAAAAACTTCCTCTTTAACTCTAGTAATTTTGATGTAATCTCCTGGTACTGCCTGACGGTCTAGGTCAAAGTTGGCAAAGTCTTTATCTCCTAAGGTTATCTGGGCTTTATCTAGCACATCCTCTATAGTACCTTTAGTTAAATAAACCTCCTTTACCTTTCCGTCAGCCTCAACAGTCACCTTAAAAGCACGATCTATTTTTATCTGAGTACCATCCTCTATGGTATCCTCTAGATCCGGGCTTATTTCGTCTCCAGGACCTAATGTTATCTCGTATTTATTCAAAAGTTCTTCAACTGTCTTTTCCATTGTTTGAATTTGGACAACATACCCATTATCGTCTAAGGTTACTTCATGATAAATATTATCTAAAAAGCGAGCAAATGCTGTCGTGGCTCCCCCAACGATTACTAGAACGATGCATACTAGCCATAAAGGCTTATACTTATGCATGTTCTGCTGATCCGATTCCATTTTATTTCCTCCTTTTTAACAGATTAAGGGAAGTCGATGGAACTATTGTAATACTATTTTAATATTTTGTCAAGTTTTTGTAATATTTCAGCTTGTACTAAAATATTCTTTCCCATCCTTGGATTTTTATACCTATCTATAACAATAATAGGTGTTGCCCGGATGCATGTGGTATAATATATCATTATTAGCCAGCTTTGTCCAATATGAAGGTATTGCTAATAAGATTAGATTTATACATAAACAAAGAAAGGAGAAAGTCTATGTCAAATAAGACTCTAATACTCGCTTTATCTCTTGTATTCTCTATTTTACTCTTGTTGACAGCCTGCCAGAAAGCTAATCCTATGGATACCGCTCAGGCTTATATAGATGCTTGGTCTGCCTTAGACTTTGAAAAAATGTATGATGCCTTATCTACTGATAGTCAAGAATCTATATCCAAAGATAAATTTATAGAAAGATATGAAACAATTTTCTCGGCCATTAAATTAAATAGTGTAGAGCTAAGTCCTCAAGAACTAATCCAGGAGGAAGATAAGGCCTTTCTCCCCTTGGATGCAGTCTTTCATACTGATACTGTAGATTCCTTCGAAGCTCATTTTACTCTTCCTTTAGTTTTGGAAAAAGATGAATGGAAGCTGGTTTGGACCCCATCCCTTATATTCCCTGATTTGGGGTCTGACGATCAGGTAAGGTTAGTTAGCCAGCATGCCCTTAGGGGAGATATAACTGATAGAAAAGGCAATCCTATAGCAATAGAGGGTGAAGCCTATACAGTAGGCGCAGTACCCGGAAAGATTCCTGATAAGCAGGAATTTGCAAAGGCATTGGCTCCTCTTCTAGAAATGGAAGAAGAAAAAATTTTGAACGAACTATCAAAGGATTGGGTAAAAGACGATTCTTTGGTACCCCTTAGAAGCTTTCCTCTAAATATTAGTCAGGAGTTTAAAGATAAGATTTTATCAATAAAGGGAGTCATGCTGGCTACTAATGTGGTAACAGACTCTAGAAGATACTTGGATAATGAGCTATATTCCCATGTAGTAGGTTATGTACAGCGGGTAAGTGCAGAGGATTTAGAAAAAAACAAGGGCTATAGTTCTCAAGATCTGATAGGAAAACAAGGCATTGAAGCTTCTTTTGAAGAGCAGCTTCATGGTATTTCCGGCTATACTCTCTTTATTAGAGATAAGGATAATAAGACAAAATCTATTGTAGCTGAACGGCCGCCAAGAAACGGAAATACCGTTAGCTTAACCCTAGATCCAAAGCTTCAGGAGATGGCCTACCAGGTTCTTAAAGACCATGTAGGGGCCATAGTAGCCCTTGATGGAAAAACAGGTGAAGTCCTTGCCATGGTTAGCTCTCCTGGCTACGACCCAAATATATTTCCTAATGGCGTCCTTCCTTCTAAATGGAAGGAGTTATCTGAACATCCAGACAACCCCTTTATCAACCGTGCTACCTACGCCCTCTATCCCCCAGGTTCTACTCTAAAGCCTTTTAGTGCGGTCATGGCCTTAGAAGAAGGAATAATCCATGAAGATACTGTAGTTAAGGAGGCTGAAAAAAACTCGTGGACTCCTGATATGGACGATTGGAATGGTCCACCTATTACTAGAACCAATCATCCTGCCGGTCCAGTTAATCTAGATAGAGCCTTAGTCTGGTCCGACAACATATATTTTGCATGGGCAGCACTAAAACTACCCTATGAAACCTTCCAAGCCTATGCTCAAAAATTTGGAATAGGTGAGCCTATACCCTTCGCCCTGCCTGTATCCCAATCTATTATAAAGAATGATAATACTTCCTGGTCAAAACGACTGCTGGCAGTTTCTAGCATAGGGCAGGGAGAAATGTTAATAACGCCACTACAAGTTGGTGCCATGTACACCGCCTTTTTAAATCAAGGGGATATAATTCTCCCCCAAATCATTCAAGAAATTAAAAGTCCAGATGGACAAACCATTGAGGAGTTTGAAAGAAAGATATGGAAGCCAAAGGCTATACACGAAAAATGGATAGATGTAATTCTACCTTCCCTTATTAATGTGGTAGAGGATAAAACTGGCACAGCTCACCGCCTTGCTATTGATGGCCTTACCATAGCGGCTAAAACCGGTACTGCTCAGAAGGATGATGAGGGCCAAAAAGAAATAGGTTGGCTAGTGGCTTTCACCCCAGAAGAATCAAATCCTTTAATTTTATCTATAGCTTTAGAAGTGCCTGCTGGAGAAGGAGGAGTTAAGCTGGATATGGCTAAAGAAATTTTTGAGTCGTATTATATGAGATAAATTCATAGGCATATAAAAAGGCTGTTGTAAACTAGCTATCTAGTCTAACAACAGCCATTTTTTTATTCTTTTTCCCTTACTCTGAACTTAGCGCCTACTTGCTTGGCTATCTTACGGCATTTTTCTATATCCTCAGGGGGTAACACATCCACAACGGATAATACCACCTCTGGTATAACTCCTACACATTTTCTAGCAAAATCTAGCATGCCATCAAAAGCTTCTAAACCATATCTGGATCTACATATCTTTTGATACTCCTCAGCAGTGGGAGCATTTAGGCTTATGGACATTACATCCACTAATCCTGCTAGCTCAGGTACTACATTTCTGCCATGGTAAAGATTTGCATGTCCATTGGTATTTACACGAACCTTAACTCCATTAGCCTTTACCTTTTTGGCTATTTCAATAAGCTCATTAAGCTTAATAGTAGGCTCACCAAACCCACAAAAAACAACTTCACTGTACTTCTTTACATCTCCCAATTGTTCTATCACCTGCTGGGCAGTAGGCTCTGTCTTAAGCCAAAGCTTATATTCTCCCATACCTTGGGAACCTTTTCTAATACAAAAATCACAGGCATTGGTACACTGGTTGGTAAGATTTATATATAATGCATCGCCTAATTTATAAACATAGTTATCTATCTTGGCTACCCCCTTTAAATGGTTTAATCATAGTTAAACATACAAACTATAGTCATAATAGCTATTATACAATTTTAAATAGTTTTATGGCATTTTCTGTAGTTATCCGACCTACTTCCTCTGCTGATATGCCGCGGATCTCTGCAATTTTTTCTGCTACCAATGCCACATGTCCTGGATCGTTTCGCTTTCCTCTTAAGGGAACCGGAGTTAGATATGGACTATCGGTTTCTATGAGTAGCCTATCTAAAGGGATATTCTGGGCTACCTCCACAGGTCTTTTGGCATTCTTAAAGGTTACAGGTCCTGCAAGGGAAATATAAAGACCCAACTCCAGTACTATCTTGGCCATCTCCCAGCTACCTGAAAAACAATGCATTACTCCCCCGTTTATTAAATCTTTATGTTCCCTTAGGATATTTAACATATCCTCATGGGAATCCCGATTATGGATAATTATAGGAAGCTTCAGCTCGGCTGCCAATTCTATCTGCTCAATAAAGCGCTTTTTTTGTATATCTCTTGGGGAAAAATCGTAATAATAGTCTAACCCTATTTCACCTATGGCCACTACCTTTTTATTCTGGGCCATGGTGCGAAGTTGGTCTAAATAGTCTTCTTCCACTTTACTTGCTTCGTGAGGATGGATACCCACCCCAGCGTATACAATATCATACTTCTCTGCAAGTTGGACACACTTTTTAGAGGAATCTATATCAATTCCTGGAGTGATAACTCGAGAGACTCCCCTTTCGGGAAGTCCTCGAATCAACTCATTTCTATCATCATCAAATCGTTTATCATCCAAATGAGCATGAGTATCAAATAGCATCTTTCATCACCTTTAGCTTACGGTAGAACCAGGTTCTATTTCTGTATCCACTGTAATAAGAGCCAGCTTGCCATCTCCATTAGAGGCAGCCAATATCATACCTTGAGAAAGGTTTCCACGAAGCTTGACAGGTTTTAGGTTGGCTACTAGTATAAGGTCCTTGCCTATCAGTTCCTCTGGGGTATAATGTTGTGCTATACCTGATACTACCTGTCTAGTTTCATCTCCTACCTTTAGCTGCAGTTTTAACAGCCTGTCGGAGTTTTCTACCTTCTCAGCAGCAATAACTCTGGCTACCCTTAAATCCAATTTAGCAAAATCATCAATGGTAATCTCGGCCTTCTCTTGTGTATCCTTCTTGCTGTCTTTGCCTTTCCCTTTATTGCTATCTTTACCTTTATCCTGCTTATCTTTCTTTTGTCCTTCAGTAGGCAAGGTTTTCTCTAGCTCTTCTAATTCCTTGTTAATATCCAATCTTGGGAAGATAGGATTGCCCCTTTGTACCTTTGTGCCAGAAGGAATTTTCCCAAACTGACTCAGGCTATCCCAGCTCTGTAAATCCGCAAGACCCTCAATGCCCAGTTGCTGTCTGATCTTATCTGGTGTGACGGGCATAAAGGGGCTTATTAATACAGAGACAAATCTTAAGGATTCAGCCAAATTGTACAGCACTGTTCCTAAACGTGCTTTTTGCTCCTCAGATTTAGCTAAAATCCAAGGCATGGTTTCATCAATATATTTGTTTGTTCGACCAATGAGTTTCCAAATCTCAGCCAAAGCATTACTAAATAGTAGATCATCCATTAACTCTTCTACCTTTTTGGGTGTTGCCAAAGCCAAATCAATTAATTCCTTATCCACATCTTCTAATACGGCCTGAGAGGGAATTATGCCATCAAAGTATTTATCTATCATGGCCACGGTTCTGCTTAAAAGGTTACCTAGGTCATTGGCCAGATCAGAGTTTATTCTATTTACCAAAGCTTCATTGGAAAAAACCCCATCGGAGCCAAAGGGAACTTCCCTTAGTAGGAAATAACGTAGGGCATCACTGCCGTATCTCTTCTCCAATATTAAGGGATCCACCACATTACCCTTGGATTTGGACATCTTGCCCCCTTCCAATATCAACCAACCATGGCCGAATACCTGTTTAGGAAGCTCTTCGCCCAAAGCCATCAACATAGCAGGCCAGATGATGGTATGGAATCTAACTATCTCCTTTCCTACTAGATGAACATCGGCGGGCCAATATTTCTTAAACTTTTCATCGTTATAGCTTAGGTAACCTAGAGCAGATATATAGTTAGATAAAGCATCTATCCATACATATATAACATGATCCTCATCAAAAGTAACAGGTATTCCCCATTTAAATGAGGTTCTGGACACACATAGATCCTCTAGCCCTGGTCGTAAGAAGTTGTTAAGCATTTCATTTTTCCTGGATGGAGGCTGGATAAATTCCTCATGCTCTTCAATATGTTTAATGAGCCTATCCTGATACTTTGACAATCTAAAGAAATAGCTTTCCTCTTTTACCAGCTCTACCTCTCTATTACAATCAGGACATTTACCATCCTGTAATTGAACTTCAGTCCAGAATGATTCACAGGGAGTACAATACCAACCTTCATACTCGCTCTTGTAAATATCCCCTTGATCATATAATTTTTTAAATATCTTTTGCACAGTCTTTTGATGCTCAGGATCAGTAGTTCTAATAAAATGGTCATAAGATATGTCAAGGGTTTTCCATAATTTCTTAATGCCGGCCACAATTCCATCCACATACTCTTTGGGGGTTACTCCATTTTCTCTGGCTACCCGCTCAATCTTTTGTCCGTGTTCATCGGTTCCTGTCAAAAACATTACGTCATAGCCAGTGAGTCTTTTAAAACGAGCCATTGCATCGGCCGCCACAGTTGTATAGGAGTGGCCGATGTGTAATTTATCACTGGGATAATATATGGGTGTAGTAATATAAAAGGTATTTTTATCCTTCACGTTCCTCATCCTTTCATATTAAAATATTTATAAAACAAAACCCCTCGATCCACACATATAGGGACGAGGGGTATTCCTTCGCGGTACCACCCTAATTCGCCTTAAATACAAGGCCTCATTCAGCGACTATCATCGCCTGATTCTTTAACGAAATCATCCGTAGACACCTACTTTGAGTTTCAGCGCCTCCGCTCCGGGGCCATCTTCGGATAGCATTGCCCCTACCGGCTTTCACCTTGCCCGGCTCTCTTTAAGAAGCTCCTCTACCCTACTCTTCCCTTCATAGCGTTTGTATTTCTATTATTACTTTATAATATATTCAATATTTTACCTCATGTCAACAATATTATACCAGGCTCTTACAATTCCATCAGAATATATTGGCACAATTGATGCTGTATCTAATTTTAGGCAATCATTAAGGTCTCTTTCAAGACCTAGCTTTTTAAGCCGTGAATAATGAATCGTTTGAGAAAGAACACCATGCAGATCGTCCTTACTATGTTCATACATAAATTTAGCAGTCAAACCTAAATCGTCCAATTCCAAGGAAACATTTTTATTATGTAATCCATGGATGAGAGCCCCTGCTGCTAAAACATCATCAGCAGAAAATTTGCCCTCTGTACCAGCACATATTATAGCAATGTCTTGACCTAAAGCAGCTACATAATCGCATACAGCAGAAATATTAATAAAGGATGCAAGAACAACTTCCTTGGCATAGGCTGCCTTTGTAATAGCCCTGGTTCCATTAGTAGTGGTAATAAGTACTGTCTTGTCCTCTACTTGCTCTCTACTATATTCATAAGGGGAATTAGACAGATGAAATCCTTCTATCTTTTCCGCATTTCTTTCCCCGCCTAATACGAAGGTACCCTTCTCGTAGTTTTTTGAAAGCCTTACTGCCTCTTCTATCTCATCTGTGGGTATGACTTCTTTACAGCCATTATATAAGGCAGTAATAATAGTGCTAGTTGCTCTAAGGACGTCTATAACTACCGCTATCTTATCCTTGATGTCTCTTTCCTCGATGTGATTTCTAGTTGGATATACGATAATTTTCATAAGAACCTCCAATTATTAAAGCAGTTATTATCATTTTATCATATACTTTTACATAAGTCGACTTTTTCAGTGGTAATTCCTTAATTTTAGGACTTAAATACTATAGAGCATATTATAATTGAAGCAAATAAGCCTGCTACATCCGATAATAAGGATCCCCACAGGGTATAACGAATTTTTTTTATGCCAACTGCTCCAAAATAAATGGATAATGTATAAAATGTAGTTTCCGTAGAGCCCATCAAGGTAGATGCTACTCTTCCTAGGAAGGAATCTGGACCATAGGTTTTAAGTATTTCTCCCAGAATTCCTGTTGCAGCCATTCCTGAAACTGGCCTCATTAAGGCTAAGGGTAAGATTTCACCTGGGATTCCCAATAGATTAGTAATAGGTGATAGTATCTTTACTAGTATATCCATAGCACCAGACTCTCTAAAAACTCCTATAGCTACAAACATGGCTACCATATAAGGAAAAACCCGCACAACAGTGGCTAGTCCTTCCCTTGCACCTTCTATAAAGGTCTCATAGACGTTAACTTTCTTTATATGACCATAGCCTAATACAAAAATAATAAAGCCTGGTATGGCTACTATGGACAAAATCCTAATAAATTCTATCATTATATAACCTCCTAAAGACTTTGGCAGCTACTATGCCTATTAATGTGGAACAGGTAGTGGCTATTAGAGTTGTGCCAATTATCTCGTTGGGGTTTATAGAATTCGCAGCACTTCTAAGAGCTATTACTGTAGTGGGAATAAGTTGGACCGATGAAGTGTTTATTATTAAAAACATACACATATCATGAGTGGCAGTATCCTTATGCTTATTAATTCCCTGCAGCTCATGCATGGCCTTTATACCTAGAGGAGTAGCGGCATTGCCCAGGCCTAGCATATTAGCAATAAGGTTCATGGTCATAGCTCCCATGGCAGGATGCCCGGCTGGCACACCGGGAAACAAAATTCCCATCACACCTCTCATTTTTTTTGATATAGCCTCAACTAAACCGGATTTCTCCGCTACCTTCATAAGACCTAACCATAGTGCATATATCCCAAGTAAACCCACACATAACTCCACGGCGTATTTTGCTCCATCCAAAGCAGCTTGAGTAGTAGCCTCCAAATCACCAAAAAATAGTGCCACCAAAAAACCTATTATTATCATAAATAACCATATTGCATTAACCATTTATAGCCCCCTCAACCCTTTATAACAAGCTTCTCTACTATTTAGTTTTATGACCAGATAAGTCCAATAGAACAATGAGTTCACTTATCTACTAAATTTTCTACTATAGTTAAAAAAAGGGTGTCAATAACCTGTGAAAATGTCACCTAAAAAATCATGATTTTATTCTATGAAAATGTCACTTTCGAGATATAATTTTGCTTTTTAAGTAACGAGTTAGAAATAACGACAAGAGAAAAATCATGAAAGTAAGATAAGATGGAAAAGTGAGTTTTTTCGCTAAGTTATAGCTAAGGCCGGGTGCGTGATAAAATTAGGGTAAAGCCTATGGAGCCACCCACCGGCATAAACAAAAGCGTGTTTGTAAAGTCGGCAGTCAAGTAGCTTTCGCGGCATAAGTAGCAAGGCTTTGCGGGTCA
>Ga0209537_1002185_pt1 | contig 20147 bp, 20 predicted proteins | sample BioPla4DNA1_FD_187698 | JGI IMG/M metagenome (GOLD analysis project Ga0209537, IMG submission 187698) | Biogas fermentation microbial communities from Germany - Plant 4 DNA1 (SPAdes) (version 2) | ecosystem: Engineered > Bioreactor > Anaerobic > Digestate | place: Bielefeld, North... | reverse complement strand
CAGCGGCATCAGCGAGGCCGGGGTGGCGGGGGCCTTAGGCATCCAGCTAGGGGGAGTCAACTATTATGGCGGCATTCCCTCCTTCCGCCCCTACATGGGTAAGGACCTGCGGCCAATGGATACAGATTCCTTAGACAAGACAGTTGCTTTGCTTTTTCGTGTTGCGGGCCTGGTTGTTTTCTCCCTCTTGCTTGCAAGGAGGTGGGTGACTTGGTGACCATTCCCCGGCTGGTCATTGCCGGGACCCACAGTGGTGTTGGCAAGACCTCGGTGACTTTGGGCCTCATGGCTGCCTTCAAGAAGCGGGGCTTAGTCGTACAGGGGTTCAAAGTCGGGCCCGACTACATCGACACGGGACACCATACGATAGTCACCGGTCGACCGGCCCGCAATCTCGATCCCTATTTGATGTCCCCAAGAGAGACTATCAACTCCTTCGTCCGAGGGTCGGCAGGCGCCGATATCGCCGTTATCGAAGGGGTGATGGGGCTCTTCGACGGCGGGGGACCGTCCGGCAAGGATAGCAGCACCGCGCAAGTTGCTGGCCTCATTAAGGCGCCGATCCTGCTGGTGGTCGATGCTGCAGGATGCGCTCGCAGCATTGGGGCCCTGGTCCATGGGTTCAACACCTTCGACAAAGGATGCTCCTTGGGCGGCGTGATCTTCAATCGGGTGGGAGGCCCGGGGCACTACCAGCTCCTCAAGGACGCGGTGGAAAAGGAAGCAGGGGTCAAGAGTTTGGGCTGGCTAGGGCAGAGGGAAAGCATCCGGATACCGGAACGTCAGTTGGGGCTGGCTGAGGTGGAAGAAGCCCTCTACGAAGAGCTGGGCCTAGTGATGGCCGAAGGCCTGGACTTGGATGGGCTGATCGCTTTAGCCAACAGAGCCCCTGCTTTGCCGAAGGCCGCCCCATTGGCGAAGGAGCCCCACCAGGTTTGTCTGGCGGTAGCGAAGGATGAGGCTTTCTGCTACTACTATCAAGACAATCTCGATCTGCTAGAGTCGGCCGGAGCGAGACTAGAGTATTTCAGCCCCCTGCGCGACAAGGGGCTGCCCCCTGGGGCGGAGGGCCTCTACATCGGCGGGGGACGTCCGGAGCTTTACGTGGATGATCTAAGCGCCAATGGGGCTATGTACGAGGCAATACGGGAGTCCTTCGCCAGGGGGATGCCGATTTACGCCGAGGATGGGGGCTGCGTTTATCTTTGCCGCCAGATGATCGGGGCCGATGGCCAAGAACACCCTGGAGTGGGACTCATTCCCGCGCAAGCCTGCTTTGGGGATAGGCTCGCGGCCTTGGGGTATGTGGAGCCTGTTGCCCGGCGGGACAGCTTGCTCCTTAGGCAGGGTGAGCGGGTCCGAGGCCATGAATTCCGGTATTCCTACCTCCTGCCCGAGGAAGAGCCTTTCCCCTATGCTTATGAACTGCCAGGGGGAAGGATGGAGGGCTATGTTCAGGGAAATCTGTTAGCGAGTCAAATACATATCCATTTTGCCCAGGAGCCCGGATTGGTCGCCAACTTCCTGGCGGCTTGCCGGGGTCTGGAACAAAAGGAGGTATGATGCATGGACGCGATTGCCGCGTTGCAGAGTCGACGGAGCATCCGGACATTCCGGCCGGAGCCGGTGCCGAGGGAGCTGATCGAAAAGATCATCGACTGCGCTAGGCTTTCGCCAACGGCCCGCAATGCACAGCCGTGGGAGTTTGTGGTGGTGACCGAGGAGCAAAGTCGCCGCGGGATAGCTGACCTTACCGACTTTGGCCGCTTCATCGCCGAAGCGCCGGTCTGTGTTGCTGTCTTTTGCCGGGATTGCAAGTACTACATTGAAGATGGCAGTGCAGCAACGATGAGCATCCTCCTGGCTGCGCACGCGCTGGGCCTTGCCGCCTGTTGGGTGGCGGGTGACAAAAAGCACTATGCCAGGGAAGTGGGGAGCCTCCTTGGCGCACCCGATGACATGAAGCTAGTCGCGCTCATTCCCATCGGCTACAGCGATATGGCTCCCAAGCCCCGCAAGCGCTCCCTGGAGGATGTGCTTCACTGGGAGAAGTTCTAAGCACCGGCGGCCTTGGCTTGCCGTTCGGCGGGCCGGATCTTGCCCAGCATCTCCAATCCGTTGATGACCAGGCGGAAGCGGCAGTTTAGCATCTCCGCAGCCTGTTTGGACATTTCCATCCGGGTGAGGTAGATCTCAAAAAAGTCCATCACCTGGCATTGGGAGGTGTCGAAGGTTATATCCAGGGTGATGGTCCGCTCCTCCGGGTCGACCGTAAGGGCCGAATCGGTGATGGCCAGGTTGACCCGGTCGTGGATATCGGGGTTGGGCTTTCGCCTCCTGGCCCGGGTTCGATGGGCGTCGCTCTTGTCAGCCAAGATCAATGCCGCGGTGATGGGGGTGACGGGCAGGCCGATTTCCTCTTCGTGATTGGCGATGGCGGTGGTGATCTCGACAATGTCTTCCACGGGTACTCCTAACAGGCGGAGTTCGCAAAAAACGATGTTCGCACCGGTGGGTCCGTGGAACTTGCGGTTATGCATATTCCCGATGTCATGGAGGTAGCCGGCGATCGCACCCAGGTTCACCAGGCGCTCATCGTAACCTAAGGTCTCGAGGATGTAAGCGGTGGTCTTAGCTACGTAATTAACGTGCCGAGGCCCGTGTTCGGTGTAGCCCCGAGCCGCCAGATAAGCGTTGGCCTTGTGGATCATCAGCCTGAAGTTTTCGTTTCGGCGTACGTCGTCCAGGGTGATCATCTTTAAACCTCCTAGCTACCCCTAGTGTTATTATGATAACACGGACTAAGGGGTAAGGCAATTTGTTGTGCCAGGAGGCACACGGGTCCTTTAACCGGAGGCATAGGGGGTCACAACGTCAAGGAGACGATTGCTATCAGTGGATCGGGAGGATTTCCTGTCCAGCTGGCCTTGCTATGGGGTTGGGATAGCAATAAAGGGCAGGATTGGTCTTTTATGTGGCAGCTGCGGATCTGTAATGAGCCGCGAACAAGATGCAACCGGTTGGGGCTTCGGATCAAAGCGTGTCCAGAGGAACACGGCATCCTGTGAATGGTTGGGATAGGCAACACGGTGAAGGGGGCGACCCCTTCTTTTTTCTTATCGAGACATAATTGTACTGCAGATTGATACAAGAGCCAAAAAGACGAATTTTGATATTGACATAAGCATTATGGCCATGACATAATTAGACCAAAGGGATTCGGGAGGATGGTTGTGCGTAGAATTCAATCTGTTGACCGAAGCTTAGATATCCTCGAGGCCCTTGCTAATTCTGATCGCCCGATGGGCGTGTCGGAGATTGGCAAGCAATTGGGGATTCATGTGGCCACGACCCATGGAATCCTAGCTACCTTTCTTTCCCGGGGCTACGTTGAACAAGAGGAAAGAACGAATCGGTATCGATTGGGGTACAAGTTTTACCAGCTAGCTCGGTTGTACATAAACAAGTGCGATTTGCATCAAGTGGCCCTGCCCCACCTGCATGATTTACGCACTGCCCTGGGGGAGAGGGTCTCTCTGGCAACTCTTCGCAACTTTGAGATTGTTTTTCTCATTGTTCTCGACAGCTACCATCTCCTTAGGTTAAAGCCAAATGTGGAAAACAGCACCCGCATTCACTGCACAGCTATCGGCAAGGTCTTGCTTGCTTTCCAGCCAACCTCGGACATCGAGTATTACCTGGAGCATACAGAACTCGTTCGTTACACTGCCAACACTATCGGCGACAAAGATGCCTTCTTGAAGCACTTAGAAGAAATCCGCGCGCAGGGCTATGCCCTGAATGAAGAGGAGGAAATCGAAGGGGTTTTTGGCATTGGGGCCCCTGTATTCTACTCCAACGGGTTCCTCGCGGGGGCAGTGTCGACGGCCATCCCAACGGAACGTTTGGACCGGGGATTGATACCCGAGAAGATCGATTTGGTCGTCAATACGGCCCGCTTAATAACTCGGGAGTTGGGGGTCGTTACCATAAAGGAAAGGGGTTGATAAGAGCTTAGCTGGGAGGACGGGACCGAGTGGTAAACATACGCTTGCTAGCGGGGAGGTTTTGCCATGAAACGGTTGCTATCGATTAGTCTATTGATATTGTTGGTGCTGTCGTCGGCGAGTATCGCTAAGCCCATCGTCTGGAAACTAGGCGGCGTTCATGCTGTTGACACTCCCGAGACCATCGCACTATACAGATTTGCCGAGCTGGTTGAAGAAAAAACCGGCGGCCAGCTGACAATCGAGGTCTATCCGGCAGGCCAGCTGGGCGATGCGGTGGGGATGATTGAGAACACGATTATGGGCGCCCAGCAGCTGTTTGCCAACGTAATGGATTGGAATCAGCACATTGTTCAGGACTTCGGCATCCTAGCAATGTGTTTTGCTTTTAGGGATATAGAGCATATTAAGAGGTTCATGGAAACGGAGACTTATCAAGCGATGGAGCAGGAGATGATCGACGAGCACGGCGTTCGGATCCTGGCTAAGAACTGGTACCGGCTGCCGCGGGCGATCGTGACCAAGGATCCCGTTTTTTCCATCGGCGACATCAAGGGGCGCCAGCTGCGAATGCCCGCGATCGAGACCTACTTCCTTGTTTGGGAGGCCCTGGGAGCCAACCCCATCGAGATCCCTTGGGCGGAGTCCTACTTCGCCTTGGAGCGGGGACTTGTGGAAGGCATGGACTCGCCCATCGGTTCGATTTACGGAATGGGGTTCTATAAAGCAGCTCCCTTTATCACCAATACCCGCCACCTAATGGCTCCTTTCAACATCCTTGTCAACGAGAATGCGTTCCAGGGGCTCGCTCCCGAGCTTAGGGCAGCCCTCGTTGAGGCCGGGGTAGAAGCAGGAGATTACTACACCGAAATCGTCGAGAGGATGTTCGAAGAGGACAAACGCAAGATGCTGGAAGCCGGGGCGGTTTACGTAGAGATAGATACTAGACCCTTCGCTGAGAAAGCGCGCGAAGTTGCCCTCGACTTTGAAAAGAGGGGATTCTGGAAAAAAGGACTCTACGATGAGGTGCAGTCTCTGCTGTAGACTGCCGTGACTAGAAAGGGGGACCCATATGAACGAGGTAGAGAAGAAGTTGGGAACAATCATCAGTTTGTTGGGGAAAGCAGAGCTTATCGCCGCCGGGGCACTTCTTGTGGCAACATTGGGTCTTGTTGTCTTGACCATCATCTTTCGCTACTTCTTACACCGACCGATAATTTGGGCTTCCCCCCTAGTCACCCTCTGCTTCACCTGGATGAGTCTCATTGGGATTGCCTACGTATACAAGGCAGGTGGCCATATCTCTGTCACCTACTTTAAGGATCGACTCCGCCCCGTCCCGAAGGCAGTAGTGGAAGTGCTCATCTTAGTCGTTGTGCTCCTCTGCCTTGTGATTGCTCTGTGGTCAGCCCTTCAGATCTTGCCGGTTCATTCGAAGAGGTTCATCGTCGGACTGAGGCTCCCCAGGAGTTATTTGTCTACGGCTGTAGTCTTGTGGGGGATCTCCATGGTCTTGACCACGGTGTATTTCCTGGTTGGCTCCATCGGGAGATTAACGGCGGCCCGAAAGGGGGAATGAAAAGTGTCCTTGGCTCTCCTGGCGGTCATATTCCTAGTACTGATTGGACTTGGCGTTCCCATTGCCGTAGTCTTGCTGGGCACCGCTACCCTCGGCATGTACACCAGGCAGGTCCCCCTCACCATGTTGACCCAGACCATTTTGGGCGGGGTCAGCAGTTATACGCTGCTAGCCATACCCTTCTACATCATGGCGGGGGAGCTGATGAACAGGGGAGGCATAACGAAGCGCATCTTCGACTTTGCCTTGTCCCTAGTCGGACATATCAAGGGCGGGTTGGGTCATGTGAATGTGCTAGCCAGTATGCTCTTTGCCGGGATATCGGGGTCGGCTACAGCTGATGCAGCCGGTCTTGGCCGGATCGAAATCGAGGCCATGAAGGCCGAGGGCTACGATCTGGATTTTTCCGCGGCTATTACTGCGGCATCATCGACCATTGGTCCGATTATTCCACCTAGCATCCACTTGGTTATTTACGGCTCAATAGCTGAGGTGCCTGTGGCCACCTTGTTTACTGCAGGGATGATACCCGGCATCCTCATGGGGCTGGGGCTGATGTTCACCGTCTATATCCTTGCCGCAACAGGCCGGGTTCATTGCCCCACTAGACCGCGTCAGTCTTTGCGGAGCGTCCTGAGGAGTCTGCGCAAGGCCGGCACTGCACTTCTGGCCCCGGTATTAGTCTTGAGTGGAATCATGACTGGTGTGGTGACTCCGACCGAAGCTGGGGTAATCGCTGTTGTCTACAGCCTGGTCCTTGGCTTGTTTTACCGGGAAATTAACAAGGAGGTCCTGGTGGAATGCATCCGGAACACCATCCAGTCGACGGCCGTGGTCATGTTCATGCTGGCGGTCTCCAGGAGCTTTGCTTGGTTCATCACCATCGAACGCATTCCGGACAGGATGATGGGTCTTGTCTTCCAATTCACCGAGAGTCCTGCCGTAGTCTTGTTTTTCATCAACATCCTACTCCTGCTGCTGGGCATGATCAGCACCGCATCAGCCAACATTGTGATCGTGACGCCCATCCTGGTGACAATTGCCCATTCCATCGGAGTAGACCTGATCCATCTTGGCCTAATCATCGTCTTGGGCCTCATGATTGGACTGATTACTCCCCCTGTTGGCACCTCTTTGTACATCCTGTCCGATGTGGCCTCTCTGCCCTTCGAACGGGTCGTCAGGGCAACCCTTGTGTTCGTTATTCCGCTGGTGGCCGTTCTTTATCTAGTAACGTATATCCCTAGTTTGAGCCTGTTCTTGCCGCGGCTCCTTGGGATGCTATAACTGTCGGGGGTGACTTCATGGCAAATTATTACGACGTCGTAGTGGTTGGCGGAGGTACTTCGGGATTCGTGGCCGCAACGGCCGCGGCTAGGAAGGGAGCACGCACCCTGCTCGTTGAACGGTATGGCTTCGTGGGAGGCTCCTCGGTGTCGGGATATCCTTTCTTAGGCTTCTATGCCGGGAACGGGGAGAAAGTGGTTGGCGGGATCGGGGAAGAAGTTGTGGGTCGTCTCATCGAAGCAGGTGGGAGTAGAGGACACATCCGCGGCGGCCGATGGCAAACGGCTGAGGAGTATGAGTTTTCCCTAACTCCCTATGAGCCGGAGGTCCTAAAATTCGTCGCCCAGGAGATGCTCCTCGAGGCAGGCGTTAGCCTGATGCTGCACACCTATCTAATTGGCGCTATCGTCCGGGAGGACCGGCTCATTGGGATCGAGGTGGCCAACAAGTCCGGCCGCAGCATCATTTACGCCAATTGCTTCATCGATGCAACGGGTGACGCCGACCTTGCCTATCTAGCCGGTGCACCCTTCCAGATCGGGGACGAGGTGCAAAACGTCACCCTGATGTTTACCGTCGGCGGAATTGATCTTGAGCGTCTGGTCCAGGAGATTGAGGCCGATGGGCGGATCAAGGGACGGGGAGAGTGGCATACGAGGGTCGTTAGGGGGCCAATCCTCGATTCCGATGAGCCGGCTATCGTCCATTTGGCAGGCCACATGGACCTTTGGGATGATAGGCCGCCTCTGACCTTTACCGCGGTTTCTTGGAAGAAGAACCAGGCCAGCTTCAACATCACCAGGACTGTCGGGATCGATCCGACGAATGCGCGGGATCTAGTCCGAGCCGAGATTTCCGAAAGACGCAACGTCATGGAAACCTACCGGCGCTTCCGGGAGCGCATTCCAGGCATGGAAGGATGCGAGCTGATCACTACCGCTCCCCAAGTTGGCGTCCGGGAAAGCCGCCGGATCGAAGGAGAGTACTGTCTCCAAGGCGAGGATGTCGTCAATTGCCGGGAATTCGATGATGGGCTCGCGCGAGGTTCCTATCCAATCGACATCCACGACCCGAAAGGGGGCAAGACCCAATTCACCTTCCTCAAAGATGGCGGCTCCTACTCCATCCCCTACCGGTGCTGCGTCCCCAAGTTCATTGACGGCCTGATCGTCACCGGCCGATGCATTTCTGCCACCCATGAGGCTCTGGGAAGCACCAGGCTGCAGTCGACCTGCATGGCCTTGGGCGAGGCGGCAGGAGTTGCCGCCAGCCTCTGTCGACCATCCAAGACTCCAAGGGATATCGATGGCGCGGAGCTTAAGGGACTATTGCGGAATGACGGGGCCATCGTCTAGGTGAACGTCTGGGTGGAGGATTCCTGCAAAGCCCCGCGGATGCGGGGCTTTGTCATCCACAAATATGGGTAAGTTGGCTAGTTTGCGATCTGCTGGCAGGAGTCTTAACATCAAAGGCGAATACACTCTTAATATTTCCCTTTTTCGGGGGCTTTTTTTGGATAAAGAATGGAGGAGTCAGCGTGGCGGAGAATCGATTTGCTAAGCGGATGTGGCATGCTAGCAGCAATGCCATCCGCGAAATCCTAAAAGTGACGGAGCGTCCCGATGTCATTTCCTTCGCTGGGGGGCTGCCTGCACCCAGCTCCTTCCCAGTAGAGACGATCAACAGGATCGCAGGGGAGATTCTGACTGCGGACGGATGTCGGTGCCTCCAGTATGGCACGACCGAAGGCTACTGGCCCTTGCGGGAAGCCATCGCCAACTGGGTCAAAGTGAAGGGTATCGAAACCTCGCCGGATCAAGTCCTGGTCTTGAGCGGCTCCCAGCAGGGGCTCGATCTCATGGGCAAGGCCTTCTTGGATGCGGGGGATCGGGTGATCGTCGAGGAGCCAGCCTACCTGGCCGCCCTTCAGATCTTCCGCAGCTACGAAGCGGACCTCATTCCCGTCAAAGGGGACGAGGAAGGCTACGATCCTGAAGCTTTGGAGGCGGCCCTCAAGGAGCATCAGCCAAAGTTCATCTATCTAGTCTCCACCTTCCATAACCCGACGGGAATAACCTACTCCGTCGAGCGCCGGCAGAAGGTGGCGGAGCTTGCTGCCAAGTATGACTGCTATGTCATCGAAGACGACCCTTACGGGGATCTGCGCTACAGCGGCGAGCGGGTGCCGGCCTTGCAGACTTTCAACCCGGAGCGGGTAGTCTATTTAGGGAGCTTCTCTAAGATCATCGCTCCGGGACTGCGGACCGGCTATGCTGTCGTCAACAATCCCGAGATCAGGCAGAAGCTGGTCATCGGCAAACAGGGCGCGGATGTTCACACCAGCAACCTGTCCCAACGGATCGTGCAAAGATTCCTGGCCGAGGGGCTCCTTCCCGGCCATATCGAAACAATCTGTCAGGACTACAAGGCCAAGCGGGATCTCATGCTGGAGTCCCTAGAGGAGCACTTCCCCGCCGGGGCCAAGTGGGTAAAGCCCGATGGAGGCCTCTTCCTGTGGGTGACACTCCCCGAGGACATATCCGCCATCGACGTTTTCCCCAGGGCCGTCGAGGAAAAAGTCGCCTTCGTTCCCGGCGCCTACTTCTTCGCCCAGGGCGGCGGCGAGAATACCTTGCGGCTGAATTTCTCCAACGCGACCTTCGAACAGCTGCAAACTGGCTGCGCCCGGTTGGGCAAAGTCCTCAAGGAGTTCTTGGACTAGCCTCCCTGAGGGCTGATCGCATCAGGAGGATGAGGGGATAAGCGCTAAGGACGATGGCGCTGCAAAGGAGGAAGAAGGCCGTAAAGCTGAAGCGGCCGATGATCAGCCCGCCAAACATGGGGGCGAGGGCGCCAACGGTATTGGTGATGATGAAAAACACCCCGTAGAGCCGTCCGTGGACTTCTTGGGGGACGGCATCCGCGAGCAAGGTGTTCATGGCCGGCTGTTTGACGAAGAGGGAGAAGCCCAAGATGAAGATGCCGACGAGCAGGGCCGCGGGGCTGGGGAGCAAAATGAGTCCAAAACCGATCAGAGCGCCAGTTGTGCCGATGAGGACCGGCAGGACCCTGGAGCTGCGATCGGCCATGTAGCCGCCGACTAAATGGCCCAGGGCTCCCACCCCGTACTGGACCCCGGCCAAGATCCCCGACACCGCCACGGTCATGCCCCGGACATCTTGCAGGTAAGTGGCTATGTAGGCGAAGGTGCCCGACCAGATGAACCCCTGGATGCCGCTGAGCAGGAAGATGATGAGCAGGGTGTGGACTAGTTCCCTGTCTTGGAGGATGGGGGCAAGGCCGGCTAGGGGACTTGGATCGGCGCTTTCGGGGGAGCCGGTCGACTCAAACAGGCGCCAAAAAAGTGCGGCCGCCGCCGTGCCCGCCAGACCCCAAAAAAGGAACGCGGCGCGCCAGTGGAAAAGGGTGGCGATCCCGCCGGCTAGGGCAGGGGCTGCGACCATGACGAGATTGCTGCCAACCCCGTGGAGCCCCATCGCGATGCCCCGGTTTTCCGGCGTTGAGATGTGGGCTAGGAGGGACATGGCCGGGGGATGATAAAGACTAGCTCCCAGGCCAAGGAGGAAGAAAGAGACGGCCAAGGTCCCATAGGATCCGGGAAGGCTCCCCACAAGAGCCCCCATGCTGGCCAGGGCGATGGCCGCGGTGATGGTCCATTTGTGGCCAAAGCGGTCGGATAAGAATCCGGCAGGGAGCGCGCCGATGCCGTAGGTAAAATAAGCGAGGCTGACTAGTGCCCCCACAGCCGCATAATCCAGCCCCAAATCCCGCAGGATGAGGATGAACAGGGGCGATGAAAACATTAAGAAGGCATGGTCCAGACCGTGGACGAGACTGAGGAAGCCTACCCGCCCGTAAAAGGATGACTTCAGGGGAACCACTCCTTCAACGGCGATATGGAGTACTTTCGTTGAGCACAACATTTTCCCTTCATTGGGGGTGGAATTTTGCGAATCGGCGCCCATTTGTCCATCGCGGGCGGCCTCCCTGCCGCAGCCAAGATGGCGGAGGAGATCAAGGCCAACACCTTCCAGTTTTTCACCCGCAATCCCCGGGGCGGCAAGGCCCGGGAGATCGGAGCCGATGAGGTGGCCGCCTGGGAAAAAGAAAGGGTCGAGCGGGACATCTACCCGATCATGGGCCATCTTCCCTATACGGTGAATATGGCGAGTCCCAAAGATGAAGTCTATGATTTTGCCCGGCTAGTCCTCACCGAGGACCTGCGCCGCTGTGAATCCTGTGGCGCGGAGCTCCTGGTGGTCCATCCGGGAAGCCACCTGGGGGAAGGCGTCCAAAAAGGACTCCAGCGGATAGCTTCCCTGCTGGAGGAAGTCCTCAGCCCCTGGGAAGGTCGGGCGAAGCTCCTCCTGGAGACGATGGCGGGACAGGGGTCGGAAGTTGGGACTATCGAGGACCTGGCCTGGCTGGGAGAAGCCCTGGGCTGGCCAGAATGCCTTGGATTTTGTATTGACAGCTGTCATCTCTTCGCTGCCGGCTACGACTTGCGGACCCAGGCGGGACTCGATCAGCTCCTGGAAGAGCTGGATCAGAAGGTGAGCCTCGCGCGGGTCCACGCCGTCCACCTCAATGATTCCAAGTTTCCCCTAGGGTCCGGGAAGGACCGCCACGCACCCTTGGGCAAAGGCTACATCGGCGAAGAAGGCCTCTCCCTGATCATCAACTCCCCCCACCTAAAACACCTTCCCTTCTTGCTGGAGACGCCAACGGAGGACTACCGGGAATATGCGGATGAGATACTGTTGTTGAGGAGCCTGATTAACTGACACATCCCGCGGGCATACTTCGCGATGGAGGTGGCGGCTTTGCAAGTCAACTGGCGGGAGTGGGGAAAGGAAGCCTTCGAAGATGCCCGGCGGAGGGAAAAGCCTTTGCTGTTGTCCATCAGCGCCACCTGGTGTCACTGGTGCCACGTGATGGATGAGAAAACTTACAGCGACCCACAGGTTGTGGAACGGATCAACCGGGATTTCATCCCCGTCAGGGTGGATGCCGATCGCCGGCCCGACATCGACCGGCGCTACAACATGGGCGGCTGGCCCACCACAGCCTTTCTTGCCCCCGATGGCAGCTTGATCGCCGGCGCAACCTACTTGCCACCCGCAGAGATGCTCCGGGCGATGGAGGCCGTCTTGGCGGGCCCGGGGGGCGGGGGCCGGTGGATCCGCAGGCCCCCTGAGAAGACTGAGATCGATCCCAGGGCGGCCGATGAGATCTTGGCCGAGATCCTCCTGGCCTATGACCCCGCCTACGGCGGCTTTGGGCGATCGCCCAAATTCCCCCAGCCCTACGTCTTGCGCTTCCTCCTGGAGGAGTATGTGCGAAGCTCACAGGATGAGCTTCGGGAGCCCCTCCTCAAGACCTTGCGGGAGATGGCCGGGGGAGGGATGTACGACCAGGTGGAGGGGGGATTTTTCCGCTACTCCACAACCAGGGACTGGTCCATCCCCCATTACGAAAAAATGCTGGAAGACAATGCTTTGCTTTTGGGAGTCTACCTGGATGCCTACATGGCGACGGCCGAGGATAGGCTCCTGGAGGTTGCCAAGGACTTATGTCGGTTTTTGCTCGGTCCCCTGCGGGATGAAGGTCAAGGAGTCTTTTACGGGAGCCAGGAGGCCCACCAGGAATACTACCTCCTCGATGGGGGAAAGAGGGCGGAGCTTGGGCCGCCCCCAGTGGACAGGACCGTCTACGTCAACTGGAACGCCCTCGCCTGCGGGAGCCTCATCCGCGCGGCCGATGTCCTGGATGAGCCTTCCTTGGCTGAGGAGGCAGAGCGGACCCTCGCCTTTCTCCTTGCCGAGGGCACCAGGGAGGACGGCCCCGCGTACCATTACTACGCCGATGGACCCCACTTGCCCGGTCTTCTCGAAGACCAAACGGCCCTGGCTGGGGCCCTGATGGAGGCCTTCCAGTACACAGGCAGGGAAGACTACCTCCAACTGGCCGAGGGGCTGATCGCTTGGGCTTGTCGGGAGCTTTGGGACGATGAGGCCGGTTGTTTTCGGGACACCCAAGAAAGCCTGCTTGAGCCGGTCTGGCCCTTCATGGAAAACGCCGGGGCCGCGCTGGCCTTGCTTAAGCTTGCAGCCCTCACCGGCAAAGAAGATTACCGCAAGCGGGCCGGGCGCATCCTTGAGAGTCTTCTCCCCCGGTGGAAGGACTACGGCTACATGGCCGGGGAGCTGGCCAGCGCCCTTCGCCTTTACACCGAAGGGAGCATCACGGTGGCCGTTGCCGGACCGGAGATGGCGGAGCTGGCCCGGATTGCCCGCCGGGAATATCTCCCCGGCAAGGTGGTCTTCCCGGGCCAACGGTCAGATGAGGACATCGCCCTCATCTGCGTCGGCGAGCTTTGCCTGGCTCCTGCCAAAACAAAGGAAGAACTCAGCCAGTTGCTGTGTAGGATCAGGAAAGAGCCCTTAAGGATGTGATCCCGTGAAGCTCAAAGAACCGGTTAGCGGCCTTACCCACCTGGCCGGAGCGCTGCTTTCGGCAGCCGGCCTGCCTTTCTTGATTTACATCGCCCAAGGGCGAGGCCTTCGCCATGTCATTTCCTTCAGCATTTTCGGGGCAAGCCTCATCCTCCTTTACACGGCAAGTGCCCTGTATCATCTCCTGCCCCTCTCCCCGGAAGGGACTAAGCTCTTTCGCCGGATCGACCATATCCTCATCTTCATCCTGATCGCGGGGACCTATACACCCTTTTGCCTCGTGCCCCTGTGGGGGTTCTGGGGATGGGTCCTCTTGGTGACGGTCTGGCTCATCGCCATCGGGGGCATCTTCATGAAGATCTACTGGCTCCATGCCCCGAGGTGGCTGTCGACCCTGGTCTACGTCGGCATGGGCTCCCTGATCGTGATTGCCCTCTCGCCCCTCCTCCGCCGGGTGTCCCCGGCCGGCGTGGGGTGGCTCTTGGGCGGCGGCCTTTGCTACCTGATTGGGGCCATCTTCTACGGAGCCAAGTGGCCTAACCTTCTCCCCGGGGTCTTCGGCTTCCATGAGCTTTGGCATCTCTTGGTGTTGGCCGGCAGCTTCAGCCATTTCTGGACGGTCCTCAAATACCTAGTTTAAGGCCGGAAGGAAATGCCAAGCGGGTTGCAGAAATATAGGCCGAGACTTGCCTTGGTTTGCCGTTCCGAGGAGAGAGGAGGTGCAAGAGCCATGAAACTGAGTCTTACCATTTCTGCCCCTGGTTCCCGCTTTGCCCCGATTATGCTTCAGGGTGACTACCTGGAGATGATCAGAGAGGCCCACCGGCTCGGCTACGAAACGGTGGAACTGCACATTAGGGATCCGAAAACGATTGATGCTGACGCCATGGCCCGTACCCTCGATGAGCTGGGCATGAAGGTATCGACCATCGGCACCGGCCAAGCTTACGTCGATGACCGGATTTACTTCACGTCGACCGATCCGGAAGTCTCGGCGGCTGCTGTCCAGCGGATAAAGGATCATGTCCGGTTGGCAACCAAGTTAGGGGCGGCGGTCATCATCGGCACCATCAAAGGCCCTCTGCCGGGCGACCCAGAAGAAGACCAAGGGGCCCTGGCGAGGGCTGCTAAGTGTCTAGCGGAATGTGCCGACTTTGCCGCGCAACATAATGTGGAGTTGACCCTGGAAGCCATTAACCGCTATGAGACTAATTTCTTAAATACCGCCGCCGAGGCGGTTGAGTTTCTCCGCGGGCTCGATCGGCCAAACGTCGGGCTTCACTTGGATACCTTCCACATGAACATTGAAGAAGTGGATCTGGCCCAAACCATCAGGGATTGTCGCCATTACCTGTTCCATATCCACCTGGCCGACAGCAACCGGTGGCCCCCAGGCTATGGGCACCTGGATTTCGAATCGGTCCTGAAGGCCCTGAAGGATATTCAATATGGTCGGTACATGGCCATCGAGTCGCTGCCGCGGCCCAATCCCCAGGAAGGCGCCCGCCGGGGACGGGAGTACATCCAGGGGCTCCTGGAGGAATTATAGGATGTTGAGCGCCGTTTTGTTCGATCTCGATGGGACTCTGCTCGCCACCGACTTTGACGAACTGATGCCGTCCTATTTGCAGTTAGTTAGTGAACCCTTCGCCCCCTGGGTCGAGCGGGAGACCTTCATCAAACAGCTCCTCGCTTCCATTCAAAAGGCGATGGAGTGTCGGGATCCAACCATTACGGTGCTAGAGGCTTTCAGCCGCGACTTTTTTCCTAAGGTGGGGTTAGATCGGAGATATCTTCGGCTTTTCTACGATTTTTATCAAAGCCAGTTCAAGATGTTGGGCAAGAATGCCAGAAGACGGGAGGGCAGCCGGGAGGCCCTCCAAATCGCGCTCGCAAAGGGCTGCAAAGTAGTCGTCGCCACCAATCCCCTCTTCCCCGAGGTGGCCATTCGGGAGAGGCTGGCCTGGGCCGGCCTGCAGGATGTCTCCTTTGACTTGATCACCTCCGGGGAAAAGATGCACTTTTGCAAGCCCTACATAGAGTACTACGGAGAAATCGCGGATCTCATCGGCTGCGCCCCTGGGGAATGTCTCATGGTGGGGAACGACCCCGTCTACGATCTGGCCGCCCGGAAGATCGGCATGAAGACCTTCCTGCTGGGGGACGGGCCCCATGAGCTTGCCGACTACTGGGGCGACATGGGGGAACTTTGCCGGCTCCTGGGCAAATCGGGTGCATAGGAGTTGGCAGTATAGGGATAATAAAAAGGGAAAGGGGGGTCACCCCCCCTTATATCCTAATAACCGCCACCTTTGAGTTCGTTGGGGTTATGGGCAGACGAGGTGCCTTGTGCTGAAACGTCCGGCTCTAGCGGGAAAGAGCCGCCCATAGAACCGCCCACACTCTGCCGGAAACCGGACTGGACGCTGGCTGTTGCCTGCTGAATCAGGGACTGTTCAGCGGCGGCAATCATCCGACGCACCATATGTCCCCCGACAGCCCCACACTGGCGGGCGGGGATGTCTCCCCAGTAGCCAGTCTTCCAGGACTGGTCGATGCCCAGTTCATTCGCTACCTCGTATTTGAACTGCTCCAGTGCTGAAGAGGCTTGTGGTATGAGACTGCGATTTCGCTTCTGACCAAGGGCCATTCTGTTTCACCTCCTTCTGTTCTGGCACCCATAGTGTAGACGGCAGACCCCGTCCTGATACGGTGTAGATGTTGGGGGTTCTTCATCTTCGTCCCATGGTGGGCCGATGTTTTGCATTGTTCGCCGGTGGGATTTGTGGTATCATGTTGCGCAAGAACAATAAATCAACGACTTAAAGGGCGAGACGATGGAGAGTTTTAAAGAAACCGTCGACCGAATCAATGACTTAAAGAAGAAGCGGCGTGCGATTATCCTAGCTCATAACTATCAACTCCCAGAAATCCAGGACATCGCCGATTTTGTCGGCGACTCTTTGGGATTGAGCCAGCAAGCGGCAAAAACCGATGCGGAAGTAATCGTTTTTTGCGGCGTCGATTTCATGGCGGAAACGGCAGCCCTCCTCTCCCCCGACAAGAAGGTCTTGCTCCCTGCTCCCGATGCAGGCTGTCCCTTGGCGGAGACGATCACCCCCGAGGAGCTGCGGGCCAAGAAAAGGGAGCACCCCGAGGCGGCAGTTGTCTGCTACATTAATTCCTCCGCCGCGGTCAAAGCGGAAAGCGACATCTGCTGCACTTCCTCTAATGCCCTCCGGGTAGTCGAATCCCTCCCCCAGGAGGAGATCCTCTTTGTGCCCGATGCTAATCTTGGCCAATGGGTGGCCTCCCAGACGAAGAAGAAAATCATCCTCTGGGACGGCTGCTGCATCACCCATCACCGGGTAAAGCCGGAGGATGTGGAGCAGGTGCGGCGCTCCCATCCCGATGGAATCGTTTTAGTCCATCCCGAATGCCGGCCGGAAGTTGCAGCCCTGGCCGACTACGTGGGGAGCACCGAAGGGATCTTGAAGTTTGCCCGCCAGTCGCCGGCCAAGAAATTCATCATCGGCACGGAGATGGGCATCCTGCACCGGCTGCAGCGGGAAAACCCAGACAAGACCTTTTATCTCCTGTCGCCTGGACTAGTTTGCCCGAACATGAAGCGGACAGCTAGCCTCGCCATGGTGGAAGCGGTCTTGCGGGACATGTCCAATCAGGTAACCGTTCCCGAAGAAATTCGCGACCGCGCCTTGGCTGCAGTGGAACGAATGCTTGCCGTCAGTTAGGGGGACTAGCCGTGTGGGGGGAAAGGTATGATTTCCTGGTCATCGGCAGCGGCCTTGCTGGTCTTTTCGCCGCGTTAACCTTGAGGGAGCATGGAAGGGTCGCTCTAATCACTAAAAGGGCCCTCGAAGACAGCAACAGCTATTTCGCCCAGGGAGGCATGGCCGCCGCCGTCGGCCGCGGGGACTCGCCGGCCCTTCATCGCCAGGATACCTTGGCGGCGGGGGCGGGACTTTGTGATGAACCGGCCGTTGCCATTCTCGTCGAAGAAGGCCCCCAGCGGATTAAGGACCTAATGGCCCTGGGGGTAGAGTTCGATCAGATCGACGGCCAGATTCACCTGGCCCGGGAAGCAGCCCACTCCACCAACCGGATCTTGCATGTGGACGGGGACGCCACCGGCCGGGGGGTGTGCGCCCGGCTCATTGAGGAAGTCAAGAAAAGCCCCCAGATTGATGTTTACGAAAACCATTTTGTCGTCGACCTGATCGTGACTGACGGCCGCTGCTGGGGAGCATTGGCGTTACATAAGGGAGAGTTACGGGCTTTTTGGGCCCCGGCCACTATTTTGGCCGCCGGCGGGCTTGGGCAAGTCTTCGCGGAGACTTCCAATCCCTCCATCGCCACCGGCGATGGCGTTGCGCTGGCCTTCCGGGCCGGCGCCCAATTGATGGACATGGAATTTGTCCAGTTCCATCCTACTGTCCTTTACGCCGACGGGTCCAGATTCTTAATTTCCGAAACGGTCCGGGGCGAAGGGGCGGTCCTGCGCAATCATCGGGGCGAAGCCTTCATGGAAAGGTACCATCCCCTCGGGGATCTGGCACCCCGGGATGTGGTGGCCCGGGCCATTTGGACGGAAATGGAGCAGGGCGCCCGTCCCCATGTTTATCTCGATGCCACTTCCATCGAGGATCCCCGGGGCAGGTTTCCGACCATTTACAGCCGCTGCTTAGAGCTGGGCCTGAAGATGGAGCGGGATTGGCTGCCGGTGGGTCCTGGGGCCCACTACGCCATGGGCGGAGTTTATACCGATCACGAGGGCCGCACCACCCTTCCGGGGCTGCTTGCCTGCGGTGAGGCGGCCTGCACCGGCGTCCACGGCGCCAATCGCCTGGCAAGCAACTCCCTCTTAGAGGCCCTCGTCTTTGGCTGGCGGGCGGCCGAAGCCGCCACGAAGGCCGGCCCGGTTAAGACGCCAAGGCCGGCTATACCATCGCCCCCGGCTGCCTTTGACCGCGGCCAGTTGCAGCGGCTCAGCTGGCACTGCGTGGGCCTTGAACGATCGGGAGAGTCGCTGCATAAAGCCTTGCTGGAGCTGGAGAAACTTAGCCGGAAGTGCCGGGGGATGGATGTGGAAAGCCTGGAGACGGCCAATATGGCTTTGGTCGTCAGCTTGATGGCGAAAGCGGCCCTCCTCAGGGAAGAGAGCCGGGGCGCCCACTACCGGGTCGATTTTCCGAAGTCTGATCCGTCCTGGCGCCGGCATATCATCCTGCAGCGCGGCCAAGACCCGGCCCTGCGGCCGGTTGATAAGGAGTAGTTAGGCATGTTTAGTTATGCAGAAAGATATTGGGCGGAAAAGATCATCCGGCTCGCCCTGGCTGAGGATGTGGGGCGGGGCGATATCACTACGGCCGCAGTCGTCGACCCGGAAGCGAAGGCCCGGGGGTACATCGTTTTTCGGGAGCGGGGGGTGCTTGCAGGCCTCCCGGTGGTAGCGATGGTCTATGAAAGGATCGACCCGCGGGTGCAGGTCTTGCCTTCCCGCCGGGATGGGGACTTGCTCCTTCCCGGGGAGAGCGCGGCTCTCCTTGAAGGTCCCGCCTGGGCGCTGCTGACGGGCGAACGGGTGGCCCTCAACTTCCTCCAGCGCCTAAGCGGCATCGCCACGGCCACCGCGGAGCTGGTGGAGCTAGTCCGTCCTTATCCTTGCCAGGTGGCGGACACCAGGAAGACTGCTCCGGGCATGCGAGTGTTGGAGAAGTACGCGGTGCGGGTCGGCGGAGGCCGCAATCACCGCTTAGGCTTAGATGATGCCATCCTGATTAAGGACAACCATGTGATCGCCGCGGGAGGGATCGCCAAAGCTGTGGCGGCTGCCCGGGCCAAAGCTCCCCTGACGGCCCGGATTGAAGTTGAAGTGGAGTCAAGGGAGCAGGTGGAAGAGGCCCTCGCTGCTGGAGTCGATATCATCATGCTCGACAATATGGACGTCCATCAGATGGCCCGCATGGTGGACCTGATCGATGGGCGGGCGCTAGTCGAAGCCTCCGGGGGGATTACCAGGGACAGCATTGCCGCGGTTGCCGCCACCGGCGTTGACTTCATTTCCGTCGGCGCGATCACCCACTCCAGCCGGGCCTTGGATGTGGCCTTGGACCTGGCCATCAGCGAAGGAGCCGCAAAATGACCGCGACTATCCCCGCGGACATGAGGGGGCCGTTGGGAATCCCTTGACAAAAGGCCACCCCGAGCAAGGAGCCGACGATGAGGCCGATCATGACCTCCGGCTCGACCCGCAAGAGGGCAACTCCCCTAGCGGCCAGGTGGGCGGAGATGGCGCCGACGATGAGGGCGATCAGCCCACCCGCGGTGGTGAGGGCCCCCAAGATGCCTCCAAATCCCACCTTCCCCGTTGCCAGGGGGAGCATGACGCCGATTAGCATTAAACAAATGCCGACGGGGAGACATAGATGCTCCAGCAGCTGCAAGGCCGGCTGGATGTGGAAGACCGTCAGGAGGAGCAGGATGGCGCTGGCGATGGTGATGAGCTGGTGACCGCCGATGGCTCCCACCATCAACAGGAGGAAGAGGATCCAGCTCTGTTCGGACACGGGCACCACCTCCAGTAGATTCTATGCCCGCATCACCGTTCCATACCAGTCATCATCAACCAGCCTGATCCGCAACCTCCGCCTCTTCCGCGATGGCCTGGCTGTAGTAGGCCGGCAGGACGAACGCAGCCGAATGCAGCTCCGCAGTGTAATAGCGCAGCTTCCAGTCCTCATGGGGCTTTCGCCTAGGAGTCCGGGGATCGTGCTTTTT
>Ga0209537_1002184_pt1 | contig 20148 bp, 20 predicted proteins | sample BioPla4DNA1_FD_187698 | JGI IMG/M metagenome (GOLD analysis project Ga0209537, IMG submission 187698) | Biogas fermentation microbial communities from Germany - Plant 4 DNA1 (SPAdes) (version 2) | ecosystem: Engineered > Bioreactor > Anaerobic > Digestate | place: Bielefeld, North... | reverse complement strand
TGGGTGGGTCTCCTTTCTGGGATTTGATGGTTCTTCCAAATCCATAATATCTCAGGGATACCCACCTTTTTCAATATCCGTTTTAAGTGATTAAACTTCTGTGATCTAGACTCTGGTCCTTCTAGAAAAACTTTTCCCAATTCAGTTGACCCCATCCCGCCCTCGTGCTACCATAAAAGGGATTGGAGCGTGATTTCATGCCTTTTGACGGCTTTACTACCTCAGCCTTGGTCTGGGAGCTTAAAAAGAAGCTGCTGCGAGCCAGGGTTGATCAGATAACCCAGCCTGAACCATTAGAGGTGGTATTGGGCCTCCGCCAGCCTGGCCAAAATATCCCCCTCCTTTTGTCCTGTGATCCGAAATTTGCCAGGGCAAATTTCGCCTCCCGGCAGCTGTCCAACCCCACCTCACCTCCTCCTTTCTGCATGGTGCTGCGCAAGTATCTGCAGGGGGCAAGGCTTGTGGACATCGCCCAGAAAAATTGGGAGCGGATCATTTACTTCACCTTTCAGACAGCAACTTCCGAAACTTTGGTTTTAGCCCTAGAGCTCATGGGCAGGCACAGCAACCTGATCCTCTTCGAGCCTGAGAAGCGGGAGATCATTGATGCCATCAAGCATGTGACTGAGGATGTAAACAGGTTCCGTGAGGTGGTGCCAGGGGCGCGCTATCTTGACCCGCCTCAAGGGGGGAGGCTATCGCCGGAAGAACTCACTCTGCCCACCCTGGAAAAAATGCTATCAGCATCCAGCGGTTCTTGCAAGCAGCTGCTTCTGCAGAGCTTTGTGGGATTGAGCCCCTTTTTGACTGAAGAACTTTTGGCCCAGTGCGGCTATGGACCGGATGTCAGCTGTGCTGAGGTTGAAGGTGAAAAGCTCTGGCAGAGCTGGCAGAACCTCCTGGCCTTGCAGAGAAACGCTCAGTTTCAGCCCTGCATTGTTGCCGGCGGCAATGATTTTGCGGCTTTCTTGCCCCTCAAGAGCCCCGCTACCCCTGTTTCATCCCTTGAGGCTGCTGTTGCGCAGACTTTGGACAGATCAGCCTGGGAGGAAAAGCTTTCAAAGGCCAAGGGGAGCCTGCGCCGGGCAGTCCGCAGGGCAATTAAAAAGACCCAGCGCAAGATCGCAGCGCAAAAGGCAGAACTTTTTACAGCTGAAGATGCAGAGCACTATAGAATCAAAGGGGAGCTTCTCAAAGCAAGCCTGGGGCAGGTGCCTCCTGGCAGCAGCCAGGTGACCCTTCCCAATTACTACCATCCTGAACTTAAACCCATCACCATTGATTTAGACCCCAGCCTCTCGCCTCAGGCCAATGTGGAAAAGCTTTTTCGCCGCTACGGGAAGCTGAAGAAGGGAAAACAGGAAATAGCAAGGCAGCTTGCCCTCTCGCAGCAGGAGCTTGAATATCTCGAGTCTGTAGAGCAGAGCCTACTGGATGCATCCTTTGAAGAGCTGCCTGAAATCGAAGCGGAGCTGAGGGAAGCTGGCCTCCTTCCCCCCTTGCGCAGGGCAAAAAAAGTGCCAGCGAGCAGCCCCCACCGCTTTCGCTTTCGGGATCACGAGATCCTGGTAGGCCGCAACAACTACCAAAACGATCGCCTCACTTTAAGGCAGGCCAAGGGAAGCGATCTATGGCTCCACGCAAAGCAAATCCCCGGCTCCCATGTGATCGTAAGGCCTGGAACCGACGATGAGGAGGTAATAAATGTAGCTGCCCAGCTTGCAGCGTACTACAGCAAGGCGAGGGAAAGCCAGAACGTGCCAGTTGATTTCACTTTAGTAAAGCACGTTCACAAACCTAATGGTGCAAAGCCTGGGTTTGTGGTTTACAAAGGCGAAAAAACAGTGTTTGTAAATCCCCTCTACCACAAAGAACTGGAGGTGGAGTGAGTTGGGGAAAAAGCGGATTCCAGAACTTGACCTGCACCCCTTCCCTCCTGAAGCTGCCAGAAGCGCCCTCAGAGAGTTTCTGGTCAAAGCAATGGAGCAGAAAAAGAGCAAAGTGAGGATCATCCACGGTATAGGGGATGGTTTTCTCGAGAGAGTTGCTATCGACGTTCTGGAAGAGTTCGGCTACAGGAGAGGAGAATATCACTACGAAGGCGGAAACTCTGGCGCCACCATCGTGCACCTCTGAAATAGAGGTGCCTTAGTTTTATCCGCCATTGGCACCATCACGATTTCAAAAGTGTATACACCCCACCAGCCATCCGCTTTTCAGCATGTCTTCTTGACAAAACGGACACCATGCGGAGAGTAGGAAAAACCACTCTGATCCGTGAGTTTTGCAAGGGGAAAAAAGCGATTTATTTTGCGGCTTTGGAAACAACCCAGGGGGAAAACCTTGCCAGCCTCTCCAAAGAAGTGTTTGAGAACACAATGCCAGGCACTCCCATGCCTTCGTTCACCAGCTTCGAGGAGCTATTGGATTACATCTACCCCCTAGCCAAAGAGGAAAGGCAAGTTTTGCTCATTGACGAATATCCGTACCTTGCGCAGAGCTACAGGCCAATTTCCTCCATCATCCAAAACCAGATCGACCTGAGGTTCAGAGAAACGAAACTTTTTCTCATCCTCTGCAGCTCCTCCTTGAGCTTTATGGAAAACCAGGTTTTGGGATATAAGAGCCCTTTGTATGGCAGGCGGACAGCGCAATTTAAAATCAGGCCTTTCACTTATAAAGGGGCTGCACTGATGCTGGCGGACTTCCCAAAAGAAGAGCAGGCAATCCTCTGCGGGATCACAGGGGCGATCCCAGATAACCTTGGAAAAATCGAGCCCCACCTCAGCCTCAAGGAAAACATCTGCGAGCTATTTTTGACGCCATCGGGCTCACTTTTTGAAGAACCAAACAATTTGCTTAAGCAGGAACTGCGGGATCCGGCCACTTATAATGCTGTCATCGCCGCCATCGCAGGCGGCGCAAGCAGGCTAAAAGAAATTGCCACGAAAGCGGGAATAGGAACCAGCGCTTGCAGCAATCTTTTAATCTCCCTGATCGCTATGGGGCTTGTGAAAAAATAGATGCCTGTGACAGAAAGTCGAAGCCGCGGGAAAGTTTATTATTTGGCAGATCAGATGTTCCGCTTTTGGTACAGGTTTGTGTTTCCCAACTTGAACACCATCATGATGGGAAAAGGAGAGGATATTTTTCGAGAAGTAATCGAGCCCGAGCTGAGCTCCTATATGGGGCCGGTTTTTGAGGAAATGGCCGCACAGTACCTGTGGCATCTGGAGGATGCGCCTTTTACTTTTCAGAAAGTCGGACGCTGGTGGGGACCAAACCCGCTGAAAAAACGGCAGGAAGAGATCGAACTGTTGGCTTTCCGGGATTAAGAGGCAATCTTTGGCGAGTGCAAGTGGACAAACCTCTTGGTGGAGAAAGAGATTCTATTGGAGCTGGTAGAGAAAAGCAAGCTCTTCGGCTTTAAGCACAACTACTATTTCCTCTTTGCCAAACGAGGTTTTGCCCGCAGCTGTATTTAAGAAGCTGAGGGCATGTCCAACGTGAGGCTGATAAAATTCGAGGAGATGTAGCTGCATCTCCTCGAATTTTATCTTAACCTAAATTGGCTTTGTCAACAAACTCCACAACTGGTTCCTCTGCCCCCTCAAGCTCAAAGACAATAAGCTCGTTTTCCCCTTGCCTGAGGAGGGGACCGGGTACGTATAGGGTTTTGGTGGGACCAATTTTCCAGTAGCGGCCTAGGTTGAAGCCGTTGAGAAAGACCACTCCCTTTGTCCATCCCTCTAAAGCCAGGAAGGTATCTGCCGCTTCGTCAACCTCAAAAGTGCCGCAGAAGAAAGCAGGGAGCTTTCCAGGCTTCTCCTGAAACTTCAAAGCAGAGAGGTCTTTAAGAGGCAGAGGATAGCAGGCCCAGGAGAATTGGAATTGGTTGTTCAATCGCACGCCGCAGGTAATCCCTTTTCTGTCCAAAAGGTGCGGCCCGTAGTTGATCCGTCCCATATTCTCCACTAAAATGTCCAGCTGTGCGACTTCCGAAATTACTGCTATGGTTATATTTTGAGGCTCGTCCCGCATCGCTGCCCCTCGGAATTCTCCGTCCAGGTAGACTAAAGCTCTGTCCCGTGGCTCTTGGATGTACAGCTCTGCCTCAGGTATGGGACCCGAAAGCTCTGTTCTGTAGAGGACAAAACCGTAGTCCTGGCCCAAGTTATCCATGGTTTCTGGATATGTTGAGAAGACAGGTTTTGAAATCTGATCTACGGCATCCCAAAGGCTCGCTTGCTGGGTCAGCTCCACCTTGCCGTAAGCTTTCTTGGGGATGGGCTGGGGCAAGAGATCCGGATCTACAGGCGCGTACTTAGCGATGACGTCCCTGACCTGGAAGTACTTTTCAGTCAGATCTCCGCTTTCGCTCACAGGCGCGTCATAGTCGTAGCTGGTCACAGTTGGCAGGTACTTCTCTCGACAACCAGCACCGTTATAGAAGCCGAAGTTAGTGCCGCCGTGGAACATGTAAAAGTTGACAGAAGCGCCAAGCTGCAGCATCTCATCGAGAACTGCAGCTGCCTCTTCAGGGAGCCGGGTGCGGTGTTCCTCTCCCCACTGATCATACCAGCCGTTCCAATACTCCATGCACACGAGCGGCTTATCTGGCTGGTATTCCTTTAGCTTTGCAAAGGCTTCTTTGGGACTGGAGCCGAAGTTTACAGTCTTGAAGATGAAAGGCATGGTCCCTCCCTGGAGCAGCAAATCAGACGGTCCGTCCGATGTGAACAGGAGCACATCCACGCCCCGCTTGCGGAGGGCGTCTTTGAGGTGCTCAAGATAGCGCAGGTCATTGCCGAAGCTGCCGTATTCGTTTTCCACCTGCATGGCAATAATGGGGCCTCCCTGGGTACACTGCAGTGGAACCAGCTTTGGAATCAGCACATCAAAATAGCGGTCCACCTTTTCCAAGAAAGGTCTGTGGAAACAGCGCACTCTCATGGTGGGATCCTGCAAAAGCCACCAGGGCAGTCCGCCAAACTCCCACTCAGCGCAGATGTAAGGGCCGGGCCTTACAATTACATAAAGACCCAGTTCACCTGCAGTCTCGATGAAGCTGACGAGATCCGCCATCCCTGAAAAATTATATTCTCCAGGCTCAGGCTCGTGAAGGTTCCAGGCCACATATGTTTCTACAGTATTGAGGCCGCAGGCCTTCAGTTTCAGCAAGCGGTCCCGCCAGTACTCTGGTACAACGCGGAAATAGTGGATAGCACCAGAGAGAAGGCGCACAGGCTTGCCGTCATAGAGGAATTTCCCGCCAGCAATCTCAAAAATTGCCACAAATAATCCCCCACTTTGTAACAGTTTTAAGGTTTTCGATTTTTTGTAAAGTACTCTGTTTTTCCTCTTTTTCAATTATAGATGGGGCTGCCGGGCTTGTCAAACGTTCACCGCAGTTGCTTGGCAAGCCAGCTGCTCGAGATGGCCAAAACCTTCTCTTCCCAGTCTCTGCGGGCATAGGTGTGATCTGCTCCGGATATTTTATGCAGCTCCACTGGGCTCCCGCTGCTTTCGGCAGCTCTGTGGAAAAGATCTGCGTGGAAAACAGGGACAGTTTTGTCCTCTGTGCCGTGGACAATGAGCAGGGGCAGCCTGCGCCTAGCAAGCTCCAGGTGCGGTTTGGCCTTCTGGCACTGGAGGAGAAACTCCCGGCTCACCACGTTCCCCCCCAGATCCAGGTCTGGTTTTCCCTCTTCGATGACCTGGCTTGCAGCCTGGGAAAAGAAGGTCTGGCTGAAATCAGCCACAGCAGACCAAAGGGCGCAGGCGGAGATCCGCTGATCCCTGCCTGATAAGGTTGCTGCCACTGCCCCGCCCATGGAAAGGCCCAGGATGCCCAAGCGGTTTGGGTCAACCTCAGGCAGAGTCTGGAGGTAGTCCAAGGCTGCCCGGGCATCTGAGATCTCTCCTTCTAGAGTCATTTGGGAAAAATCCCCTTCGCTGTCCCCAGAGCCGCGGAAGTCGAAGCGCAGGGTTACCAGCTGAAATTCTTCCAGGAGCTGGGCTAATTTCACGAAGATGCGGTGGCTCTCAACTTTAGTGCCTGTAAAACCGTGGCAAAGCAAGACCGCAGGCAGTTTCCTGGCTTCTGGCGGATAATGGAGCACCCCGAAGAGCTGCTGCTTTTCGTTTTCAAAGACCACAGGTCTGCGCATATATTTCACTCCGTTTTGTCAAATTCTGGATAAAGCCGCCTGTAGATTGCTATCATGGCCCGCACCCGCTCTAAGTATCTCCGGGTTTCTGGGAAAGGAATTTGGGAGATGGTTTCAACTTCGCCTGTCCACTTTTGGCTCTCGAGCCACTTCTTCACATTGCCTCTGCCAGCGTTGTAGGCTGCCAAGCTCAGGATAGTACTGTCAAATTCTCTGTAGAGGCTGGCCAAATACCAGCAGCCGAAATCCACGTTATATTCAGGAACCAAAAGCAGCTCTTCATTGTACTCCAGCTTCCGCTGGGATGCGATCCAGCTGGCAGTCTCCGGCATCAGCTGCATTAGGCCTTTTGCTCCTTTGGAGGATACAGCCTCTGCATTGAAGCCGCTTTCCACCTTCACCACTGCAAAAACCAAAAACGGGTCTAACTCGTAGTTTTGGGCAGTGCTGTAGATTAACTCCTCGTAGGCGATTGGGTAGATAAGGCGCAAAAACCACCTGCTGGTGGTTAGGGTATAAATGCCAGCTGCCAGCAGGACAATAAAGAGCAGACAACCTCCCAGCCGGCGCAGGACCGGCTTCCGCCTACGCCGTCTGTACTTCCTCATATTCAGCAAAGGCAGTGAGCAGGACTTCAGCAGTGGCTAAATTGGTGGCCAAAGGTACGTTGTGCACGTCGCAGACCCTCAGCAGCGCGGTGATGTCAGGCTCATGGGGCTGGGCTGTGAGGGGATCCCGCAGGAAGATCACTGCATCGATTTTGCCGCTGGCAACTTGAGAACCTATTTGCTGGTCCCCTCCGATGGGACCGGAGAGCATCCGCTTAACCTTCAGGCCTGTTTTCTCCTGCACGAGTTTTCCAGTGGTTCCTGTGGCCACAAGGTCGCAGCGGGAAAGGAAATCAACATGTTTTTTGGCGAATTCAACCATCTCGTCTTTCTTCTTATCGTGAGCGATGAGTGCAATCTTCCTCATTAATCTCCCTCCAGATTTTCTCCACCTGCCGCCTTACTTCAAAAAGGGGCTTGGAGTTGTCGATGATATAGTCAGCTAGGGCAATTTTGCTCTCAAGGGGCATCTGGGCTTGTATTCTCGCTTCTGCTTCTTCCCTCGTGAGGTTATCCCGCTCCATCAAGCGGGAAAGCTGCGTTTCGGGATCCAGCCAGACAAGGAGGACTTTGTCCACAAGCTTATCCCATCCTGCTTCGAAAAGGATAGCTGCAGACAGCACCACAGGACCTTGAGGCTCGAGAAGCACAAGCTGCCTTCTCATTTCTTCCTCCATCAAGGGATGGAGGATGCTGTTGAGAAGCTGAAGCTTTGCCGAATCCTGGAAAACCAGCCTGCCCACAAGTTTTCTGTTGAGGCTGCCGCTTGGGGTGAGGACTTCCGGCCCAAAAGCTTCTACCACCCTTTCGAGGCCTATTGTGCCCGGCTCCACAACCTGCCTGCCTACGTCGTCTGCTTCCACAAGCTGCGCTCCCAGATCCACAAGGATCTGTGCAACTGTGGTCTTGCCAGAGGCAATTCCCCCTGTGAGGCCGAGGATCATGATCCCTCCCCTCCCTGGCAGCTGGGGCAGAAGAAGCTCCCTCTGCCCACCACCACTATTCTCTGAATGGGGGTGCCGCAGCTGGGGCACTCCTCCCCCTTTCTGCCGTAGACAGAGAGTTTGTTCTGGAAACCGCCGCTTTCCCCTCTGCCGTCTACGTAGTTGCGGAAGGTGGTGCCGTGATTGGCAATGGCATCTTCCAGCACTGCGCGCAGATGGGCGATCAACTTTTGACAGTCTGCTTCTGTAAGCTGGTTTGCCGGAGTTAGAGGGTTGAGCTTGGCCCGAAATAGGGCTTCGTCTGCGTAGATGTTGCCGACACCTGCAAAGAGCCTTTGATCTAAAAGGGCGCTTTTGACGGAAGAACGGCGCTTTTGAAGTTTCTCGTAGATGGTGCTGCAGGAAAACTCTTGAGATAAGATCTCAGGTCCCAAATTGTACAGGCCGGAAATAGACCCGTAGCTGCCTGTGGGGACCAGATCAATTGTTGCGAAAGTGCGCATGTCTACAAGGCGCAGCTGTCCTTTCAAATTGTGAAACCGCCAGCAGGCTGCAGTGTGTTTGTCTGGGGGGTGGTCTTTTAGGTACCACAGAAGCTGGCCTGTCATTCGCAGGTGGATCACCATGGTCAGGTGGCCTTCAAAGTGCCACAGAAGATATTTTCCTCGCCTGGCAAGCTCTAAGAGCTTCCGCCCTTCGAGCTTGCGGGCAAATTCCTCTGCAGAGAGTCCTCTGATGCTTTTGGGCCTGTGGACCTCCACCTCACAAATAGTTTCTCCTTCTAAGAAAAGCAGACTGCGTCTTATGGTTTCGACTTCTGGTAGTTCAGGCAAGAGCGATTCCTCCTAGTTCAGCAGCCAGCTGTCGCCGGTTGTGATCTCGACAAGGAGGGGCACTGCGAGCTGCAGTACTCCTTCCATTTCCTCCTTGACCGCGGCTGCCAATGTGTCTCTTTCGGCGTCTGGATATTCGAATAAGAGCTCATCGTGAACCTGCAGGAGCATTCTGGCCCTCAGGCCCTCCTGCTTGATCCTCTGCTCTACTGCAAGCATGGCCAGCTTAATCAAGTCTGCAGCGCTGCCCTGGACAGGTGTGTTCATAGCCATCCGTTCCGCAAACTGCCTTCTCGTCCAGTTGCGGCTGTTGATCTCAGGCAGGTAGCGTCTGCGGCCGAGGATTGTGGTTACGTATCCCTGTTTTCTCGCCTCTGCAACTGTAGAATCCAGGTATTCCTTCACCTTGCTGTACCGCTGGAAATAGCGGTCTATATATTCCTGGGCTTCAGTGCGGCTGATGCCTGTGCCCCGGGCCAGACCAAAGCTGCTGATGCCGTAGACAATTCCAAAATTGATGGCTTTGGCAGCGCTGCGCTGCTGGCTTGTCACATCAACAGGATCCAGGCCGAAGATCTCTGCGGCAGTGCGGCGGTGGATGTCTTCCTGGTTCTGAAAAGCTGCAATGAGGGCTGGATCTCCTGACAGATGGGCCAAGACCCGCAGCTCGATTTGAGAGTAATCTGCAGACAAAAAGGACCAGCCCTCCTCTCCAGGGATGAAGGCTCTCCTGATTTTTCCTCCTTCCTCGCTGCGGATGGGGATGTTCTGGAGATTAGGGTCAGAGCTGCTGAGCCTACCTGTGGCTGTTACTGCCTGGTGGAAGTTGGTGTGAATTCTGCCTGTCTCAGGGACAACCAGCGCAGGCAGGGCATCAACATAGGTGCTTTTCAGTTTGCTGAGCTGCCTGTACGCTAAAAGCTCCGGGATAAGAGGGTGCTCGTCTTTCAGCTCAGTGAGGACTTCGTTGTCTGTTGAGTAGCCGGTTTTGGTCTTTTTTATGGGCTCGAGGCCCAATTCCTCAAAAAGGATCCCGCTGAGCTGCTTGGGAGAGTTGAGGTTGAATTTTCTGCCTACAAGACTGTACGCTTTCTCTTCTATTTCCGAAAGCTCTGCCCTCAGTTCTCTGGAAAGCTGGCTTAAGATCTCAAGGTCCACAGCTATCCCGGCCAGCTCCATCCTGGCAAGAGTGGATGAGAGAGGTAGCTCCAGATCTGTCAGGAGTCCAGTGAGCTTTTCTTCTGCCAGCTTTTTTTCCAGTTCCCCGCTTAAGCGGTAGAGGAGAGCAGCTTTGCTTGCCAGCTGGCTTGAAAGGCTGGAAGTACCGCTTGTGCCCAGATCCAAACTCAGCTGAGAGCTTTCAGGACCCTGCCAGCCGTAGAATTTCTGGAGAAGCCTATCGAGGCTTTCAGATTCTTCCCCTGGGTTTAAGATGTATGCCCCGAGCATAGTGTCCATTTTGAGGCCTGCTATCTCAATCCCTTGTTTGTAGAAGGTCAGCTGCAGCCATTTGGCGTTGTGGCAGCGCTTTTGGGTGGCAGGGTCCTCAAGCCAGCGCTGGGCTAGATTCAACACGTTTGTCCCTTCCAGCTCCCGGGGAATGAAGTAGCCTTTGTTCCCTGACAAGGCTACAGCAATGCCTAAAATCCTGCCTCCCCACTCCCCAGGACCTCGCCTCGGCTCTGCAAGGAGGAGGAGCGCACAGTCCTTTTGTGCTTCCAGCTCCTGCATAAGCTCCTGGTATTGCGCCAGGGTTGTGAGCACAACTCCTTCAGGCTGCTCTGTTTCGGCAGGCTGCGCCTTCTCCTCCCCTCCCCGGAAACGGCGCAGGAGGGAATTGAACTCCAGCTCTCGGAGAAGCTCTATCACCTTCTCCTCGTCTGGTTCTGGAAAAGAGAGGGTGTCTAGATGCGGCACAGGCGCCTTGCAGTTGATGGTTGCAAGTTCCTTGGATAAGAGTGCTGTCTCCCTTGCCTCAGACAGCTGGGCTTTTTGTCTTGGGGTGAGGGAGTCTAAATTGGCCAAGATCTCCTCCAGGCTTCCGTATTCGTTCAGGAGCTTCAAGGCAGTTTTAGGACCAATTCCCCGGACGCCGGGGATGTTGTCTGAGCTGTCGCCCACAAGGCCTTTGTAGTCTGCAACCTGGCTGGGAGGGATGCCCAGCTTTTCTTTAACGCCAGCTGGATCCAGCCTTTCTAGCTGGCTGATTCCCTTGACAGTCAGTAAGACCTGGGTTTTAGGCGTCACAAGCTGCATAAGGTCCCGGTCTCCTGTGACGATTAGAGTGTCCCAAGCGAGTTCTTCTGCACGGCAGGCCAAGGTGCCGATTACGTCATCCGCTTCAAAGCCCTCTGCCTCTAAAATAGGCACTCCCATAGCTGCCAAAAACTCCCGCACCCTCTGAACCTGGTGGGGAAAATCTTCTGGCAGGGGTGGTCTGTTGGCTTTATATTCTTCATAGCGCTCGTGGCGGAAGGTTGGCCCTGGCAGGTCCATGGCCACCACAACCCGCTGGGGTTTTTCGTCAGAGAGCAGCTTGAAAAACATATTCACAAACCCGTAGACAGCGTTTGTAACTTCTCCTTTGGCTGTCTTTAAGGTGTCGGGAAGGGCGTGGTAAGCTCTGTGGATGAGGCTTGCACCGTCGATGATGAGTAGCTGAGACATCTGACCGCTCCTTTTTCATGCTGATAATATATTGTTCCATAAAAAGAACAATAATCCTTTTCCCGAACCAGTCTGGCAAAAAAATTCCAGCCCTGGCAGATTGTGCGCAATGAGCCTAAACTTACATAAAGGATCAGCCCCCTGCAAGTTGAATACAAACAGAGAAATCTCTTTTTGGAGGAATGGAAGATGAAAAAGCTTTCAATAGTGCTTTTCCTGCTTTTTACGGCAGTAACTATTGCGCAGGCTGCTGAGCTTCGTGATATTGAAAATTCTTGGGCCAAAGGTGCCATCGAAGAGCTGGTTGCCCAAGACATTATCTCAGGTTACCCAGACGGCACCTTCAAACCAGACAGGCAGGTGACGAGAGCAGAATTCGCTAAAATCCTCACCCTTGCCCTGGACTGGGAGCTGGAAGGGGAAGCTGATTATCCGGATACTGCTTCCCATTGGGCAAAAGAGTATATCGCAGCTGTCAGCGCGCATAAAGTGATCACAGGCTACCCAGACGGCACTTTCCAGCCCAATCGTTCCATCAGCAGGGCTGAAATCCTGACCATGATCACAAGGGCCATCAAGCTGGGAGAAGCGGCAGAAACCACAGATATCTGGCTACCGAGCTTTATCGACGTGAACACCAAGCACTGGGCGTTTAAGAATGTGGAGGCTGCGAACCAGCTGGGCATTCTGCCCTCTTATATCGATACAGAGCTCAAGCCAGACGAGTTTGTGACCAGGGCTGAGACTGCCTACCTTGTAAACAGCCTGAGGAAACTGCAGATTTTTGAGGGGGTGGCTGCAGCTGTTGATGCCCAGGCAAGCACCATTGACTTCCGCCCGAACCTCGGCGAGGCGAGGCTCCTTTATGTGAGCACCCAGACCGTCCTCATCCGCAATCAGGTCTCAGCAAGTCTGGACAGCCTCCTGGAAGGGGACAAGCTTTACGTGGTTGCAAACAGCATAGGCGATCCTCTGATCATCAAGGCTTTCGGCAAGGTTACAAAAGCTGATGTGGCATCTAGAATAAGCGCCACAACAGGCGGGCTTTTGACAGTACAGGACATTAACAACGCCATGAAAGGAAACTGGTCTGCCATCAGCGACAACCTCCGGGGCGAGGTTTACAACCGCCTTATTGACTCCGGCATGACTGCCACTGAGGCAGAGTCTTTGGTTACCCAAAACTGGGGGGCTCTGCAGGGTGCAGCCAAGGAGCGCTTGGCTCAGGCTTTGGCCGAATACCTCCGGGTCTCACCTCAGATGGTGGTTGCATTAATTGAGAGGAACTGGAAGCAGCTGGAAACCTTCGCCCAGACGGAACTGACAGAGCAGCTTTTGAGCCGGCTGATCCGCTAAAAAAAGTATCTGCAATGCAAAGAGGCTGGCCCCTTCTGGGGACAGCCTCTTTGCGGTTGGTTAGCTTATAAACCACGCTTTAAGGAAATTTCCTAATCAAGACAGGAGGGGTTGCTCCCTCCTGCCAAATAATCTTGAGTTTAAGTCCTTCTTCCTGCCAGGACAGTCCCCCTAAGCCCTCAAGGAGCTTCAGCAATCTCTCCCACTTCAAGTAGAGGTTTCCCTTGGCCACGAGGTCGCTGGCCACGATTTCCCCGCTGGGAAGCACGATCTCAAAATCCTGCTGCTGCCAGTCGAAGGCTCGGCAAAAAGGTGCAAGGGGAAGGAATGCCTCGCCGTTCCAATATATGCCCTCCCACCGCTCGCCGTTGAGATCAAGGTCCAGCCTCCAGGGCACGGGGCCGCCACTTTTTTGGATCAGGGGCAGCGCTAGGCTGCTGACAGGCAAACCCTTTAGGGCTTGCTCCAGGTCAGGAGGCTTTCGCTTGTATAGATCCTCTGCTAAAGTTACATAGAGATCTCCTGAGCGCTCTTGGAGAATCACTGTCTCGTAGATGATGTCAACTAAAGTGCCCACAGAAACCAGTTGGAATAATTCCTCCACGTCCTTGTTGTGCATTCTGATGCAGCCCAAAGAGATTGCAGTGCCGATTGAAGCAGGATTGTTATTGCCGTGGATGCCGTAGCCCGGGATGGAAAGCCCCAGCCAGCGCCTGCCCAAAGGGTTGTCTGGTCCTTGGGGCACTGGATCCTTTCCCTTGGGGTACCAGGTTGGATCTACCACCTTATTGACAATCTTCATTCTCCCTACCGGAGTTGGAGAGGTGCTTTTGCCCACTGCTACTGGGTACGTTTTTCGCAGTTTTCCCTGATAAAAGAGGTATAGGGTTCTCTGCGGAATGTTAATGGTGATGCTGTAGCCCTTTTGGGTTGGGGGGCGAATTGTGTTTGGCGGAAATTCCACATCTGGATAGAGTTTAGCTTGGGAAATCTGCGCGAAAGTAAAAAACAAAACAAATAAAGCCAGGCAGTACTTGGGCATTGGCTCCCTACCTCCCAATTGTTTTCATGCTACTATATGCGGAGGAAAGCTGTTCTAGACTGCCTTAGCATGTACTTTTTCTATAGGGAGAAGGGTGGCACGCTGAGGTAGCGCAGGCCAGTATCTGGCAGGATCACTACCAGCCGCTTGTCTCTGCCGAGCTCTTTGGCTACGGTTAGAGCTGCAGTTACAGCTGAGCCTGAGGAAATGCCAACCAAAAGACCCTCTTCCTTGGCGAGGCGGTCTGTGGTGGTGGTGGCCTCCTCGTCAGTAACCTTAATAACCCTATCGATGAGGGTTTGATCAACGATGGCAGGGATAAAGCCTGCGCCGATGCCCTGCTGCTTGTGGGTGCCGGGACTCTCGCCTGAAAGGACTGCTGATGATGCTGGTTCCACGGCTATGATTTGAACTTTCCTGTCCTTTTGGGCAAAAGCCCGGGCTATGCCTGTAATGGTGCCGCCTGTGCCTACACCTGCAACTACAGCATCTAACTTGCCTTCTGTCTGCTCCCAGATTTCCCGGGCGGTTGTTTCCTCGTGGATCCGGGGGTTGGCTGGGTTTTCAAATTGGCTGGGCATGAACCAGTCCGGGTTTTCAGCTAAAAGCTCCTGGGCTTTTGCAATTGCCCCTCTCATCCCCAGCTCCCCTGGGGTGAGGACCAGTTCTGCTCCATAGGCTTTCAGCACTGCCCGCCGCTCGACGCTCATGGTCTCAGGCATCACCAAAATCAATTTGTAGCCTTTTCTAGCTGCGATCATGGCCAGGGCTATGCCTGTGTTGCCGCTGGTGGGCTCCACAAGGGTGCCTCCAGGTTTGAGGACGCCTTTGGCTTCTGCAGCCTCGATCATGGAAAGGCTCGGGCGATCTTTGACGCTGCCGCCAGGATTAAAGTATTCCACCTTGGCCAGGATCTCAGCCCTGTCGTCTGGATCCAGGTGCAGCCTCACAAGAGGCGTGTTGCCGATTAAATCAATGACGCTGTCTGCAATTTTCATTATCTCATCCCTTTCATATTTTTTCTAATATTAACTTTTCCTACCGGAATTGTCAAGATTAAATTTTGCTCAGTATTTTGCTCAGTATGCCTTCTCCAATAAATCCACTAGCTGATGGAAATCAAAAGGTTGAGGATTGGCTGCCAAAGACGCAGAAGGAAGGCTTTCCCGGGCGATGTCCGGGAGATCTTCCTGCTCGATTCCAAGTTCTCTTAGGGTTTTAGGCAGACCGAATTTATCCAGCAAATGCCAAATTTTCTCTGCCACCTCTTCAGGTGATGCAGCCTGCCAGATATCAGCTATGTCCTGCGCCTTGCTTCCCAAAACAGGCAGATTGCAGAGGAAGACGTGGGGAAGCAGCAGTGCGCAGGTTACACCGTGGGATGCGCCACTTCTCACGCCGATGGGGTGAGCAAGGCCGTGGACCGCTCCCAGCCTACAGTTTACAAAGGCTAGTGCTGCAAGAAGGCTCCCTAAGAGCAGATCTTCCCGGGCTTTGAGGTCGCTGCCGTCTTCCACTGCTCCAGGGAGGGACTTTGTGACAAGCTCAATTGCTTGTCTGCTTAAGAGATCTGAGAGGGGATTGCTGAAGCGGGAGCAGTACGCTTCCACAGCATGGGTGAGGGCGTCAAAGCCGCTTGCTGCTGTCTGTTGCGGGGGCAGAGAGAGGGTTAGGTTGGGATCCACCAGGGCTCCTTTGGCAAACCAGAAGGGGCTGCGGACAGACTGTTTTTTCCCTTTGTGAATCAAGACCGAATTGTTGGTTGCTTCAGCGCCGGAGCCTGCTGTTGTGGGGATGCCGATCCACGGCAGAGAGGGCTTGTCTATTTCCCTGCCGAAAAAATATTCTTCTGGGGCGCCTTCCAGTTTCGCAAGGCCGGCAATCGCTTTGGCTGTATCCAAGGCGCTGCCGCCGCCTGCGCCGATGACAAGGCTTGTATCTTGTGCTGCCTCGATTCCTTTCTCCACAAGGCTGAGGGTTGGCTCTCCAGAGGGCATGACGAAAACCGCAAGCTCCGCTGGCTGGAGGAGCTTTTCGAGCTCCTCTAAAAGTCCCCTCTTGGCATGACTGCCGCAGACGATTAGGATTTTGGAATCTGGGGCAATATCCAGCTCCTGAGATAATTCAGATACAAGGCCGGGGAGCTCTTTTAGACAGCCTGGACCAAAGTAGATGCGCGGTACACCGAAATGTTTGAACGTTGCCATTTTCTCTCCCTCCAAAACAAAAAGAGCACCAGCCGGTGCCCTAATCGATCTTCGCTAAAAAGAGGTTGTTTTTGATTTTGTCGATATGTTCTAAAAAAAAGCCTGCACCTAAGGCTACAGCGCTGACTGGTTCTTCTGCCAGGTTCACCGGGATCCCTGTTTCTTGGCTGATGAATTTGGGCAATCCCTTCAGGAGAGAGCCTCCTCCTGTCATGACAATGCCTCGGTCCATAATGTCTGCAGCAAGCTCCGGAGGGGTGCGCTCCAGGACTGATCTGACCCCATCCACCAGCTGCATGATTGTTTCAGATAAAGCCTGGAAAACTTCCATGGCTGTGAGCTTTAAGGTTCTCGGAAGGCCGGTTACCAGATCCCTGCCGCGGATTTCCATGGCTGGGTTGCCGCTTTCAGGACAGGCTGAGCCGATTTGTATTTTGATCTCTTCTGCTGTGCGCTCGCCGATCATGAGGTTATACATTTTTTTAATGTGGCGGACAATTGCCTCGTCGAATTCGTCGCCGCCGATGCGCAGGGATTCAGCAACCACGATGCCGCCTAAGGAGATCACTGCGATGTCTGTGGTGCCTCCGCCGATATCTACAATCATGTTGCCGTTGGGTTCTGCTACATTTAAGCCAGCGCCGATGGCTGCTGCCATTGGTTCTTCAATTAGGTGGATTTTTTTCGCCCCAGCCTGCATGGTGGCTTCCATGACTGCTCTCTTTTCTACACTGGTGACCCCTGATGGGACACAGATCACGATCCTGGGCCGGAAGATCCTGTGGGTTCCGCAGACTTTATTGATAAAATAGCGGAGCATGGTTTCTGTGACATCGTAGTCTGCGATTACGCCGTCCCTCAAAGGCCTGACTGCCACAATATGGCCGGGTGTGCGGCCCAACATCTGCCGTGCAGCTTCACCTACTGCCATTACCTTGCCAGTGTCCCGCTCTATGGCGACAACTGATGGTTCGTTGATGACAATGCCCCGCTCTCGAACGTACACTAAAATAGAAGCTGTGCCCAAATCAATGCCAATATCGGTGGAAAAGCTAAACAATCCCCTACCCCCTCACCTTGTCCAATTAATAGATGAAAAAGCAGTCCCCAAGGACCGCTTGTTAAGCTTTTAATACCACTTTTCGACATTTAACAAGTTTTTCCTGCTCTAGCCTACTTCGTTTTGATATTTCCTCCGGGTGGCTTCGCCTCCCCTGATGTGTCGCTCGGCCTTATTCTTATCTAAAATCCGCTTCACTTTGCGGGCCAGTTCTTTATTGATGCTAGGCAACCGTTCCGTCATGTCTTTGTGCACCGTGCTCTTGCTGACGGAAAAGACTTGCGCTGCCTGCCGAACTGTGGCCTTGTTGGTACAGATATATTCGCTAATCTCGAGAACACGGCGCCTTATGTAATCCCTCACCCTGCCCGCCCCCCTATTGTCATCTGTTAAATATATATGCAGCAGGAGGGCGAATATGTCTAAAGAGTGAGCAATTTACTCAATGAGGTGTTTTCAGCCAAAGCTCAGGGTCTACTGCTTCTCCACCTATCAGGACGCTGAAATGCAGGGCAGCTCCTGGCGAGGCACCGCTCTCGCCGCTGTAGGCGATCACTTGTCCTTGTTTTACGCTTTCACCAACTTGTCCAACTACTGCGCTCAAGTGGCCGTAGACAGTAATTATATCGCCTGATTCGACTTTCAAAAACTGTCCCAAGGTTGAATCCTGGCCTATTTCCACGATCTTGCCGCTTCGGGCTGCCTGCACTTTTGTGCCCAGGGGCGCTCCAATGTCTATTCCATTATGATAACGCCAGTCTCCAGCCTCTGACCTAAACCAGCCCTGTTTGCGGACTATGTCGCCTTCAAGGGGCCAAGTTGGGTATGCAGGCTGGACTTCTCGTACCAATTCAGGTTCCTGTTTTTTTTCTTGAGGTTTCTCAGCTTTCTCAGGTTTAGGCGCTTCTTTTTTTTCTTCTGTAATAATTTTGGTTTGTTCTTCTAATTGCACTGGTTTCTGCAGCTGCCGGGTTCTCTCTGCGGCGAAGGCAAGAATAAAGCCAGCAACCAGGCAAAACAGCAGAAACCTCCACTGGTTTTCTGTTAACTTGTCCCTTATTTTCTGCCAATGGCTCCATGTCTTTTGGGCCAAAGTTTGGCGCTTTTGCATTTTACATCACCCAAGAATAGTCTCACCAATTCTTGCCAATTTTATTCTTGAGTTGTGAGCTTAGCGCCTTTGTAATAATGGGATAGAATCTCTTTGTATTTTTTGCCTTCTTGGGCAAGGCCCTGGCTGCCGTATTGGCACATGCCAACTCCGTGTCCGTTGCCGATCACTGTGAGTTTGAATCTAGTGCCCTTTCTTTGAACTGTGAAGTTGGTGGAGCGGAGGCCTAACATTTTTCTGAAGTCTGTGCCCGCTATTTCTTTTTCTCCCACCCGCAGACGCTCTACTCTCCCGGTATCGCTTTTTTTGGTGATGGCAAAGACGTTTGTGCCTGTGCTTACAGCTTGTGCTGAGAGGTCTACGCCTGTAGCTACAGCCAGGTCATTGGCTGAGAAATCTAGTTCTTGTTTGTATCTAGGGGATTGTCTACAATATTTGCACTCTACGCTTTGCAAATACGGCAGAGCGCTTCCCCAGACCACTTGTGAATTTTCGGTCCGGCCGCCGCAGGTTGAGTGGTATGCGGCGAAAATCGGCTTGCCTCCGTACATTAGCACTTCTCCTCTTGTTTCCTCTACAGCTTGAGAGATCTTGCGCCAGAGCCTGAAGGATTGGAAGAAGCCCCATCTTTTCCTGAGTTCCTCTTTGGAGAGCCATGCTTGGTCTGTTGCGAAGTCTGTGGTAAGAGAACCTTTTATCTCTTGTTTGTAAAGGGCATAGGTTCTGGCAGCAACTGCTTGGGCTTTTAATGCTTCCAGTTGAAAATCTGCTGGCATTTCTGCTGCCACTACCCCTTTGACGTATTCTTCCAAGGGCAGCTTTAGGATTTTGCCGTCTATTTCCAGATCGACAGTTTCTTGTCCGTCCAGAATAGGCTCTTTTTCTTTCCAGTTAAAGCCTCGGACAAGGATCGCTGGGATGATAATTAGGATCACTAGACATCCGAGAAAGATGTTTACTAAAAAGCGGATCATTTTCCTCCCCCTTGGACGTGCTCTTCCTTAAAGTATATGAGTTGTAGGGGGGGAGTAGAACAATCGGGTAGGTAAATGCTGCGACTAGTTCGCAGCGTCGTCCCTCCCACAGAACCGTACGTATGGGCCTCATATACGGCTCCTGAGAAACCTAGCCGCACTCTCTGTGGCGGTACAGAATCCCAGCCTCTTCTTTGGTCATATCGTAAAGTCCTTGCTCTTCAAACCAGCTGTTCAGCAAAGCCATGCTTAGCAAAGGACTCGCCGAATTACTCCACCTGCGCATTGAGATTTTCTTGAATTCGCCTCTGTACCCTTGTCGGCGCAGAGCTTTGTGCAGACCTTTCCAGCTCTTCCACTCTCTCATTTTCTTCATGCGCAGTCTTCTCCTAATCCAGCCCATTAGTTCTTTCACTAGTCCTTTTCAGTTCGCCATCCGATAATAGTTAAGCCAGCCTCGCAGGTATTTGTTCAGCTCCTGTATTTGGTATTGAATATTTCCGCCACCATTTCTCGGTGTCAGCTCTCTTATTCGCTTCTTGAACTTCTTTATCTTCTCGGGCTGGATGGTTATGTAGTTCTCCTAGATTATGACACCTAAAAACGATATGCCCTCGCTTGCGCTGCTTATATGTGTCTTCTCTTCATTCACTACCAGTTTTAAATCTTTGACTATTATTTCAGTTGCTTCTTTCTTCCAGCGGCTGGCTTGTCTTGTCTCGCGAAAATTAGAATGTCATCTGCAAAACGAACGAACTTTATCCCTTTTGCCTCCATCTTCTGGCCAAACTCGTCAAGATATATGTTACTATAAGCCATTTGCGATGCGGCCTTTTTTCAGATTAACCAATAAAAAAAACGAGGAAAAATTATTGTGAACTCGCTCAAAAAACGTCGCTTTGTAAAATTAACGCAAGAAAAATGAATAGCTCGAACAGAAAAACCTAATTTTGTGCGCACTAATCCCTGGGTGAGTGCATAATGTTTTAAAAACCATTGTTATGCCGCCTTTACCAGGCTTCTAAGTTTCTTTTCTTCATCCCTTCTAACACGGCCACAGGCAATCGACAGCATAACAGAAAAAGCCAGGGTTAGCATCAGGTTCATTTTCTTCTGCCCTCGGATATAATGCTCTTCAAAACCGTATATCGTATCAAGTCTGCTGTTTATACGTTC
>Ga0209537_1002182_pt1 | contig 20165 bp, 17 predicted proteins | sample BioPla4DNA1_FD_187698 | JGI IMG/M metagenome (GOLD analysis project Ga0209537, IMG submission 187698) | Biogas fermentation microbial communities from Germany - Plant 4 DNA1 (SPAdes) (version 2) | ecosystem: Engineered > Bioreactor > Anaerobic > Digestate | place: Bielefeld, North... | reverse complement strand
GAACTACGTGTAAAGAAGGCTGTAATTCCACTTTCTTTTAAACATTTTAAAACAAGTGGATATGGATTTTCTCTTAAGTATACATATACAATAAGTGGATTAATAATCAATGCTAATACGGCCATTGATCCAACTAAAACAGCAAGTAATTTTCCGTAGCTTACAAAGGCTTCTAAACCATTTGTTGCAATTGCATCAAAAACAAGTCCCATAATTCCTAGTGGTGCAAAATTAATTACCCATCCAACAATTTTAGATAATGCATCTGCAACATTGCTTATCATTGTTTTTGTTGATTCACTAGCATTTTTTAAGCCTACTCCAAGTAAAACAGCCCAGGATAATATTCCTACGTAGTTAGCATTGATTAAAGCATTTACTGGGTTATCTACAATATTCATTAACAAGGCTTTTATAACTTCTATAATTCCGCCTGGTGCTGCTAAATTTTCTGTTCCTCCAGTTAGAGTTAATTCAACTGGAAAAAGAAAACTAGCTGTTACTCCTGATAGTCCCCCTGCAAATGTTCCTATAATATAAAGGAAAATAATGGACTTCATATTAGTCTTTTGACCCTTTTTTTGCTGACAAATTGCTGATGTTACTAAGAATAGTACCAGCATTGGTGCTGCTGCTTTTAATGCACCAACAAATAAAGATCCAAGAATTACAATGGCTTTTGCCTGTTCTGGAACAGTTAATGCTAGAATTACTCCAACAATTAAACCTACAATTATCTTTTTTACTATACTAATATTATTTAATTTAATAATTAGATTTTTCACTTCATTGCCCCCCTTAATTACTTCGCATTATTAATATTATTATTTCTACATTATAAAATATGTGCTTACCCCAATTTAACACTTTATTATGATAATGTATAATTTAAAATAGTTTATCATAAATTCGGGAAAATTGGAATTGGATATTAATGTTTTTTCAATTTTATCTAATTATAAAAATTCAGCCTAGGTAAACGTTCCCTAATGATAAATTGATAATTTTTCTTCAAATTAAAATACAAAATGTATTATAGAGTAAGTTTTCAGCTTTCTAAAAACTTACTCCACACTAACTTTAACTCCACACTCCACACTAGACCTAGCTCCACACTGGTAAGCTTATTCTTCAAACTGGCTATTATAAAGCTCTGCATAGAATCCACCTTTTTCAAGTAATTCTACATGATTACCGCTTTCAACAATATCTCCATCTCTCATAACTAAAATTAAATCTGCATTTTTAATTGTAGATAATCTATGGGCTATAACAAAGGAAGTTCTTCCTACTGTAAGTTGATCCATAGCTTCTTGAATTAATACTTCTGTTCTTGTATCAACGGAACTTGTAGCTTCATCAAGTATTAATAGAGGTGCATTTTCCACCATGGCTCTTGCAATTGTTATAAGCTGCTTTTGGCCCGCTGAAAGGTTGGCCTTATCATTTAATATGGTGTCATAGCCCTGAGGCAGTGTTTTTATAAAGTGGTGAATTCCAACTGCCTTACAAGCTTTAATTACTTCTTCGTCAGTTACGCCTTTTTTGCTGTAGATTATGTTTTCTTTTATAGTTCCTTCAAATAACCAAGTATCTTGAAGAACCATACAGAATAAGTCATGAACATTTTCCCTTGTTATTGATTTTGTATCTACTCCATCAATTAAAATTTGCCCATCATTTACTTCATAGAATCTCATAAGTAAATTAACTATAGTAGTTTTACCAGCACCTGTAGGTCCAACTATAGCAACCTTTTGTCCCGCCTTAGCCTTAACTGAAAAATCTTTAATTATAATTTTATCAGGAGTATAGCCAAATTTAACATTTTTAAATTCAACATCACCTTTAACATTTGTAAGGGTTTTAGTTTTATGATCTTCATTTTCTAATTCTTCTACTTCTAAGAATTCAAATACCCTTTCACTAGCAGCTGCTGTTGATTGAAGGCTTGTTGCTGCTTGAGCCATTTGTGATAATGGTTGTGTGAATAATCTTACATATATCATAAAGGCAACAATTACACCAAAGGATATATGACCATTAAAGGCAAGAATTGCTCCAGTTACACAAACTGCCACATATCCAAAGTTACCTACAAAGCCCATAATAGGCATCATAAGTCCTGATAAAAATTGTGACTTCCAAGCGCTATCATAAAGCTTAGTATTTATATTTTCAAAAATTTTAACTGCTTCTTTTTCTCCATTGTAGGCCTTAACTATATTATGAGCTGAATATATTTCTTCTATATGTCCATTTAGTTTTCCAAGTTCCTCTTGCTGCAATTTAAAATATTTTTGAGACTTACCCATTATTACCATCATTAATATAAATCCAATTATTGTTGCTACTATTGCTGCTACTGTCATTAAAACATTAGTTTTTAGCATCATAAATAAGGATCCAAAGAATAGAGCAATTGCTGCAACTAAAGTTCCAATACTTTGATTCATACTTTGTGCTATTGTATCAACATCATTAGTAATACGGCTTAATATATCTCCATGACTAGTACCATCAAAATATTTTAAAGGAACCTTATTTATTTTGCTTGATATATCATCACGTAAATTCTTAGATATTTTTTGCGTTATAGTTGCCATTATGAAATTTTGGAAGAATGACAATAGAAAACTTGATACATAAAAAATAACTAAGGTCATTCCTATTCTATAAACTTCATCTAAATCTATTCCTGTTATTATGCCTTTTGCTATAACATCTGTAATTTCACTTAATTTATCTGGTCCAATAATTGTAAATATTGCCCCTGCAATTGCAAATATAAAGGCTATAATTACAAAGGGTATATATGCTTTTGAATAATTTATAAGTTTTGCCCAAGTCTTTTTAAATTCCTTAGGCTTTTCAACAACTCTTCCACCATGAGGGCCATTCCCACCATGCCTAGTAGCTGATCTTCTTTCATTTCCTTTACTCATTTTCAAGCTCCTCCTTTGAAAGTTGTGAATATGCTATTTCTTTATAGACTTCACAAGTTTTTAGAAGATCTTTATGTTTTCCTATTCCAACAATTTTACCTTCCTCTAATACAAGGATCTTATCTGCATCCTTTATTGTTCCTATTCTTTGAGCAACAATAAGCTTAGTTGCATCCTTTGTTTCCTTATTTAAAATTGATCTTAATACTCTATCAGTTTTATAGTCTAAAGCTGAGAAGGAATCATCAAAAATATAAATTTCTGGATTTTTATATACTGCTCTAGCAATAGATAATCTTTGTTTTTGTCCACCAGAGAAGTTAGTTCCGCCTTGGGCTACTTCTCCCTCATAAGTCTTATCTAACTTTTCAACAAACTCTTTCCCTTGTGCTATTTCAACAGCTCTTTTAACTGCTTCCATATCTTTATCTTCTTTTCCATTATCGCCATAAGCCACATTTGAAGTAATTGTTCCACTAAACATAAGGGCCTTTTGAGATACATAACCAATTTTGTTAGTTAAGAAATTTTTATCATAGTCTTTTACATTAATTCCATCAACTAAAACTTCTCCCTTGGTTACATCATAGAATCTTGGAATTAAATTAACTAATGATGTTTTACCACTTCCTGTTGAACCAATAATAGCAACAGTTTCACCCTTCTTGGCAGTAAAACTTATATTTTCTAAAACATATTCAGAATCTTCACTGGCATCTGGATATTTAAAACTAACATTTCTAAATTCTATTTCTCCAGTTTTAGTAGAATTTCTTTCCTTTACTTTTCCATTTTTAATTGATAGCTTTGTGTTTAAAACTTCATTAATACGCTTTGCAGATACTTGCGCCCTTGGTAACATAATAAAAACAATTATTAACATCATAAAGGACATTACAACTTGGATGGCATAAGATGAAAATACTATCATGTCACTGAATACTGTTACCTTATCCATAAGTCCTGCTTCATTTATTAAATAGGCTCCTATCCAATAGATAGATAAACTAAGACCATTCATTATTATAGTGATACTTGGGAACATAATCCCCATAACTCTACTTGTAAATAAATGATTGCTTGTAAGCTCATGATTTGCTTTTTCAAATTTCTCTTCTTGGTATTTTTCAGCATTGTATGCCCTAACAACTCTAATACCTGTTAAGTTTTCCCTAGAAACTCTATTTAAGTTATCAGTTAAGGTTTGAATCTTTTTAAATCTTGGTAATGCTAAAACAGACACTATAGTTACTATTACAATTAACACAGCAACTGCTACTACTGTGGACATCGTCCATTCTATACTTTTACTTGATATTTTACTAATAGCCCAAACAGCCATAATTGGTGCTTTTATAAGAACTTGAAGCCCCATAGCTAATATCATTTGAACTTGCACTATATCATTAGTTGAACGTGTTATTAAACTTGGAGTTGAAAACTTGTTTATTTCATTCATTGAAAAGGATCCAACTTTAGAGAATATTTCTGAACGCAAGGTTCTTGATAAGCCTGCTGCTATTTGTGCTATAAAGTAGCCTACTACTATAGCTGAAATTAAACTTCCAAAGGCACATAAAAGCATGTATCCTCCAGTTTTCCATATTTCAGACATTTGACTTCCTTCCGTTTGAATTAATAATGTAATTTCTGACATATAGTCTGGAAGTTTTAAGTCAAGCCATACTTGACCTACTATAAATAGTAAACTTATAAAAACAAATATCCAGTCTTTTGACTTTAAATATTTTAATATTTTTACCATACTTTCTCTCCTTTTTGTTTATTGATTTTTTCTTATCTTCACTACTTTAAAATTATTAGGCACCATACTGTTAGTCCCCTAACAATATAAAGATAAAAAAATTATTCTAGATTCTTTTTAAACTTATTTAAGACTTGAATAAATACCTCTAATTCCTCTTCCGAAACATTTTTAGTGATTCTTTTTTCAAACTTTTCTATTTCCTGCATTACATGATTATATAGATTGATAGCCTTTTCTGTTAAAATTATTTTCTTTAATCTTGCATCATAAGGCACTTTTTCTCTTATTATATAACCATTCCTTTCCATAGATTGAAGCACACCAGTTACGGTAGATCTCCTCATTGTAAATCTTTCTTCAATATCCTTTTGAAATACATCCTTAAACCTATTGTTATGTAAGTATCCTATAATTAAACCTTGAATTTCAGAAAGGTTTCCACACTTTCCATTAGCATGGTTATTACAAATATGTCTTTTTATTAAGTTGGAAATAGCTTTTATTTCATGCCCAACAGATATTATTCTTTTCACATCAAACACCCTTGTTTCTAATTTAATTAAAATTGATATTTAATCTCATCTAAAATAAAAATACTATTAAATTATAGTTTTATAAATATTCAATGTCAATTCAAATTTCCCCTGAAAGCCTTTACCAAATTATTAATTTTTTCTAAACTAAACTTTATAATCTATGATGGGTAAGGATATTCACCACTTTAATTAATTTCACATAAATTGAAATAAGATTATTTATAGGAAGGGATTTACTTGTATAAGGATAACTTTGACCAAAAAGATGAAATAAATAGGCAGCCACAAAATGATTTAAATAGGGTAAGTTTTCTATCTTTTTATGGCACTATAACTATGATCACTGATTTTATTATAAGTGAAGATGCTGCTGATGCTGGCTGCTACAAATTAATCACTGTAGAAAATGACTTAGAACAAATAGTTAATTTTCTTATTGCTCCTGACACCTACTTTGTGAATAATGAGATGGTCTTTGTTGGAGATAAAATAACTGGATATTATGACAGAAATGCACCTGTTCCTCTTATTTATCCTCCTCAATATAGGGCACTTATTGTAGTAAAGGAAAGTTCACACCAAAATGTTAAAGTAGACTATTTCAATTCCGATCTAGTAAGCAGTGACGGAATGTTAAAACTAAATATATATCCATGCACCAGAGTTTTATTAAGAAATAATCAAAGCTTTTCTAGGAGTCCAGCAAATAGAAATTTAATTGTTATTTATGGACCTAGTACTAGGAGTATTCCTGCTCAAACTACTCCTTATAAGATAATAATTTGGTGTTAGGACAAAAAAATTGCTAGGTCTTTAATTATTTACCTAGCAATTTTTATTATTATACTTATTCCTTAACTTCAGCAATAAGCTTATCTGCCCTAAATATATGTTCAATAAGCCAGTCATTTAGTAAAGCTAACAAACCTAATAGAGATTCCCTTTGATTTTCATCAATATGATCTGTGCTATAACTATCAATTTTCTTAATAAATTCTTCATGTGCCACTTTTTGAGATAATAGTCTTCTGTAACCTTTTGATATCATGTATTCTTCTTCATGTTTAAAATGATACTTTGTATAAGCCTTTAACTCTTCCACTACCTCAACGATATAATCATACTTGTCTGGTATAAATTCATTTTTAAGTAACTCATAAGCCCTATTAGCAATTGAAAATAGCTGAGCGTGTTCTTTATCTATAAAGTCAATTCCCGTCATATATTCTGGTTTCATTTCATACATTGCCATTACACATTCCCTCCTTAACGTTAGTGTTCGACATGTTTTACCATTTTATTTCATTATAAGTTATTATGGTTGTTTACACAACAGTGTAGTAGTTTTTTAAAGAATGTTAACAATATTATTATTTTGGGGAAATATATTAGCTGCTTCTCATTTATTTAATATTTTCCACTCCATAAGAAGGTCTACAAAAAATGTATGTATCAATATAATAATTATTTTCTTTTATCGTCTCTATCCATTATATATAAAATTCTTACAAAATTTATGTTATTATAATTTTAGAGGTGAATTTATATGAAGAAATTAGTAAAGGTTGTTGGCGCAATTATTGAAAATAATAATTCTGAAATACTATGTGCCTTACGTTCTAAAGATATGTCTCTTCCTAACTACTGGGAATTTCCAGGTGGTAAAATTGAAGAGGGTGAAACAATTGCTGATGCAGTTGTAAGAGAAATAAAAGAAGAACTTGACTGCAATATTGATTTTATATCAGTATTTGATGATAACACCCATGAATATGAAAATATTATTGTTAACTTAATTGCTGTTAAATGTAAACTTGTTAGTGGTGAACCTAAGGCAAGTGAGCATGCTAAACTTATTTGGATGCCTAAGGAGTATCTAGATAGTTTAAAATGGGCCCCTGCCGATATACCTGCAGTAAAGAAATTAATAAAAACCCATAATGAGTAATAACATAAAGACAGGTCTTCCCTTGTCTTTATTTCTTATAATACATAAAAATATTTTAGTAATTGAAAGGATATAACAATGAAGGATATTGTTTTAGATAATCATACAGATATTATCCAATCAAATATTAATATAAAGCCAATTGAAGAAAGCATAAATCCTAACATATATAAAGACATTATAAATTCTGCTGAAACCTCACTAGTTAATAGTCTTATTGACTCAAATTTAGCATTAAGACCAAAATTAATTATCAATAATTATAAACAAGGTACAAAAGTTTTAGCAGATATAACAACAGAACTTTCTAAATGTGAAGAATTTATGATATCAGTTGCCTTTATAACTTATAGTGGAATAATCCCACTTTTAGAGACATTAAGAATTCTTAATTCGAAAGGCATAAAAGGCAAAATAATAACTACTAATTATTTAAACTTCAGTGAACCAAAAGCACTGAGGAAACTACTTTCTTTTTCTAATTTAGAACTTAAGATGTATACAAAAGAAAATTTCCATACTAAAGGCTATATATTTAAACACTCAGATCATTATAAAATAATTGTTGGTAGTTCAAATCTAACTCAAAATGCTTTAACTAAAAATAAAGAGTGGAATATTAAACTTTCTTCTCTTGAAGAAGGTGAACTAACAGGATCTGTATTAAAGGATTTTAGGTCCATGTGGAAAGATAGCGAACCTTTAACTTTAGAAATACTTAATACTTATGAAGAAATCTATAAAAAGCAAAGGGAAATAACAAGGAATACTAAGGTTCCAAGTTTAGCCCAATACAAATTAAAACCAAATAAAATGCAAACTTCTGCTATAAATTCCTTAAAGAAACTAAGGCTTGAGGGAAAGACTAAAGCTCTGCTAATCTCTGCAACAGGTACAGGAAAAACTTATCTTTCAGCCTTTGACGTAAGAGAATTTAATCCAAACAAAGGCCTATTTATTGTACATAGAGAACAAATTGCAAAACAGGCTCTAGAAAGTTATCAAAATGTTTTCGGGGATACTAAGTCCCTTGGAATACTCTCTGGAAATTCAAAGGACTTTAATAAGGATATAGTTTTTGCAACTATTCAAACTTTATCTAAAGACAATATTTTATTAAACCTTTCTAAAAATGAATTTGATTATATTGTAATAGATGAAGTCCATAGGGCTGGAGCTGCTAGTTATCAAAAGATACTAAATCATTTTACTCCTAAATTTTTACTTGGTATGTCAGCAACTCCTGAAAGAACTGATGATTTTGATATATTTAAATTATTTGATTATAACATTGCATATGAAATAAGACTTCAACAAGCACTTGAAGAGGACTTGCTTTGCCCATTTCACTATTTTGGAATTCAAGATATAAGCATAAATGGAAAAGAAATTGAAGATAAGTCTGACTTTAACCTACTTATCGATGATGAGAGAGTTAATCATATTATTGATAAAATAAATTTCTATGGCTACTGTGGTGAAAGAGTTAAGGGACTTATATTCTGCAGTAATAAAGAAGAAGCTAAACGTCTATCTATGAAATTTAACGAAAGAGGTTATAATACTACTCATTTGACAGGTGATGACCCTCAAGATAAACGTAATGAGGCTATAAAAAGATTAGAACAAGATGAGGAGGAAAATTCTTTAGATTACATATTCACTGTTGATATTTTTAATGAAGGTGTTGATATTCCTTCTATAAATCAAGTTATCATGCTTAGACCTACCAAGTCTGCAATTATTTTTGTTCAACAATTAGGTCGTGGCCTTAGAAAATTTAGCCACAAAGAATATGTAGTCATTTTAGATTTTGTTGGAAACTATGATAAGAACTTTTTAATTCCAATAGCTTTGTCTGGAGATAAAAGTTATAACAAGGATACTATAAGAAAATATGTTTCAGAAGGTAATAGAATTATACCTGGTTGTTCAACAATAAACTTTGATGAAGTATCGAAAAAACGGATATTTGAATCTATTGATAAGGCAAAATTTAATAGTGTAGCCTTAATAAAAGAAAACTATTTAAACTTAAAGCAAAAACTAGGTAGAATTCCAAAATTAAAAGAATTTGATAAATTTGATTCCATAGATCCACTATTAATATTTAATAATAATTCCCTTGGATCTTATCATAAATTTTTAAGCAAATATGAGAAGGATTATTCAATTAAATTAAGTAAATTAGAGGAAGAATTTATTGAATATATAAGTAAAAAATTTGCTTCTGGAAAAAGACCTCATGAACTTATAACTATTAATCTTGCAATAAATAATGAAGATAATTTAATTTCAAAAGCTAAAGATATATTAAATATGGAGTACGGTATTGCATTTAATGATAATACTAAAGATTCAATAGTAAATAATCTAATAAATAATTTTGCTAGTGGTAGTTCTAAAGACACTTATAAAAATTGTATTTTCATTGAAAAAGAGGGTAATGATTATAAGACTTCAAATATTTTTAAAGCATTACTTGAAAATATAGATTTTAAGAATGTTATCCTAGAACTAATTGACTTCGCCCTTTATAGATATACTAAATCATATAGCCATAGATATAAGGATACAAACTTTGCCCTTTATGAAAAATATACCTATGAAGATGTTTGTAGATTGCTTGATTGGGAAAAAGGTGAAGTTGCATTAAATATAGGCGGTTACAAATATGACAAGAAAACTAATACCTTCCCTGTTTTTATTAACTATAATAAAAGTGAAGAAATTAGTGAAACAATTAAATATGAAGATAGATTTATATCCCCATCAAATTTAATTGCAATATCAAAATCAGGTAGAACAGCTGATTCATCAGATGTTAAACAAATATATAATGCAAAAGAAACAGGTACAAGAATACATTTATTTGTAAGAAAAAATAAGGATGATAAAACTTCTAAAGAATTCTATTATCTTGGTGAAATATCTGCTTTTGGAAATCCCCATCCAATAAAGGTAGGAAATAAAAATGCAGTTGAGATTAGCTATAAACTTGATACTGCTGTAAGAGATGATATTTACGACTATATAATCTCTTAATTTTAATTAGCACAATCCTATTAAAAGAAATAAAGGAATGATCAACTTGAACATAATAGATACATTTAAACAACATAAAAACCCAGACAACTCCATTCCAATGAAGGCCTATATGAAGAATCAATTTGAGTTCTTAGGAATAAAGACACCTTTAAGAAGGGAACTTGCAAAGCCCTTTTTTAAGGAAATGGATAAAAAGGCTCCTATTAACAAAGAATTGGTTAAGTCCTTATGGAATGAGGAGTCTAGGGAATTTCAATACCTAGGAGTAGATTATTTAATAAGAGAAAAGAAAAAATTACAAAAGGATGATATAACTTTTATTAAAGATCTTATAACTAAAAAACCTTGGTGGGATACTGTAGATTTAATTGCAAGCCATTTGGTTGGAGAAATATGCAAAAAATATCCTGAACTTGTTGATGAATATATTTTAAAATGGAGCCAAGGTAAAGATATGTGGTTAAGAAGATCAGCTATACTCTTCCAGCTCAAATATAAAGAAAATACAAATACAAAAGTTCTTGAAAAAGTTATATTAGATAATAATGAAGATAAGGAATTCTTTATAGAAAAAGCTATTGGCTGGGCCCTTCGGGAATATTCAAAGACAAATAAAGAATGGGTTAAAAACTTTATAGCCACTAATAAGTTAAGTAATTTAAGTATTAGAGAAGCTAGTAAATATCTTGATTAGAAAAGAATCTATTTAAAACTAAAGGGGGAAGATGATTATGGAATTTAATTATTCAATGCCTACAAAGGTGTACTTCGGTGAAAACTCAATTTTAAAAAACAAAGAACTTTTCACTACTATTGGAAAGAAAGCTTTAATTGTTACAGGAAGAAATTCTGCTAAAAAGAATGGTTCCTATGATGATCTTGTTAAGGCCCTTTCTGAGGTAGGAGTAGATTATATTCTTTTTGATGAAGTTGAAGAAAATCCTTCATTAGAAACAATAGAAAAAGGTAGTAAGGTTGGAAAAGAAAATAAGGTAGATTTTGTAATAGGCATAGGCGGTGGCTCCCCTATGGATGCTTCAAAGGCTATGGCTATTTTTATAAAAAATCCAGAAGTTACAATAGATAATATATTTTCTCAAAAGCAGCTCAACGGCCTTCCTGTAGTTGCTGTAGCCACAACTTCTGGAACAGGCTCAGAAGTTACTCAATATAGTATTGTAACTTCAAATAAAGAAAAAACAAAGAAAAATTTAGGCCAATCAGTATTTCCTCTTGCAGCCTTTCTTGATAGCAAATACACTTTTGATTTGCCTTATGACATAACTGTAAATACTGCTATTGATGCCTTTACTCATTTAGTTGAAGGCTATTTAAACACAAATAGCACTTATATGTCTGAAATTTATGGCGAAAAGGGCTTTGAACTATTTAAATACTGCTTTGAAAAACTTGTTAATAAAGAATTAGATAGGGAATTTAGAAATAAGGTTATGTTAGCATCAACCTTAGGTGGAATGCAGATAGCCCAAACTGGAACATCACTGCCACATGGAATGGGATATGCCCTTACCTATTTTAAAGGACTTCCTCATGGTTTAGCTAATGGAGTATTAACAATAGAATATTTAAGAAGTTTTAAAGATAAAAGAAAAATAAATAGAATGTTAAACCTTCTTGGTTTAAATACACTAGATCAATTAGAAGATATCTTCAATAAGTTATTTGATGTAAATATTGAAATAACTGAAGAAGAAATAATTGAGTATTCTACAAACTTTGCTTCAAATAAAAATAAACTTAAGAACCATACAGAACAGGTAGATTTAGATGGCATAATAGAAATCTATAGAAAAAGCCTTTTAAAATAACCTTATATAAAGAAAGGAAGCCAAAAAAGGCTTCCTTATTTATATATCCAGGTCACTAACTACCCTATTTATTTCCATTACTTTAAATAAAAAATCTCTCTCCCATGACTGCATAGATACCTCTCTTATTTTATATTTTTTATCTTCTCATAAAATTCCTCTGTTATTTCAATTTCGTCTAAATTAATCTTCCTTGGATTAGTGGTTAAGGGATATTCCTTAATCCATATGTTTCCCTCAATTAATAGTGGCTCTATTATTGCTTCTGCTGGATTTTTATCATTAACCTCTTCTAGTTCCTTATAAGGTGTTAAAACAAGAATACGTCTGCAAGGTTCTTCAACTTCATCAAATATATTATAAAAGGGATTATAGGTATCAAAGAATTTATTAGATACTACTATTTTTAAGTATAATCCTAATTCCTTTGCAACTTCACCTGCTTTAATTAATTTTTTAGCCATTTTTATATCATCTTCTTTCCTTTTAAAAATATGTAATTTTCTATAATTATAGCACTATTTTTTCATTGCATCTATTTTCAAAACTTAACAGTAGATAATGAAAGGTATATAAAAGATTCAATTACAAATCCTCTATATACCCTCATATATCCATATATATCTTTACCTACCCTTATATATCTTTGATGTATTCCCCTATAAACACTCATATATATTATATAGTTTTAATACAACTATTTTTATCTATAAATCATGGAAAATTGGCTTCATTTTTTCAAAGGTGCAAAACTGTTTAAAGCCAAGCTTTTTTAGTTCCTCTCTAACTTCTAAAATCTTATAGCCTACATGTTCTGCTTTATGAGCATCTGAACCTATAGTAATAATTGTTCCCCCTAATTCTTTGTATAATTTTAATATATCCTTTGAAGGTGTTAAATCATCTAACTTATATCTAAAGGAAGATGTATTTATTTCAATTCCCTTTCCCTTTGAAATAATATGTTTTAGAATTTCACTTATAATGGGCTTTACCTTATCAAAAGGATAGTTTCCATTCATATCGTATCTTTTAATCATATCTAAATGACCTAAAACACTATAGTCATCATAGTTTTTAATAACTTTTAGTATTTCTTCATAGTATTTTTCATTATATTCTTTTTGAGTTTTTCCCTTTTGAAAGTCTTGGGTCCAAAACTCCTTATTATCTACCTGATGGCAAGAAAGAATGACAAAATCAAAATTGTTTTCATTGAAATCTTTTTGAAACTGATCTATTGTATGGACTTGCATTCCAAATTCAATTCCAATTTTTAATCTTATTTTATTATTATATATTTCCTTGCATCTATTAAACTCTTTAAGATATTCAATATAATTACAATTTAAATCTGTTTTTACTCCATGATCTACATGCTCTGTAAAACATATTTCATCTAGTCCTAAAGATATTGCTTTTTTTATTTCGTCTTCCATCTCACAAGTGGAATCATCACTAAAATTAGTATGCATATGATAATCTGCTAACATTGAACCCCTCCTACCCCTTTATAATTAATTTTATCCTTATTAAAAATTATAACTTTAAATTCAAAGAGAAATTTTCGTATTATGAAAATATGAAATAAGTCTTCTACTTTTTATTTCGATAATAATATATTACTGAGGTTATATAAGCAAATACTATTTTTACAATAATATCTGCCATTGTGTCATTAAGACCGCCCTTCACCATAGATGTTTTGAAAAAATAATCACCTAAGAACTCAAAAACTTCCCATATAACACCTATAGTAATTGAAAAACTAAAGGCAAATAATAAGGTTTTTATAAAAACCCTAGATATTTAATAGTAAATGAATTCTTTATTATTATAATTTTTCCTAATCTTTTTATTTAATTATAAAAAATACCCTATAGGATAGATTTATGATTTTGACCATCCTATAGGATATATTTTAATTAGTAGTTAAAGTTTATTTATTATTCAAAATGTTGATTTTCAGCCCACTGAAAACTGAAACCCGAAAACTGAAAACTGAAAACTGAAAACTGAAAACTGAAAACTGATTATAGTCCTATTTTCTCCCAATCAAATAAGATCCCTGGATCAGTTTTAACTCCTTTAGCATATTCATCATGACCTATAATATGATCCCTATCTCTTATTATAGATGGATTTTCTTCTAATATTTTATCTAATAATTTATTTAAAGATTCATACTGCTCATCTGTATATCCTATTAATGATGAATCCACTAAATCATATTGATCTGGAGATATCATTGGCAACATTTCTTCTTTTGTTCCAATAGCAAGAAGTTCAATTCCAATAGAATAATCATTCATTTTATTATCATACTCTGGAAACTTTTCAAGGCTTCCCTTACCAGCATGATATGCTATTCTATCCTCTGGTACCATGGAATATATTTCACCATCTCTCCCAATAACATAATGAGCAGATACTTCATAATCTACAAAAATAGAATATATATCTTCAATATTATAAGGATCTTGATAATTATTAGAAACATTACTCATAAAATGCAAGACTACATGAGTTATTTCCTTAGTACGAGGACTTGAATTTTCATCTGGAAGATACATATTGTTAATTTTAAGTTCTTCCTTTTCTTCCTTTTCTTCATTGATTATATTTTCAGCTAAAAAATAATCTTGATTTTCTTTCTCTCTATCTATGCCCTGATTTATAGGAAGCATTGAAATCAAAAAAATCAACCCAATATAGTAATAGATTTTTTCATTTGCTTTATCCCTGCCTATTCTTAATGTTTTCTCATTTTATTATCCTTATTCCTCTTATTTTTATGTATCAAAAAACAAGGATTATAGGAAACTCCTTCTCCCTTACCTTAAATCCTTAACTCCAGTTTCTAATATTTCCATTTGTAGAAGTATTTCTTCATCAGTAATTTTTTTATCTTTTCCATTTATAATTGCTTGGTATAGGTCATCATATACTCTGCCATAATCCCCTTTTACTGATTCTACTTTTTCTTCATGAATCTTACCTTCATCATCTACATAAGTTAAGGTTCCATAATGTTCAAATTTATCAAGGCCAAAATCCTTATTATGTGGCATATAGAACATTTTCAAATGATTTTCTTGAAGGTCTTTAGTTTGTTTTACAAAGCATCCCCTTTTGCCATAAACTATAAAGCTTGGCCTTTCTTTAATTCTAAAGTAACTTGATTTTACAGATACCTTTAGTTTTCCATAGTATAAATCTAAATCAAAGTAATCATTCATTCTACCAGGTCCAAGAAGCTGCCTTACATCATAATGAATATGGTCTGGCTTACCAAAATAGCTTATAACTTGGTCTAATGTATGGCATGCATGTCCATATAAAAATGATTCATTAACATCATACTTTGTAGCTGATTCTGGCACTTCTGGCCTAAAGTAATCAAAATGCATTTCTAATTCTAGTAATTCTCCTAATTTTCCTTCTTCAATAACTTTTTGAACTGTTAAGAAATCACTATCAAATCTTCTATTTTGATAGGCTTGAACTATTAATCCTTTTTCCTTTGCTAACTGAAAAATCTCTTTTGCCTGCTCTGATGTTTCCATAAATGGCTTTTCAACTAAACAATGTTTATTGTTTTCTAAAACCATTTTTGCATAATCATAATGGCTGTCATGTCTTGTACAAATCACTATAAGCTGAATTTCCTCATCCTTTAGCAGCTCATCTAAATTAGAAGTATACTTTACTCCCTTAATTCTATCCCAGCTTTCATTCTTGGGGTTTCTTTGATAAATAGTTTTTATCTTAATATTTTCTCTTTGCAGCACAAATGGAATATGATATCTATTAGTACTTTTTCCATTTCCTATATAACCAACTGTAAGCATAATGCCCCTCCTTAGAACTTTTTTCTAATAATGATTAAATATACCTATATTGTACAATAAAATTCAAAGGAATAATATAACATTACCTTTGAAATTCTAGGATTTTGAAACTTAAAAAGAACTGCCTTTTGGCAGTTCTTTTATGTAAAATATATTTTTATTTATTTAAGCTTTGGCAATATTCATCCATAGTATCAGCAACTACTTTTGCATGGGCCACTACATCTACAACTAGTCCTGGTCCAGTAACTACATCTCCAGAAGCAAAGGTTCCCTTTTTAGTTGTATTCCCCTTATCATCTGTTATAAGTAGTCCCCATTTATTTGTATTTAACTCTGTAGTTGTTGAAACTATATTGTTTTTTGGATTTTGACTTACTGCAATTATTACTGAATCACATTCAAAGAATTCCTCTTCTCCTGTAATAACAGTTTTAATTTTACCTTCCTCATCAGTAATATTTTCAGTGCATGCCAATTTTATTCCTTCTTCAGTAACTTCAATAGGTGCCTTAAATAGATTGAAGTTTACCCCTTCTTCCTTACCTTCTTCTATTTCCTTTTTGCTTGCTGACATCTGTTCAAAGCCTTTTCTATATATAATTGTAACATCAGCACCATTTCTTTTAGCTGTTATTGCTGCATCAAAGGCAACATTTCCTGCACCTATAACTGCAACCTTTTTACCTAATCTATAAGTTTCAGGTGACTTTAAATAATCTATTGCATAATGTACATTACCTAAAGTTTCTCCCTTAATATGTAATGTTCTAGGATTCCACACTCCTGTTCCTATAAATACTGCATTATATCCATCTTCAAATAATCTATCTAATGTAACAACAGGCCCTATTAAGGTATTTGGCCTAATTTTAACTCCTAAGTCAACTAATCTTTCCTCTATAGTATCAATTATTGATTTAGGTAGTCTATATTCTGGAATTCCATATCTTAATACTCCACCTATTTTGCTGTGAGCTTCAAATATTGTAACTTTATAACCTCTTCTAGCTAATATAAAAGCTATTGTAATTCCTGCTGGACCACCACCAACTATAGCTATTCTGCCTTTAGTTTTAGGAAGATCCTCAAAACGAACTTCTTCTATATATTTTTTTGATATTTCATATTCCATATCATGAAATCTTATAGGCTCTCCCTTAATTCCCCTAATACAGTTTCCCTTACATTGGTCTTCATGAACACATACTAAAGCGCACACTACTGAAAGAGGGTTATTTTCAAATAAAATTTCTCCTGCTTCTTTGATCTTTCCTTCTTTATATAAGGAAATTACCTTTGGTATTGCTGTATTAATTGGACAATTAGTTTGGCACCTTGGATTTTTACATAATAAACATCTATCTGCTTCATTAATTAACAACATTTAAACATCTCCTATTTTATCCTATGTCAAAATTAAAATATTCATTTAATTTATACTAAATACTATTATATAAAATTTTCTTGAGATATGGTAGTTTTTTATTAATAGTAATTTTAAACAAAAGAAACTATTATATATTGAACAATCTTGCTATAATATCTTTTGAGGTGGTATTTTTTTATGAATAATAAATTAACTGCAGAAAATATGAGAAAATTGCAAGAAGAATTAGAATATAGAATGACTGTAAAAAGAGCAGAAATAGCAAAGGAAAAAATGGAAGCAGCTGCCCATGGTGATAGGTCAGAAAATGCAGAGTATAAGGAAGCTTGTAGAAACTATAGAGAAAATGATAATAGAATTCAATACTTATTAACTATGATTTCTACTGCAACTATTGTAGATGAGGATGAAACTGACAAATCTGTATTAGGAATTAATAGCAAGGCCAGGGTTAGATTTATTGAAGATGATTTTGAAACTATTCTATCCTTAGTAACAACTATGGATTTAGATCCAGAAAATATGTGCATAAGTATAGAATCTGATTTAGGAAAGGCCTTATCAGGAAAAAAAGCTGGCGATATAGTTGAAGTTAATGCCCCAGGTGAAAAGTATTCAGTGGAAGTATTAGAAATATTATAGTAATAAAAATAAGGGCAGATATCTTTTTTTGTAAGGTATCCGCCCTAATTTATTTTCTAAAGTAATTTAAAATGCTCTAGTGCTTTTAATATTCCATCATTATCAACATCATCAGTTATATAATCTGCAACCTTTTTAGTTTCTTCCCTAGCATTTCCCATTGCAACGCCAATAGAAACATATTCTAGCATTTCTATATCATTTACTCCATCTCCAAAGGCCATGGTATTTTCCAGGGGAATATTATAATATTCTAAAACCTTTTCTATTCCTTCTCTTTTACTTACACTATCAGATAAAATATCAATAGCATAAGGATTCCAGCGGGTTGCCTTTGAATGTTTTATAACGCTTAAGGGATAAACCTTTGCTTTTTCCTCATCCACATAGGGAATTACCTGATATATTGGATTTTCCAAAGCTCTTTTTATATCCATAACAGGAGGTAATGATGAATAAATTGCCTTTTGTACATCTTTAACTCGCTGATTTATAAAGTTAATATATCTTTTATTTTTTTCAACAAATAAACAAGGATATGGATTCGTTTCAAGCTGCTTAACAATACTTTTTATATCTTCCTTGTCTATATGTTTTTCAAATATTACTTCCTTTTCGTTATAACAATAGTGACCATTTAAGGTAACATATCCATCGAAGGATAAACCCTCTATTAATTTTTCTTCTTCAATTTCTAAGACATGTCTCCCAGTAGCTATAAATACAAGAATCCCCTTTTTGCGAAGCTTCTCCAATGCATTTTTTGTGGATTCAAGGTAAGTTTTAGTTTTTTCTGATACTAAGGTTCCATCAATATCGAAAAATATAGCTTGTACCAAAGAGATTCCCCCCCTCTAAAATAACTTTAACTAAAGCTACAATCATTAATATTTATTCTATAAAATTTAGAATTTTGAATTTCAATACCTGCTTGTTTTCTAGCCTCATCTAGTATTTTCATAACATTTAGAGAATGTTTAAGCTGCTTTAAATTTTTCTCAAAATCCTTATTTAATACTATATCCTTAAAAGCAACTAGTTCATCATATAATCTTTCCTTATTAGTGTTTAAATTAAATTCTTCTTCTTTTCCTAAATTGCTTCCATAAGTGAAGGTTGATAATACATTAGCTGGACAATCACTGTGAATGTATCCCTTATCTCCTTGAATATTAATACTTGTAGGAGCCTTACAGTCTTTTGCGCCAACAGCAACGCATTTAAAAGTTGGATAATTAAGAACTAAAATTCCTGAAGTATCAATTCCTCTTTCTATATTTGCAAAATAATTAATACTTTTTGGTTCTCCAAATAAGCCTAGTACAAAATGAATATTATATACATTTAAATCCATTAAGGCCCCGCCAGATTTTTTAGGATCAAAAACAGGCAATACATTTCCCTTTTTGAACTGGTCGTATCTACTAGAATATTGAGAATAATTAAGCTGAACTATTTTTACATCCCCCAGTTCTGGCAATAGCTCTTTTATTTTTAAATAGTTTGGAAAATATTGATTTGTTATTGCTTCAAATAAATATAAGCCTTTTTCTTCTGCTAGCTCTGCCAATTCTTTAGCTTCATCATAATTTGAAGTAAAAGGTTTTTCTAAAATAATATTTTTATTTTTTAATAAGGCTTTCTTTGTAAAACTATAATGTAATGAATTAGGAACTGCCACATAAATAACATCTATATCTTCATTATCAAGCATTTCATCATAATTTGTATAAATATGCTTAATACCATAATCTTTAGACAACTTCTCCATTCTTTCTTTAGATCTTTCTGTTGCACAAATTCCGTGAAAATTATATTCCTTTATTTTAGATGCTGCTTCTAAAAAATCAGGAACTATTAAACCTGAACCTAGTATGCCTATGTTCATTCTTACACCTCCTGTTTAATATTCTTTTATTATGAACATTATTTTTTACGAGTTAAGAGGCAAAATTAAATACTGAAATTAAGCCTTTTACTCACTATTAATTATATGTTATACCTTTACATTATCCAATAGAAACTTTATTTTATTCATCTATAAAGGCTAAAGTCTTTGTTATTCTATCTTCACCAAGGATAGTATTTTCAAAAATTCTTCTTGCATTTTCAATAAACTCTTGCGGATTATTCATAGCTGGACTAAAATGTGTTAATAAAAGTTCCTTAACCTTTCCCTTCCTTGCTAGTTCTGCTGCTTCTGAAAAG
>Ga0209537_1002181_pt1 | contig 20173 bp, 20 predicted proteins | sample BioPla4DNA1_FD_187698 | JGI IMG/M metagenome (GOLD analysis project Ga0209537, IMG submission 187698) | Biogas fermentation microbial communities from Germany - Plant 4 DNA1 (SPAdes) (version 2) | ecosystem: Engineered > Bioreactor > Anaerobic > Digestate | place: Bielefeld, North... | reverse complement strand
TCTGTATCTTCCCAGATTTCAGGTCCGGTTGTAGCCTTGTGAATGGCAGGGTTGGCCGGGTTTGTAAACTGGCTGGGTATAAAGGAATTTGGGATTTCATTTGCAAGCTCTTCTGCTTTTTCGATCGCGCCTTTCATACCTTTTGAACCTTCAGTCAGGACCAGTTCGGCACCATAAGCCTTTAACAGGTTCCTGCGCTCAATGCTCATCGTCTCAGGCATGGTGAGTATAATGCGGTAACCACGGGCTGCGGCAACAGACGCAAGACCGATGCCCGTATTGCCGCTGGTAGGTTCAATTATAACCGAATCAGGCTTTAAAATACCCTTTGCTTCAGCGTCATCGATCATTGCCTTTGCAATCCTGTCCTTAACGCTTCCGGCAGGGTTGTAGTATTCCAACTTTGCAATAATCGAAGCTTTAAGATCATGTTTTTTCTCATAATTGGTAAGTTCAAGAAGAGGGGTCTTTCCGATAAGATCAGTCAGGCTTTTATAAATTTTTGGCATTGTATAACCTCCTTGGGAGAAATTTAATTTATAATAATTCCTATATGTTTACTATGTATTATATTCCTGTAGGATAGTTTTGTCAATAGTTCATATGAAAATATTTAAAATAATTATTACTAAATTTATATGAATAATATGATTGACATCAGTTTAATTTTAACATATTATTTATATATTATAAGTATGATTTAAATTAAATAGTCTGAGAAAGGATTGTATGCACATGAGAATATCAGCAAAGGGACGCTATGCCTTAGCTGCGATGATCAGCATGGCAGAATGCTATGACAACGGTGAATACATTACCGTCATCAGCATTTCCGAAAAGCTTGGAATATCGAAAATTTACCTTGAACAAGTTTTTTCTCTCCTGAAAAGAGGAGGCATAGTTATCTCGGTTAAAGGAGCCCAAGGCGGATATCAGCTTGCACGAATGCCTCGGCAGATAACTGTTCTGGATGTCCTGCAGGCTGTTGAGCTGTCCCTGTTTGAACCTACCGAGGATACTGTTTCGGCTAAGGCGCCTGAGATCGAAGATGCTATGAAAGATTCGGTCTTTAATGCTCTCGATTCAGCAGTAAGAAGCACTCTGGAAGTAATAACACTTGATGATTTGGTAAATAAGGTTGAGGAGAACAAAAAGAATCAGGGACTAATGTATTTTATTTGATTAGCGGAGGTAATTTATGGATTTCAGTACCCTTTGCGTTCACGGTAATGACTGTAAATATGACAATACCGGCTCTGTCAGCGTACCTATTTTTCAGACCGCAACCTTTGCCCATCCGGGTGTAGGAGTTAGTACCGGGTATGATTACTCAAGGCTTCAAAACCCTACAAGGGAACACCTTGAAAAAACAATAGCCAGACTCGAAGACGGTGCGGATGCCATTGCTTTTTCCAGCGGTATGGCAGCCATTGCCGCGCTCATGGAATTGTTCCAGCCCGGATGTCACATAATAGTGTCAGATGATCTTTACGGCGGCTCCCACAGGTTGTTTCGCAGCATATCAGTGAAAAACGGCATAACTTTCAGCCTGGCTGATACTTCTGATATTTCCAAAATAGAATCCCAACTCAAACCTCAGACAAAAGCTATTTTTATTGAGACTCCCACAAATCCCATGATGCACGTAACAGATATCGCCAGGGTGGCACAGCTTGCCAAAAGCCATGGACTGTTCCTTATCGTCGACAATACTTTTTTAACTCCATATTATCAGAAGCCTCTTGCGCTTGGCGCCGATATAGTAATGCACAGCGGCACGAAATATTTAGGAGGTCATAATGATACTCTGGCAGGATTTCTGGTTGTCTCGAGCAATGAGCTTTCGGAGAAGCTAAGATATATTTTCAAAACAACAGGCGCCTGTCTCTCCCCCTTTGACAGCTGGCTCATCATTCGTGGTCTTAAAACACTTGCCATTCGTATGGACAGACAGCAGGAAACAGCCATGAAGGTTTCTCAGTGGCTTTTGTCACATAAAAAGGTCAAAGCCGTGCATTATGTGGGCTTACCCACCCATCCCGACTATGAAATATCTTTAAAACAAACAACCGGTTTCGGCTCCATGATCTCCTTTGAGACCGACTCTGAAGAAACGGCAATAAGAGTGCTTTCAAAAGTATCTGTAATCCAATATGCCGAAAGCCTGGGAGGAGTCGAAACATTAATAACATACCCAATGCTGCAGACCCACGCTGATATCCCTGAAGAAGAGCGTGAGGCAAAAGGCATCAATGAAAGACTTTTACGCCTCTCTGTTGGTCTGGAAAGCGCAGATGATCTGATACATGATCTCGAGCAGGCATTTGAGGAGGAATAACTTTGAAGTACGATTTTGATGAAATCATAGATCGCAGGAATACAGATTCGATAAAATACGATTTTGCTGAAAAGCGGGGAAAACCGGCAGGAGTCCTGCCCCTATGGGTAGCCGACATGGATTTTCGAACACCTCCATGTGTGATCGATGCTTTGGTTGAGAAAAGCAGACACGGGATATTCGGCTATTCGGAGACTAAAAACGATTATTTTGAGGTGCTGAGAAACTGGTTTTCTACACAGTTCAACTGGAACATAAAATCTGAATGGCTTGTAAAAACTCCGGGCGTTGTTTTTGCCATCTGTGCTGCTATACGGGCACTTACCGACGAAGGCGACGCGGTTATTATCCAGCAGCCGGTCTATTATCCCTTTTCCGAATCGGTTATTGCCAACAAGAGAAAACTTGTCATTAACCGGCTTGTCTATTCAGATGGCAAGTATTCAATCGATTTTGAGGACTTTGAAGATAAAATAATCAAGAATAATGTTAAGCTCTTTATCCTCTGCAGTCCCCACAATCCGGTGGGAAGGGTGTGGACAAGAAAAGAGATTACGAAGCTTGGCGAAATTTGCCTGAAGCATGGTGTCATCGTTGTTTCAGACGAAATTCATGCTGATTTTACTTATCCGGGACATACGCATCTTGTGTTTGCCGATGTAAAGCCTGAATTTTCCGACATCACAATCACCTGCACGGCGCCGACAAAAACATTCAATCTGGCCGGACTTCAGATTTCCAATATCTTTATATCGAACAGCGATATGAGACGAAAGTTCAGGGCCGAGATCAACAGAAGCGGATACAGCCAGGTCAATATTATGGGCATCGTAGCCTGCCGCGCAGCCTACTCGGGAGGACACGAATGGTTAAAGGAACTTAAAGAATACCTTTCAGGCAATTTGGAATATTTAAGAAGTTTTCTGAAAAACAGGCTTCCTCAAATCAAACTCATCGAGCCTCAGGGCACATACCTTGTCTGGCTGGACTTCAGCGCTCTTGGACTAGATGACAAGGAACTTGACGACCTGATTGTTTACAAAGCCGGGCTTTGGCTTGACGCCGGGACGATGTTCGGCGCAGGCGGAGAAGGGTTCCAGCGCATCAACATCGCGTGCCCGCGGTCTGTTTTAGAAAAGGCTCTCAATCAAATCGAACAGGCATTGATCGTATAAGATAACTGGGAACATATGATCATCAAAATGAAAGTTAAAAATATAATGCGCCACTGCCTGACGCATTAAACAAAGGGAGTGCCTGCTTGGGACACTCCCTTCATATTTATATGTTATATATTTCATCCGCAGAGACAATATCAATTCCATTGTCTTTTAAGATTTTAACAGTGCTTTGTGTATCCTCAACACGGATAATAATTATTGCTTTGCCATCCCCTGTATTCCCTAAATAAGAATACATATATTCGATACCGATATTATTGTCCTGGAGATGATTTAAAGCAACTGACAGACCTCCGGGTTTATTATCCACACGAATCGCTATCACTTCCGTTATGTCTACCGAGAAGTTGTGTTTTCTTAAAACTTCAACTGCTTTATCCGGTTTGTCAACAATAAGTCTTAGTATGCCAAATTCGGCCGTATCTGCTATGGTCAGGGCGGTGATGTCAATATCATTGCTGCCCAGAATTCGAGTTACTTCAGCCAATCTTCCTGATTTGTTTTCCAAAAATACCGAGACCTGTTTTATATGCATACATTCACCCCACTATCTCATATATTTCTATTTTACCACAGGTATGGATATAAAAACATACGGCGATGAATATATTTACAGATTTTATCATCAAAGCATAAGGTCATTACGGGAGCAATAGTATTTGACCAGCATGGATAATATCTGATTTAAGATTATTAAGTTTTTTCATATTATATATATATTCTCTTATATCTTTGTCATCGTTATTGGCTGAGGCTATTTCCCAAAGAGTATCACCGCTTTTTACTTTAACTGTCTTATAATCCTGTTTGCCATTTGAAGTTGCGCCTGCATTTGCAATCATCCCGGTAAAAACGGCGACCATGACAATAAATATGATAAACGCAGCAAAACGCCGTTTATTCTTTAATCTATATCTCTTTCTCATATTATCGCCCTCCAGAACATATGTTCTTCTAAAACGATTATACCGAACAAATGTTCCTTTGTCAAGAAATATCGAACATTTGTTTGACAAATATTTTGCATAAATATATAATTGTTTTAGGAAGTAGTTTTTGACTTTATTTTGCAATTGAAATCAAAAAATCTTACGGAGGATGTTGATATGAGACATCGCGACGATGATAAAAAAAAGAAAATACTCGATTTTGTCAATCGTTATTTTATAGAAAAAGGCTTTCCCCCATCAGTCAGAGAAATATGCCAGGCAGTCGGATTCAAATCAACTTCTACAGTACATGCTTACCTTAAAAAACTTGAAGAAGAAGGATCAATATCCAAAGATGCAACAAAGCCCAGAGCCCTTAAAGTATTAGATGATAATGTAAAGAATCTTGAAGGCTATATCGCAAATCAGGAAATCGACAATATCCCCATAATTGGTAAAATAACGGCAGGAGCCCCTATTCTTGCTGTCGAGAATATCGAAGACACCTTCCCTGTACCGGTGCAATATCTGGAAAACTCAACTACCTTTATGCTGAAAGTAAAAGGTGACAGTATGATAAATGCCGGAATACTGGACGGTGATTATATTATCGTTAAACAGCAGAATACAGCTAATAACGGTGATATTGTAGCGGCATTGATCGGGGATGAAGCGACGGTAAAAACATTCTACAGGGAGAAAGATCATTACCGCCTTCAGCCGGAGAATCCTGACTATGAACCTATAATAGTAAAGGAGCTTAATATCCTCGGCAAGGTAATAGGGCTGTTCAGAAAATACTGAAATAATGATTGTTTTTGTTACCCTATGTTTTTTTCAAACTATTGTTATGTTTTTCCTTTAATTCTCGCAGGATCGCCATCTTCCCTGCCTGAGTTTCAGCCTGTTTCGGCTTATATAAGCCTTCGTTCACCGTTCATCCGAGTAAGGTGCAGATAGCAGTGTGTATGGACATATTTCTCGTCCTTATAAAATTTAGATTGCAAATCAAATGTAAATATGCTAAAATAGCGGATGTTGACCGGGGTGTAGCGCAGCTGGGAGCGCGCTTGGTTCGGGACCAAGAAGTCGCAGGTTCAAATCCTGTCACTCCGACCAAGGGTTTCAAGTTATATTGAAACCCTTTTTTATAACATATACATTCGTTTTGAGTTAAGTAAAGGTCGACAGTTTTACCCGTATCATCATCAATAGCATCATGAAGAGTATATTCGATACTGCCGCAAACCAATGACGAAATTCTCTTCTTAGTTTAATTGAAAGCGCATTTTTCCAAGTGAAATCTTAAGGTAACATTATCACTAGTTAACCACAATCATAGTTGTTGTCTCAGTTGAAAAAAAATTTAGGTTTGCTATAATTTATATTATTCTATTAAAATATTACACCTTAAAATCTGATACATATAAGGAAGTAAACATGATGAAAATTCTGGTGATTAACCCTGGCTCCACCTCTACAAAAGTCAGTCTTTTTGAAGATGATACTCTGCTTTTTGAGGAAAGCGAGTTTCATGATGCCCCTGTCCTTTTGCAGTATCCTTCAGTGAATGACCAGGTTTCTTTCCGCAAACAGGTTGTTTTAAACATACTGCGACGAAATGGCCATGTTCCTGAGGATGTGGATATATTTGTGGGCCGCGGTGGAAGCGCCTACCCTCAGCGCGCAGGCGTAATGCCGATTGATTACCGGCTTTACCGTGATACATTGGATGCAGTGGGTGGCAGCGAGCATCCGGCAAAGCTTGGGGTACTGCTGGCATATGAACTTTGTATGGAGTACGGTGGCAAAATGTTCACTGTCAACCCCACCAATGTTGACGAACTATGTGATTATGCCCGTATGACCGGTATCGCCGGGTTGTACCGGCATGCACAGACACATGCCTTAAATCAAAAGGCAGTAGCCTATCACCATGCAAAATCCATGGGTAAGCGATATGAGGACTGCCGTTTCGTGGTTGCACATATCGACGGCGGTATCACGATAAATGCCCATGACTGCGGAAAAATGGTAGACGGAAACGTAGGCTCCGGTGGAGACGGTCCCTACACCCCCACTCGCATCGGCGGTATACCGGTACTATGCCTGCTGGACTATCTTGAGCAGCATCCCATCGAGGAGGTACGGCTCATGTGCTCCCGTGCCGGTGGTTTTGTAAGCCATTTTGGCACCAGCGATGCCGATAAGGTTTACCAAATGGTGAAAGCTGGAGATCGGAAAGCTATTTTAGTGTGGAATTCAATGATTTATCAAATCTGCAAAGAAATCGGTGCAATGAGCACTGTACTCTGCGGCAAAGTGGACGGCATATTATTAACCGGCGGGCTTGTCCGTTTTGAGAGCATTGTGGAGGGCATCCGCAGCCGCTGTGGCTGGATTGCCCCAATCACGGTCTACCCCGGAGAAATGGAACAGGAGGAAATGGCTGGAAGCGTGCTGCGAGTTCTGCGTGGAGAAGAGAAAGCACACACATATACCGGTGAACCTGTATGGAAAGGCTTTGATTTTTAGGACAACTGCACAGAACAGTATAACTTGTTTTATCCTGGGTGGCAATAAAAGATCTAACCTGAAATAGTTGCTATTTTGTTTAGATAATGCTTTGCGTCAACCATCAAACCATTTACTTATCAGCATTTCGAAAAATCCTGTAAGACCGCTCCGACCAGTTGGAGTGGTCTTATAGGATTTAATATTAAATTCATATGTCCACTCTTTATTTCTCATGTTTTTCTGTATTAGAATAGTTTACTGCTACTCCTTTTCTGGTCCATAAGGTAAACTCAGGAGTCAGTATTATTTATAAAAACAGCCATAGCAAATGAGTTGTTCTCGTCATTGACGGATGAAAAAAGTACTGCGGGTCCGATTGTTGCGTCAAGCGTTAACAGAATGACAAGTAATTTTTACCTGTTTGATCTCCTGAAGAAATGCTCTTAATCGGTCCGTAAAACTCTCCTCCCAAGGGATACGGATATTATAATATCATGACATCAGGTATTGTAACGGATTATTTTATATGCTGGAATTTTATTTCTTGAAAATTAGCGACAAAATGTCGTATAATACGAAAGGTTGTGTTAATAGCAGGAAGAATAAAAAGCACTTCTCCGGCAGTTATATCCTGACTTGTAACAAACCCATACGACGATGCGAACATAAGGGAAAAGCGAAAGGAAGGAAAGAAAAATGTCTCTCACTTGGATCATCACTGTATTGTGTATCATTGTATTAACCCTTGCATATGTGATCTGGAATTATGTCCGGATCCGCAAAATGCCGGAAGGAACGGCTGATATGGTCGACATGGCTGCAATCATCCGTTCTGGCGCGAATGCATTCATGAAAACCGAATATAAAACCATTGCTATTGTTGTCGTTTTGATTTCATTAGCTTTATCACTTTTTGTAGAAAAAACCAGTGGCATTACTTTCCTGGTGGGTGCCGGAATGAGCAGCTGTGCTTGCATACTTGGGATGAAAAGCGCTACATACGCAAATGTAAGAACAGCGAATAAGGCACGTGAAAGCATGTCCATAGGTGATACTGTCAAGGTGGCGTTGTGCGGCGGCAGCATCTCCGGTTTGAGCGTACAGGCTTTTGGAATGCTCGGTCTGGTTGCGGTTCTGTTGATTTGGGGCGGAGTCAACCATCAAACAGATGGCAGCGGTCTGCTGGTTCACCTCCAGGGAATCAATGCTTCTGTTATGCGCGTATCGACGTACTCGCTCGGTTGTTCTCTGGTAGCCATGTTCAACCGTGTCGCAGGCGGTAACTATACAAAAGCTGCGGATATTTCCGCTGATATTCTGGGGAAAATCCGGAATGATCTTCCTGAGGATGACAGCAGGGTTCCGAATGTAATTGCCGATTTCATCGGCGACAATGTTAATGATATTGCCGGTAACTGCTCAGATCTTCTTGAAAGTTTTGTCGCAACTATGTCCGCTACCATTATGATTGCCGTAATCATGTTCCAGAAATTCAGCATTGAACAAATGTTCAATCCGACTGTGATCTTCCCGATCCTCCTTGCAGGGGCAGGTTTGTTAAGTTGCCTGATTGGTATGCTGTATGCGAATGTGAAAAAGATGGGAAGCGATCCTTCTCACGAATTGAATCTAGCCACCTGGATCTCTGCAGGATTGACGGTTATTCTTGGTCTGGGTGCATCCTGGTTTGTTTTCGGTAAGATCGATGTCTCCGCATTCCAAACATTCGGTTGGAAAGCAAGTTGGTTGAGCCCGTGGATCTGTGCGGTGCTCGGGCTTGCCAGCGGTGTGGCAATCGGATCTATTACCGAATATTATACATCTTCTGACTATAAACCTACCCGGAAACTTGCCGAAATGGCGCCCGAGGGAGATGCCTTTGTTATCACAAAAGGTGACGCGATTGGAAGCCGCAGCTGTCTGCTGCCGGTTCTGGTTATCGGTATCGCGCTTTTCATCAGCGGAAAAATAGGCGGTACCTACGGCATTGCAGTCGCATCTCTCGGTATGCTCTCATTCGTTGGCACGACAGTTTCTATCGACGCGTTCGGACCTATTGCCGATAATGCAGGTGGTCTGGCAGAAAGCTGTCACCTTCCCGAAAAGGTTCGTGTGATTACGGACAAACTGGATGCCGTCGGTAATACGACCGCAGCCATCGGCAAAGGTTTCGCCATTGGCAGTGCCGCTTTTGCAACGGTCAGCCTGATCGTTTCATATGTTGGAAATTTCACTCCCGCAAACTCGGAAATGATTCTTAATATTGCAAATTTCACTGTGGTTGCCGGTGCGGTAATAGGTGGCGCCCTGGTGGAATACTTCAGTGCAATTCTTACTGACAATACGATTGAGTCAGCACGTGCAATGGCTGACGAAGGTGACAAACTCCTGTCTGTTCCCGGTGTCCTGGAAGGCAAGGTTCGTCCGGACTATAACCGTATGATACAGATGGCAACACAGGGAGCCCTCCGCAAAATGTTGTTCCCTTCCGTATTGGCAATGTTGGTTCCGGTAATCGGTGGATTTGTTTTCGGTGTTGATTTTGTTGGTGGCTTGTTGATTGGTGCTACGATCGTCGCAATCCCGCGTGCCATCTTCATGGGTAATTCCGGCGGAGCGTTCGATAATGCGAAAAAGTACATCGAATCAGGATCTCTTGAGGGTCACGGTAAAGGATCGGCAGCTCATAAATCAGCAGTTACCGGCGATACCGTCGGCGATACACGCAAGGATGTCGTCGGTGTTGCACTTGATATCTTTATCAAGACAATGTCAACAGTCGCTAATACACTGGTCAACGTTTTCAGAAACTTCACTCTCATCCGATAACATTTCGGCGAGCTGAATGATTTCTACTGTCCTGTTTTAAAAGGTTCTATTTCAATTGTTGGGGTAGGACAAAGTAAAATAGCTCTATGTTACTGGCAGATAATCGTAAAGGTTGTCTGCCAGTTTCTTTAGTATTTCTTTTTGCCAATTGGTAAAGTCTCAAAAATATTGAAGTACCTCAAATTTTTAATCTTTCGGTACCCCAACATTTATTATAGAACCCTCTTTATTCTTGTTTGATAGAGATAATAAACTAATCAATCATTAACGATATAGTCTTTAATAAAATCATCATTTAATGTAAGTCCAAGACCTGGTCTTGAAGGTGGAACAGCAACACCTGATTCAGGATGCTTAAAGTCCTTATAAATATTCGGCAGCAATTCGCCCTCATAGTCAGTCAAATACTCGATATATGGTACTGTTGACTCAGGAAAAGCACATGCTGTGTGCACATGTATCTCAAATGCTGCATGTGGTATAACCGGTACAAACCATGCTTCACACATTCCAACAACCTTCATCCATTCAGAAATGCCGCCAACACGAACACTGTCGACTTGCACATAGCTGAACGCATTTTTTGTCAGTGCTTCACGAAAATGATGCTTGCTATATATATGCTCGCCACCTGTAATAGGAATATTTGTAGCATATTTGACTGATGCGTGCCCATCCAGATCCTGAACACGAACAGGTTCTTCAAAGAAAAACGGATCATACTTTTCAAGTTCCTTTACCCGTTTTATCGCTGTCGGTACATCAACCCAAGCATTCTGAATATCCACCATAAGATTAATATCCGGGCCGACTGCTGCGCGGACAGCACTCATCTTATTAATACATTCATGTTTGTCTAAAGGAAGCCTGAATTTAACAGCTTTATATCCTTTGGCTACTAGCGCCTTAATTGATTCAACCAATTCTTCTACAGATAAATTCAACCAGCCTTCGCTTGCATATACATTGACATTATCACGTGCGGCGCCCAGAAGTTGGTAAAGAGGTAAACCGGTTATTTTTCCAAAGGCATCCCAGATTGCAATATCGATAGCGCTTACTCCTTTGAAAACAGCACCTGCCCTGCCAAGGAAGTGACTTGCATCCTCAAGTTTCTTCCATATTTTATGTACATAAAGAGGACTTTCACCGACTACTAATGGAGCCAGTACGGTATCAATACATTTCTTTACAGTATACGTACCGAAAGAATCGCCACCATAAGTACGTCCGAATCCAACAGTTCCGTCGCTGCAGTAAACCTTTACCAGCAGTGTTGCACAATCTTTTATTGACGGAATGGCTTCATGAATTTGCTGTTTACTTAACGGGAACTTAATATAAAGAGCTTCCACTTTTTCAATTTTAACCTGCATAATAAAACTCTCTCCTTTAGTATTAATTTTATATCAGACCAAAAGTTCTGGGCAGGAACAGTATAATATCAGGAAATAGAACCATCAGCACAACTGCACAAACTTGTGCTATAAAAAATGGCAAAACACGTTTAAACGTCTGTTCTATTGATATTCCAGCTATTGAAGATGCGGCATACAGGCATACACCGACAGGTGGCGTCGTTACTCCAAGGGAGGAAGTAATTACCAGTATTATGCCGAAAACAATTGGATGAACTCCGAGCATCACCGCGGTTGGATAAAGTATCGGTGTAAACAGAATAACAATGGTCCCAACTTCCATCCACATACCTGCAAATAATGCCAGCAATACTACCAATAACATAAATACCTTCGGATTATTGGTATAAGAAGTTATTAAATCGGCTACTCTGCCACTGACATTCTCAAAAGAAAGTACCCAGCCAAATAAATATGCTATTCCCATCAGCAAAAGCAGTCCGCTTGAATTTTTAACCGTATTGAAAATCATCTGCGGAAAATCTGATAATTTAAGTGTGCGAAGAACAAAAAATCCAACTATTATTGCATACACTACACCAACAATAGCAGCCTCAGTGGGAGTAAAAATGCCGCCAAGGATGCCGCCTATCATAATAACCGGCATCAGTATCGCAACGATACCATCAACAATTATCTTGACCGCATCTTTGAACGGTATCTTCTCTTTCCTGCGCGGATAGTTTCTTTTTTTTGCCTGTAAGAAAATGATAAGTGCCATTGAAAGTGAAAACAAAATTCCAGGCATGTAACCACCGGCAAATAATGCTCCCAATGACACACCTGTTATACCGCTGTACATAGCAGCCATGATACTTGGCGGTATTATAGGCCCCACAACAGAAGACGAAACAGTGCATGCCGTAGCGAAATCTTTTTCATAACCCTGCTTTACCATCATATTTATCTCTAATGAACCCATTGCCATTATATCTGTGATGGCTGAACCGGAAATGCCGGCAAAAACAGTACTGTTAAGAACATTAACATATGCAAGTCCGCCTTTGACTCTTCCGACAATTAAATCAAACAGGTTTGCGAGACGTTCAGTAATGCCGGCTCTGGACATAATTTCTCCGGCAAATACAAAATATGGAACGGCTAATAATGTAAACGAATTTAAGCCACCAAAAATCTTTTGTGGCATCATGGTCAATATCGAGGTCTGCCCGGATTCAATTAAATACGCCAGAGATGGCACGCCAAGTGCAAAGGCAACTGGCATTCCTAAAAACAGAACCAGTAAAATAATAATTGCAAATGCAGTCATGTTCGGACAGCCTCCTGTTTATTATTTGTTTCTTCAGACACGAAGAAATCTGACAAAGTTTTAATAATATAGCTTACAGCCATGAAAACAGAACCGACAGGTATAGCCAGAAAGGCCCAGTATTGAGATATGCCCCAAAGGGCAAGTGTTTTTGACATCTTTCCCAATTCTGCAAATCGAAAACCTGTGTTGATCAGTACAATCAAAAAAGTAATAATAGAAATACGAAACACAAGTATTATCCACTTTAAAACTTTTTTAGGGATTTTATTTTTTATAAAAGTTACACATGTATCTTCGATGACATTGATAGCAGATGCGCCTCCGAGAAAAATTATCCATACCAGACCATAGCGTGAGAACTCATCTACCCAGCTCAGGCCGATAGAAAACGCATATCTGAATAATACCTGAAGGAAAACAGATAACCCGACAGCTATGAGCAATACGCTGGTAATCCATAATGTTATTTTCTTAATGTAATTGTCTATTATTTTCAATTTACCCACACAGCACACCCCTCGTCTTATTTATTAGAAAATATACTGTTTTGCAGCCGTTAAAATTTTTATCCACCCGTTTAACCGGCTGCAAAACATATCCTTAATTTAGACTGAAACTGCTATTTAAGACCAAGTTCGGTACGTGCACTATCTACAGCATTAATAATCTTGTTGACCCATTCTTCTCCAACATTTTCTTTGAGATAATTTATAGCAGGCTGTTGGGTTGCTTCACGGAACAATTCGATTTCTTCAGGGGTAGGTTCATAAACCTTCATCCCTCTTTCTTTCAAATCATTAACAGCTTCACCTTCCCATTTTGCACTGGTCTCCCTGTGCGTTTTTTGAGTTGAGGCTGAAGCATCCAATACCACCTGCTGCAGATCGCTGGGTAGTGCTTCAAACCAGCCGTTATTAATTACGAAGAAAGAAATGCTGTATGTATGACGATCGAGTGTATAATAAGGCTGAATTTCATCAAGATTAAACGCTCTCACAACTGACGGAGGGTTTTCCTGACCTTGTATTACATTAGTTTGTATGGCAGTATACATTTCATTGAAAGTGATGGCAACTGGAGTAGCTCCCAGGTTTTCAACCATATTTAACATTATGGGTGACTGCATGACTCTGAACTTAAGTCCTTTCATATCAGCAGGTGAATGAATTTCACGCGTATTATTGGAGAAGCATCTAAAGCCTCCGTTTTCTCCTATAGTCAATATGCGCATTGCTAATAAAGAGCGTAAAAATATTGAAGTCCTTAAAGAGCAGAAGGTTGATGGTTTAATTTTGACCTCTACAGGTAAAAACGACGATATATTGTTATCAATTGAAAAGATGGGCACTCCTGTTGTTGTTATAGATCGCAGACCGAATACAGATGAACTGAATTTTGTTGGTGCAGACAAACAGAGAGGGTGCTATGAAGGAGTAAAAAAACTATTGGACATGGGATATAGACGGATTGCTTTAGTTAACGGACCAAAAGATATAATAACAAGTTTTGAGCGATATAATGGTTATCTGCGTGCTTTATATGACTGTGAAATCCCATATAACGATGACTACGTTTTATACGGACCGTTTAACGAAGAATATGGCAGTTATGCATTGAAGAAAATATGGAATATGGAAAAGAGGCCTGATGTTATCGTATCCGGAGGTGAGATGATAACCTTGGGTGTAATGGATACTGCTAAAGAGTTAGGAATAAAAATTCCTGATGATATTGGGTTGCTGTCATTTGGCAATTTGGCAAATTCCAAACTGGTTGTACCGTCTCTTGCATATATAGAAACTTTCCCTGAATTAGTCGGAAGAAAAGCAGCCGAGATATTGCTTGAATGTCTGAAGAACAGTAATTATTCAGTTAAACACGTATCAATAAAGACCGAATTCCGTATGGGCAATTCACTGCACTGTATTAACAAAACAGTAAGTATATAGTAATCATGGTGAATATTATATTCAGGAAAAACCAATAAACAATATTTTTTATAATACCTTTCTACTTTTCTATTTTGTATGTTTAATTGGAATGCATGCATGACCGGTTAACTGGCTTTTAGTATTTACAGAAGATCAACCGTATCACTGTTACCCGAGCCCATAGTTGCTTATTAATCTGTTGAATGCCACTATGTCAAAACCACCGACAAATTCAGATTTAACCTTTCCCAATCCACTGAAATATAACTCCAGTTCACAGTCTAAGTCCAGTACTCCGGTTGTCTCAACCGAAAAGACTTGTATTTTTGCATAAGGAAGAGATGTTAAGTCTTTCTTTTTTCCTGTAAGCCCCTGAACATTAATGGCAATGATCCTCTTGTTAGTGAAAATCACCCGGTCACGAATACCCTGAAATGCCGCAAAACAGATTCACCCTCAACAAGCATGGGCTGAACCATAGGCATTACATCCCCCACATCGCCCGGTTTCAGTTTAAAAAAGGAACCATTTTGGAAATCAATCATATCAGACACCTATCAGCATAATACTGTCGTAATAATATAAATCACGTTTCAAATTACTATAATCACTTATGTATACTAAACGTTAAGAAAGCATACAACAAACTTGTACATATTATATGCACATAAATGCGTTAACAACTCACAGGTTTTCAAAGAAGCAATATAGAAATTATAAGCGAGTAATATACTAAGATCCACTGTATAAGAAAATCCCCGGCATTAACCGGGGATCTTGCTGTAACTGTTTGCCCATTGTTTGTACCATGCCGCAGCGAACGGATGCATATCCACATATTTCCATACCCCTTCGGGGTTTGAAAAGCCAACATTCTCCTGAATGATTCTTTTGCAATTTTCAATTTCATCCAGGTATTCGATGCCGGGGTATTTCAACCAATGGGTCCACGGCCGCTCTTTGAGTTTTGTCTTTATTACTCCGTAATTTGTACCTCTGGCTTCAATAACTTCGCCGTTGCCTATGTAAACACCCATATGTCCCGGGTATCTTACACATATCCCGGGAATATCCGGCATGGTATCAATGGGCCCTTTTTCCTTTGCAACCTGAAATGCACCGTCAGCAGACATCCAGACGCCCTCGTACTTATCATACTTGATATCGTATATCACATCCTGTTTATTCTTGTCCCACCACAGGTAAGACTTGATTAAGTTTACACAGTCAACAGTACGCTTGCCGATAAAAGTCCTGATAATGCTGAGATGTTTATTAATCTCATTCGGGTACTGTAACTGTTTTTGGGTTATAATTGATGCAGTAAGGACTTGGCCTATCGTGCCAAATACATATTGCCATTTTTCGTCTAACGCTTTTTTAACATGTTGTACTAACCCCATGTTCGTAAACATATTAATCACTTCCATTGTTATTCCTCATAATTCATTATATTCTCTGACTTTTCTTAAGGAAGTCCGATAAACAGACAAATACCTGAAACCCACACGACGAGCGTGATTGAATGACGCTATTTACTGATCAAGGTTAACATCATGTCCTGCGTAAAACTAATGTATCTTTTTTACGTACCATAATTATGATAAACTTAATATGGTTTTTAACAGATATAAACTCACTCTTTAATGACGGCATATCCCAGACTTCACGAGAATTTTACAATATTTCATGACATACACGGCGCAACACTGAATATTGAACGGATAAGGCCTAATTAAGATATTAACGAAAGGTGTTGTTGAATATTTCTTCCCCATGTTTTTGACGATATGGCATGGTTTCCTGAATGGGCAAGAGAATCAATTTATGCAGCTTATGCCTATGGAATTATGGTAGGCGACAACATGAACAGGTTTCATCCGGTCAGTTTTTACACCCGCCAGGAGACATATGTTACCATTCTTAGGCTATAAAATACCATAAAGCATGGTGCAAATTTGTTCAGCCTGCCTGACAGGAAGCTTGCATAACTTTTACTTTATTACTGAAAGCAACGGTAATATGCTGTTTATAGGAATTTGTTAAAACCCGGCTGAATAATAGAAAAATATAATCTTATCAATTAAATAGCGGGCTTTAAAATTATAGCCCGCTATAATCGAATTACTGGTGATATGTTCTTTCACTTTTTCATAAAGTATTCTAACAGTATTCTCATTTGTTTTATTTTGTTGAAGAATTAATTATTCCATCGTCCAGAAAATCCTTGGCCAAATCATACCACTGTTGGATTAATTGATGTAACTTCTCTTCTGTAACAAATGTTTTAAGCCATGCCGGCAAATACTTATAGACGATTCTGACGACGAAATCAAATTTAATTTTGCCATCCTGATCACCAAAGGTTCTCTCGGCCAACAGCATAGCTTGATACGCAAATTCCCTTGCTTTTAACCATTGTTTGGTTATCGCAAGGTAGATAATTACGGCTGCTCCACCTATTAAAACAAGTAATAGCAGCCAGTACTGTGATAAAAATTCAAGGAACATATAAACACGCTTTCCGTATAATTGCTCTGATTCACTATATGCAAGGAAAGCCGGAAACTTGATTGATTTTTTATTTTAACTCCAGATTATTGTTCAATTCGCTGTTTTTATACTTTTTTGTGGTATATATCACGTTGATTTACTTTAAACAAGAATATCAGACCAAAAATGAACATTATACCACCAAAAATGAACAAATATACCTGACTTTTGAGTATATCAACTATCAGCCCGTAAAGTATCGGACTTGCGATACTGGCAGCAAAGGTAAACACATAATAATATCCTGTGTATAATCCTGTATGCCCTTTCGGTGCCATTTCAGTTACCGCCGGATATGCATTTGTAGTCAGAAGCGACCAGCCTATCCCGCCTATCCCCAAAAGTACCGGAAGAAGTGTAGGTTCCTCAAGCATAAAGATAATCAAAAACGTGCATATAACAACAGCATTGCCTATTATCATGGATTTCTTTCGTCCTATTTTGCCACCCACATACCCTGCAGGCAATGCGCAAATCATAAAAACTACAGCCATCGGGGCCAGCATAATGGTCGCATCCCCGGGAAGTATATTGAATTTCGCCTGGCAATAGAGTGTAAAAAAAGCATTTATACACTCAAATCCGCAGTACCAGAAGAAAACGGTTAAAAGCATATATAGAAGCGAGGGGGTTTTGGAAATTGCAGATTGCTGTCCGTTTTTCCCAAACAGGAAACCAATATCCGCCTTTTCAGCATCATCTTCCTCATCAGCCGAATATGGTTCTTCGGGCTCTTTATGAAAAATAAAAAGTATAATTAACGCTATTACCATAACAGCGCCTCCAAATATAAACGGAAGTCTATAATTGATATTAAACAGTCTTCCGCCCAATGAAAACGCAATAATGGTTCCCAATCCACCCATGGCAGTTATGATTCCGTTTGCCCGGCTTCTTAATTCGGTAGGTGTTGCATCCGGCATTAAAGCTGTGGCAGGAGCTCTGTAAACGCTCATAAAGAAATTCATTCCAATGACTGAAATCATCATAATTGGCAGACGTATATCAAATGGAAACAGAGCGCCGATTTCATTGTAAAACGGTATAATTGAGAAAAACAAAGCCGCTAAAGGTATACCCACAAGGATAAACGGCATTCTCCGCCCAAATCTTGTCCTGGTTTTATCGCTAAGATTACCAAAAAAAGGTTGGAATATTATCCCGAACAAATTGTCTATTGTCATAATAGCGCCCAGTAATGTTGAGCTTTTGATAAGTCCGCTGATATGTTCATTCCCAATGAGGAAAACAGGAACAAAGGTATTATAGATTGTCCATGCCAGACTTACGGTAAAAAATGCAAGACTGATAACGAGTGTTTTTCCAATATTAAGTTTCATTATATACTCCCCTGGTGTTAAATTACGCAAGCTTGCTATAAATGAATTATTCCGCGCTTAATTTTAATTAGAAACAATAATATCATAAATTGTACGTAAAATAAAAGGGAATATTCTCATGCAAACTAAATTTAATATTACATCAATGATCTTTATTTTTGTAAAAACCAGAATTATTAATAAGGTATTATTTCTGTCTGTACATCTGTTAATTCTACAGTTCCCATACACTCAATGAAATTAAGCACGTTTGCAAGCATACTGTCGGCATGGGCAGCCTCATTGGATATGCAAACAATACCAAGGCAGCAATTATTCCATGAGTCTAAATCTCCTGTTTCGGCAACAGCTACGTTAAACTTATTTTTAAGCTTTTCTATTAAACTTTTTACAATTCGTCTCTTATCTTTCAGGGACTGTGGTTCGCTTAAATACAGTCCTACATTTAAAACTCCTATAAACATTTGTACTCTCCTTACAAAAGCGGATATAATGGTTTGTGCAGGTATTATTTTAATAATACCATAATAACATCACCCTTTACCGAAATCAAAGATTTCGAACGGATACCCGAGTTATTGATACTTCGTATAAAGAACCCCTCCCAACACGCAATCAAAGATTGCTGTCGGGTACCCGGGAACCTTGTTGCTTCGTAATGATAGAATTGCTTTAAAGAAATAAAATATACGCATTTTTATATTTACATGAGGTTTTGATGTATGAGAATTAATTTTGAGATAGCTGAAGAATTCAGCGGGAAAAAAGTATTGCATATTTTACAGAATGAAATTAAACTGTCCGGACGCCTGATAAAAAAGCTGAAAGCATCCGGAGGTATACTTTTAAACGGAAAACCGGTTCGAACTGTCGATTATGTTCAAAAAGGCGATATCTTAAGTGTAATCATCGATTTTAAGGAAGAAGCTGATATTGAGCCTGAAAATGCTGATTTTTCAATATTATATGAAGATGATTGTATTCTGGCCATAAATAAAGAACCGGGTATTCCGGTACATCCGTCGGCAGGGCATCTCACAGGTACTTTGGCTAATCGGGTGCTGGCGCATTTTATAAAACAAGGGCTTTCAATTAAGGTACGCCCGATAAACAGGCTGGATAAAGATACCTCCGGTATTGTGCTGTTCGCAAAGAACGCTCATATACAGGAACAAATTATAAATCAGATGAAGGAAAACCGAGTTTTTAAGTCATATTTGGGAATTGTACACGGTGTGTTTGACCCTCCGGACGGCATAATAAACCTGCCTATTGCACGCAAAAGTGGCAGTATTATGGAAAGAATCATCGATCCGGCAGGAGCCCCTTCAATTACCGAATATAAAACTTTGGAAATCCATAAAGATCTTAGTTTGGTAGAGTTTATACTCAGGACCGGCAGAACACACCAGATTCGTGTCCATTGCAGAGCTATGGGTCATCCCCTCCTTGGGGACTGGCTTTATTCAGATATACGAACCGGCCTTATAGGAAGGCAGGCTCTCCATTCACATACTTTTGCCTTTGATCACCCTTTAAACGGGCAAAGAATTGAGCTTTTGGCTCCCCTGCCGAAAGATATGGAAAAAGCATTGGCTTTATAGCATTTACCGGCTATACAGCACAATGCTTTTTTTAATACTTTTTTTCTTTTATGTCGGGTTCATTGAGTCAGAGTATTATGAGTTGAATATTTTTCGTTTATCTATAACACGTTTGGCTTTACCTTCGCTGCGTTGGATGGTATTGGGCTCAACAAGCTTTATTTTCGCACTTATTCCCAGGGTGGACTCAATTTCGTAGCGCAGCTTACGCTCAATAGTCTCAATCTTTTTAACCTGGTCCGAGAACAAACTAGGGTTCA
>Ga0209537_1002179_pt1 | contig 20183 bp, 18 predicted proteins | sample BioPla4DNA1_FD_187698 | JGI IMG/M metagenome (GOLD analysis project Ga0209537, IMG submission 187698) | Biogas fermentation microbial communities from Germany - Plant 4 DNA1 (SPAdes) (version 2) | ecosystem: Engineered > Bioreactor > Anaerobic > Digestate | place: Bielefeld, North... | reverse complement strand
GTTGGGCGGGATCAGCGGGTTCCCCAGGCCGGAAGAGAGCGAACACGACGCCTTTGCCACCGGTCACAGCAGCACCTCCATTTCGGCGGCTGTTGGTTTGGCAAAAGCCCGGGACCTCTCCGGGGAGCGCCACAAGATCATCGCCGTGATCGGCGACGGTTCGATGACCGGGGGAATGGCGTTTGAGGCCCTAAACCACGCCGGCCATTTAAACCTCGACCTGATAGTGGTCTTGAATGATAATGAGATGTCGATCGCCCGGAATGTCGGGGCCCTTTCCGCCTATTTAAGCAGGGTGCGGATGAACCCGGCAATTAACCGCTTAAAAGAGGAGATTGAACAATTGATCCAGGGGATCCCGGGGGTGGGGGAGAAGACCGTCAGGTATTTGGAGAGACTCAAGGACAGCCTCAAGTACCTGGTGATCCCGGGTATCCTCTTTGAAGAACTGGGCTTTTCTTATTTCGGCCCGGTCGACGGTCATAACATCCGCCAACTGGTCCAGGTTTTCCGTGATGCCGCAGGGCGCAGCGGGCCGGTGCTGATTCATGTCTTGACGAAAAAAGGCAAGGGTTACTTGCCGGCGGAGGAGGACCCCTTAAAATACCACGGGATCTCCGGTTTTGAACTCCCCGGCGGCCGCCCGCGGGAGCGGTCGGGACCGCCCACCTATACACAGGTATTTGGGGAAACCCTGCTGGAAGTGGCTAAAAAAGACGAGCGGGTGGTGGCGATTACCGCCGCCATGCCGGAAGGAACAGGCTTGCTGGAATTTGCCCGTGTTTTCCCGGACCGCTTTATCGACGTGGGCATCGCCGAACAACACGCAGTGACCATGGCGGCGGGCCTGGCCCGCGGGGGCAAGAAGCCGGTGGTCGCCATCTATTCCTCGTTTTTGCAGCGGGCTTACGACCAGATTCTCCACGATGTCTGCCTGCAGAACCTGCCGGTGGTCTTTGCCCTGGACCGGGCGGGTGTGGTTGGTGAGGACGGCCCCACCCATCACGGCCTTTTTGACCTGGCCTATTTACGCTCAATCCCCGGGATCACCATCATGGCGCCCAAAGACGAAGATGAACTCCGGGAGATGCTCCGCCTGGCCCTGGCCATGGAAAAACCGGTGGCCATCCGTTACCCCCGAGGGCAGGGGCAAGGGGAGAACAAACCCGGGGAGCCGGTTCTCCCCGGCCGGGCGGAGGTACTGTGCCGCGGGGAACAGGTTGCCATCTTCGCCCTGGGACCTTTGGTGGCGGAGGCGGAAAAGGCCGCCCGTCGTCTCTCGCTGCTGGGAATTGGCTGCGCGGTGATCAACGCCCGCTTTGTCAAACCGCTGGACCGGGAGACTATCCTGTACTGGGCCCGCCGCGTGCCGCACCTGGTTACCGTCGAGGACCATAATTTGGCCGGGGGCTTTGGCTCCGCTGTTCTGGAACTCCTGGCGGACGAGGGGGTCCAGGAGACACGGCTGACAAGGCTGGGCTACCCCGATCGCTTTGTGGAGTTTGGACCCCAGCAGAAACTGAGGGATCTCTACGGTTTGAATGCGGAGGGCATCTGCCGGGCGGTGACCGGCCAGCTTTTGCCGGTGGCGGATGCGGGCAGCGGCCGTTAGTCTGCTTGCCGGGAAAGGATTTGACCTTATCCCGGTTTAGGTGTGGGCGGAAGAAAATTTTATAATAAAGCAACAGCTTGAAGGGTTTTCTTTTTTTTGTCGAAAATTCAAGATTATATCAGGCTTTTTACCAGCATCGTTCTTCCCAGGAATTAAGAATTGGATAAAATAGGAGAATTGCTCGATGCAAAAATGGGTACAGCCGATAGCCTTATGGTTTAAAAAAGAGCTGGATCTCGACGAAGAAAAGACAGAGGTCGTGGCCTATGCGCTGACATCTCTCTTTGTAATCCTTCTCGATCTGGCTTTACTCGTGCTGGTCTGCGGGTTGCTGGGGGTGCTGAAAGAAGGACTGGTCGCCGCCTGCACCGGCGCTCTCCTCCGTATGTTTACCGGCGGCGCCCATCTTTCTTCACCGTGGCGGTGTGCCATCCTTTCCTCATTGTTGCCCGCGTTTTTTGGCTTGTTCGGGAAATACACCGGACCCATGCTTGTCCCGGAGTTTTCCCTCATTCTTCTTCTTTCTGTTCTTGTCTGGGGCGTTATTATTGTCAGCAAATACGCCCCGGCCGAGGTGAAAGAACGGCCAATCAGACCGGAGAAGAAAGGATTTTATAGAAAAGCCGGAATCCTCCTGGTTGTTTTGTGGGGAATTCCGGCGGTTTTTTTTCTTTCCACCAACCGCCCGGAGCTTTTTCTCGCCGGCTCCTGCGGGCTTTGGTGGCAAACGGTGACCCTGACGCCGCCCGGTTTTACCATATATCGTTATCTTTCTGATTTGGGTTCAAAAGAAAGGAGGTAAAAAGCATGAAAAAAATCGTCGCCGGGCTTCTCTGCTCCCTGTTGACACTCTTTGCCTTGGCCACAGCAGTCTCTGCCAGTATTGTCATCGGTTATCAGCCGCGCCTGCCGAAAAGCCTGCAATAGATCGATATTCCTTAAAAACTAATACTTATACTTAAGAAATAATCCTGATAGGCGGCGTCAGGGGCAATTATATGCTGAGGGTGATTGAGATACCAATAGCTGCAAATGCCGTGAAACTACTGTGCTATATTCCCGAAGCCTTTGTGGCGGGATTGGCCTGTCTGACCTTTGTGGGGATAAGACCGGCATGGAAAAGGATGGCTCTTTTCGGGGTTGTTTACGGATCCTCCATCTTCCTTTTGCGCGATCTTATCCTGCCCTGGCTTGGCTCCCCCCTCGGTGTACATACTGTTATCCTCTTTATGATCAATGCTTTTTTGTTAGGCCTGTTTTTCGGCCTTAATCTGCCCGGTTCGTTAATCTGTGCTTTTCTGTATTTCCTGGTTTTAATCATTACCGAACCGTTCGTAATACTTTTATTTAATAACCTGGTCGGTATTACACTTGCGACAATACTGGAATCTGTATGGTTGAGCATCTTGTTCAACTCTTTGAGCCTGAGCTTGGTCTTTATCTTTGTTATCCTGCTCAGAAAAGGCAATTTCACTCTTCTTCCTATTACAAAACTGATCAGGGATGAGAAAGATGTTTAAGTCTAAAAAAGAGGAACAGATTTTACTCCTGGAAATGGCTATTTTTGGCGTATTGAGCCTGTTTCTTTTCCTTATAGAAGCCTATTTCTTTTTATGGAGACCGTATGTTGAAAATAGTAACCCTCAACAGCATTATTTTGGTTTTTCTTTAATCTTTTTTGCGATGATCACCTGCATGCTCTTTTTTTTCCGCAAGAGCTTGTTGCTGCTGAATCTGGAGATGGAAAAACGGTTGGCAATGCAAAAGGAACACCTGGGGCAGTTGAATAGGACCTGCGAAGGGATCCTGCGGGCGTTGAATTATGCTTTGGATTACCGGGACCATGAGACCTGGGGGCACTCCGCCCGGGTGGTGGGGTATGCCGTGGCCATTGGGCGGGCAATGGGTTTAAGAAACGAGGAACTGACCCAACTGGCCTGGGGCGGTCTTTTACATGATATTGGGAAGATCGGTATCCCCGATGCCATCCTTTTTAAAGCGGCCCCCCTGGATATTAAGGAGTGGGAGATTATAAAGCGCCACCCGGTCGTGGGCCATGAGATCGTGAACCAGATCGATTTTTTGCAGGGGACAACGGAGATCGTCCTTTATCACCATGAACACTATAACGGTAATGGCTATCCCCACGCGCTGAAAGGGGAGGAGATTCCTCTGGCGGCCAGGATCTTTGCGGTGGCGGATGCCTTGGATGCCATGACCAGCAACCGCCCTTACCGCCCGGCCCGCAGCTTGGACGAGGCGCTGGCCGAGATTACGCGGCTCTCCGGGGAACAGTTTTGCCCGCGGGTGGTCAAAGCCCTCCTTTCCATTGGGAAGGATAAGTTAAAAGCCATCCAGGACCAGGTGAGCAAGACCGGCAGTATCGGGGCGTTCGGGGAGGAGTTGGCCTGTTTTCACCTTGTTTAGCCGGATAAAAAAAGTTTTTTTGAGAAAGAAGCCCAAAAAACGGGCTTTTTTTTGTCATTGACGGCGAATGGTATAATATTATTATGAAAAAGAGCCTTTTGCAACGGGGAAAACGATGGCGGCGCCTCTACCTTTACCTTGTCCTGGCGGTGGTCTTCATCAGCGCCGGGGCTTACCTTTATCATACCGCCGTGAACAAGCCCCTCTATAAAGAGGCGTTTCTCTTTGGCACTTTAATCCGGGTCACCGCCTACGGACCCGGCGCCCGGGCGGCGCTGGACCGTGCGTTGACGGAGATGGCCAGGATTGAGCAGGAGATTGCCAAGGCGGTGGCGGCCGTCAACAGTAAAGCCGGTGAAGAACCGGTAGAAGTGGACGCGGAGTTTTTTGCCCTCCTCGAGGCTGTGCTTGGCCGGTCCGGGGAGACGGGCGGTTATTTTAACCCGGCCATCGGGCCGCTGGTGGAAGCCTGGGAGTTCGGACCGGGGGGGTCCGGGCGCCTGCCTCCCCGGGAAGAGGTTGAACAGGTGCTGCCATTACTGGATGCGAACGGGATAATACTGGACCGGGCAGCCGGCACCATTTACCTGTCCAGGAAAGGCATGCGCCTCGACCTGGGCGGGGTGGCGAAGGGTTATGCCGTGGACCGGGCTTGGGAGCTCCTGGCCGGCGCCGGCGTCCGGGGGGCGTTAGTGAACGCCGGCGAGAGCAGTATCCGGGTTTTGGGGGAGCGGCCCGGGGGCGGCCCTTGGCGCGTGGCGGTCAGCCACCCCCGGGAAGAGGAGTGGCTTGGTATCCTGGCTTTGCCGTCCGGGGCTGCGCTGGGAACTTCCGCCGATACCCAGCGTTATATAGTGGTTGACGGTAACAGGTATTCCCACCTGCTTAACCCTTTTACCGGTTACCCGGCGGCGGAGTTGCTCTCGGTCACTGTAATCACAGGGAATGCCTTTGACGCTGATATCTTTTCCACCGCGCTTTTTGTGGCCGAAGGCCGGGACAGGCTGGAACTCCTGGACCGGTGGGGCGCAGAGGGGATAATGGTGACCGCTTCCGGGGCGAGAGTAGAAACCCCCGGACTGGCAAGGTATTGGTATGAAGGGAACGGCCCCCGCTGACCAAGGCGGGATGAGATAGTATCCGGAAGGTGGTAACGTAAAACAGAGAGGAGGTGGCGGTTGTGTCCAGGTTCGAAGAGCTCAAGGCAACAATCAAAAAGGGCGTTGATAAAGGGGTTAAGGTTGTTAAGAGCACGTCCCGGAAGATGCTGGCCATTACCCACCTGCACAACGAGGTAAGACTTTTGCAGCAGGCCCGGGAAGAAAAGATGAAAACCATTGCCGAACGGACTCGTGCCCTGGTACAGGAGGGCAAGATTACCCTGCCGGAGCTTACAAAGCTGGTGGAGGCGCTTACCAAGACCGAGGAGAAAATTGCGGAGATGAAGGAGGAAATCGCCCAGGTGCGCCAGGCTGACGGGGATTTGACCGAAGAGCAACTGGCAAAGATCCGGGAGAAACGGGCGTCGGTGGAAGAGTGCGACCACGAGATCCCGGAAGGAGCAAACTTCTGTCCTGTTTGCGGCAGGAAGGTATAGAGTGCGGCGGAATAGGGTGCCAAAACGCGTGGATTCCCCTTTCATGCCGCGCTTTTTTTATCTGCTTTTTCAAGCAGGAATAAAAGAGGATAAGAGCCCAGGCAGGGATCAAGGGTTCTTGCCGCGAAGATCCTTTATAAGCTTTTCTGCAGGAGGCAAAGATGCAAAGGTCAAGCGTTACCCGGGCGTCCACTGAAGAGGAGCGCCGGCAACGGATGTACATAATCGAAACGGAACTGCGGCGAGCCGGGTACAAAGTGATCGCTGGGGTGGATGAGGCCGGGCGGGGCCCGTTGGCCGGACCAGTGGTGGCGGCCGCCGTGGTTCTTCCGCCGGACGTGGCCATCGAGGGGATTGACGATTCGAAAAAACTCTCCCCGGCCCGGCGGGAGCGGGTTTACGCCCGGATACGCAAGGAGGGGATCCCCTTTGCAGTTGGCGCGGCTACTGTGGAAGAGATCGACCGTTTTAATATCCTGGAGGCTTCAAGAATGGCGATGATGCGGGCAGTGGCAAAGCTTCCGGTCAGGCCTGATTTTTTGTTGATTGACGGTTATGCCTGGCCCGGAATTAACCTGCCCCACCGCGGATTGATCGACGGGGACGCCCGTAGTCTTTCCATTGCCGCCGCTTCCATTGTTGCCAAGGTGACCCGGGACCGGCTCATGTGCCTGCTTGACCGGAAATACCCGGGTTACGGGTTTGCCAGGCATAAAGGTTACTGCACCCGTGAACACCTGGAGGCCCTGGCCCGTTTCGGGGCTTGTGCCATCCACCGGCGGAGCTTCCGGGTGCGCGGTTCTGCCCCCGGCGCCCAGTTGGCCCTGGCCTTTCCGGGAGAGGCAGGGGGGGAAGAGGGATGAATCTTTCTTTCCCTACGGGCATCCCCCGGTTGCTCCGCGGGCAACTGGTCAAGGGAGAAGAAGGCCGGCTCTTTCTGAAGACGGCAAAAGGGTTTTTCCCCGTCAGACTGGAGGGGGAGCCGATTCCCCTGGGCCGGGAGTTCACCTTCAAGTTTCTCCGGTACGAGCCCGGCCGGGTGGTTATGGCCCGGTTGACCCCCTGGGAATACTGGCAGGAGTCGCTCCCGTTCCTGAAAGAACTCCCGGGCAATGAGGAGGAATGGCAAAAGCTGCTCCAGGCCGCCCTCAGGCAAAACCTGCCTTTAGAAAAGGAGATCCTCCTTTCCCTCAGGAGATGGGTTTTAACAGCAGAGAAAAAGTGGGGGGTTGACGTCGACCCCGAGGCCATTGCCTTTCTTTTAAAAAAGAACCTGCCGGTTACCCCCGGCACAATTCTCGCCGCCCTTTACCTGCTCTTCCCCAGGGTGCAAAAGGAGATCTGGCTTAACGCCCATGCCTTTCCCGGCAAGCCCCCGGGAGGGGAGGAAGAGGAAGCAGGGGAACGCCTGCTCTCCTTTTTCACCTCAGCCCTGGCCAAGGCGGCCGGGAAGGGGGAAGACGGGGAGGGTTTGCGCGGGCTCTGGACCGGCCTGCTCCGGATGGTAAGCCGGTTCCTGGCTGCTCAAGCCGGTCAGGACGAAGCCCTCCCACAGATGGTGGTCTGCCTCTCTCCCGGGCCGGAGAAAACAGTGCGGTGGGAAGGGCGGGGCCCGGAGGCAGGTGAGGAAAGGGAAAAGGGCTACTCTTTCCGGCTGGCCTGGAATTCCCGGATTTTAGGGCCGGTGGAGGTTGCCGGGGTGGCAAGGGAGGATGAGGTGGAGTTGCTGGTGGCCGTGGAAAAGACCAGGGTTGAGGCGCAACCGGAGGCCTGGCGGGATTTGCAGGAACTCAAATCCTACCTGGAAGACAGGGGCTGGAAGGTTAACCAGGTACTATTCTCGCAAATAACGGAAGGGGAGGAGAAGGCGGAACCCGTACCTCCCCGGGTCGACGGGTGGGTGTAAGATGGACCGGTGGGATCTGGAGGATTTAAAGGCTGTCGCCTTGCGTTACCGGGAGAAAGAGGATTACGCCCCGGTGGTGCTGGCCAAGGGCCGCGGCTACCTGGCGGAGGCGATTCTGGCCCTGGCCCGGCAGGCGGGAGTCCCGGTGCTGGAAGAACCGGAACTCCTGGCCATGCTGGAAAAGGTGGAAGTGGGCGAGTATATCCCGCCTGAAGCCTATACCCTGGCCGCAGAGGTCATTGCCTTTCTCATGCGGTTGGAAGGCCGCTTGGAGCGGGGAGAAGGCCGGGGCTGAGCCAATCCATCCGTGAGCTTTTAAAAAAAGAGAAACCCCTTTGCAAGGGGTTTTTTCTTTAGGGTTCTTTCTATTCAACCGGTTGTTTTTCTTTTTTGGGCCGGTTGTTTTTTTCAGTTGTTTTCTTCCCGGCCGGGCGCGGCCAGCCGTTGTACCTCTGCGGTGATTGCCTGGAACTCCCCGTCCTTGCGGTGGAAGCCCATTTTTTCCGCCAGTTCCAGGAGGATTTCCCAGTTTTCTTTACCGCCCGGCGGGGTCAGGGCCTGGGCCGTCCACTGGAGGCGTCCCTCGCTATTGAGATAGCTCCCGCGGGTCTCCGGATAGGCCGTTCCCGGCAGGAGGAGCCCGGCGGCGGCCAATTCCTCCCGGTAAAACGGGGTGATAACAACGGTGAAGAGCCCGGGGCGGAAAAGGGAGGCGGGCAGCTTCTCTTCGTCCGCCACTACCAGTAGTCCCTTACACCCGTCTTTCCCGGTGGCAGCCAGGACCTCCGTGAAGGCGGCCTGCGGGTGGAAGAGGGCGGCCACGGGAGAAAGTTCATCAGACCGGAGTTCCCCGGAGTTGCCGGCATTGCGTCCGATACCCATTTTCTGCAGGCCGTAGATATTACCCCAGGGGACCAGCGGCAACAGGGTGGCTTCCTCATGGGCGGTGAGGAGTTCCTGCAGTTGCCGGAGTTCCTGCCAGGTCAGGTCCTGGGTGTCGCAGAGAATGGCCGGTTTTTTTGCCCGGCGGAAGGCAGCGGCAAAGGCCGTGAATTTCTTGCGGAAACGGCCTTCCACCTCCGGGAGCGCTGCTCCTGCTCCGGCCCGGGCGAGGGCCGCCAGCAGCCGCAGGCAATCCTCCCTGTCCGCCCGGAGTACAGCCCGGGCTTCCGGGTCAAGGGCGGTGGTCCGGTGGTGCATGATTCCCAGCCAGGAGCCGTTTTCAGCCGCTTTCTTGACTAACCGGGCCAGGACCGGGTAATCCGCGCCTGGTGTCACCCGGTACAAGAGGATAAAGTCGCTCTCCGCCAGGGTGTTAAAGTCGCCTCTCCGGCTCTCCAAAAAACGCTGCCAGCCGTCGCCCGGGATGGTAAAGAGGTTGCCTGTCCCGAGGTCGCGGGCAAGGGCGGCGGTAAGGAGGGCCGTCTCATTGGTAACATTGGGGGCCACGAAGAAGGCAATACTCTCCGGCCCGTATTTTTCCGTCAATTCCGTGAAGGTCCGGGCGGCTGTGGCCAGGGCCTCCTCCCAGGTGGTCTCCTGCAAGGTCCCGTCCACCCGGAGCAGGGGAGTGGTAAGGCGTCTTTCTTTATGGGCGGCGCTGAAATGGTAGGCGCCTTTCACGCAGAGCAGGCCGCGATTCACACCGCCGGTGGCCGGGACGGAAGTCTCCATGACCCTCCCGCCGCTGCTGTGTAAGGTTAAGGAACACCCGACCCCGCAGTGGGGACAGATCACCGGGGTTTTCCGGGTCTTCCACGGGCCCGGCTTGGTAAAGGCCGGGACCCTTTTGTTGCTGAGGGCGCCGGTGGGGCAGACCACCACGCACAGGCCACAGCTTTCACAGGCGGCTGCCGCCGGAAAGCGGCCGGGGGCAAGGATCATGGTTTCCAGGCCCCGGTGGAGGAAGTTCAGGGCGTTGCTGCCCTGGGCCTCCCGGCAGGTGCGGACGCAGAGACCGCAGAGAATACATTTGTTCGGGTCATAGGCGATATACGGGTGGGAGAGGTCTAGGACAGGGAACCGTCCCCTGTCTTGAGATGGTCTTAACTCTCTCACCTGCTGCTCATCAATCCCATAGGCCGTAGCCAGTTCCCGCAGGCGGCAGTTGAAGACGTCGCTGCAACCGCAAGAAAGGCAGCGCTCTGCTTCGTACCGCGCCTGTTCGGGTGTGAGCCCCGCCTGGTAAGGGGTAAAGCCCTTTTTCCGCTCGGCCACGGAAAGGAGGTGCGCCGGTGTCACCCGCTCTTTCTTTTCGAACTCTTGAAACTCCGCTGGGTCCAGTTCTTCCAGGCTGCCTTTCCGGCAGTTGTAACAGGCGGCCTTGCCGGTCACCGGTTCGTCCCGGAGGTACTGGTCAATGGCAAGGGCGGCAATTCTGCCTGCGGCCACCGCTTCCACGACCGTTGCCGGGCCGCTGACACAGTCGCCGCCGGCAAAGACCCCCGGGACCGGGGTGGCCAGGGTTTCAGGGTCAGCCTGGATCCACCCGCCGTCCAGCGGGAGGAGGCTTTCCCCGGGACCGTTCTGCCCGCTTACCGCCTCAGGCCGGAGCGAGGTTTCATCCAGCACCTGGCCGATGGCGAGGATAACGCGGTCGGCGGGGAGGAGAAACTCCGAATTTTCCAGGGGGACCGGGCGCCGGCGGCCGCTGGCATCCGGCTCGCCCAGGGTCATTTTGATTAATTCCAATTGTTTCTCAGCATCGAGGTAACGGGTGGGGTTGGCCAAAAACTGAAAGGCTACCCCTTCCTCCTTGGCTTCGGTAATCTCCTCGACAGCGGCGGGCATCTCTTTCTCCGTCCGCCGGTAGACGATGGTGACGCTCGCCGCACCCAGGCGGACGGCGGTCCTGGCGGCGTCAATGGCGGTGTTCCCGCCGCCGACCACCACCACCCGGTCGCCGGCTTTGACCAGGCCGGCCCGGGGCTCCTTCAAAAATTCCAGGGCGGAGCAGACCGCGGGCGACTCCCCGCCTTCCAGCCGCATCCCGCGGCCCAACTGGGCGCCAATCCCGACAAAGATGGCATCATAGCCCTCCCGGCGGAGGGTTTCGATGGTAAAATCCTTACCCATCGCCGTTTCGAGGCGCAGGTCGATCCCCAACTCCAGGATCTCTTCGATCTCCCGGTTCAAGACCTCTTTCGGGAGGCGGTATTCGGGGATCCCGTAGCGGAGCATACCGCCGGCTTCCTTTTTCGCCTCAAAGACGGTGACCCGGTGTCCCATAAGGCGCAGGTAGTAAGCGGCGGTCAGGCCGGCGGGGCCTGCGCCGACAACCGCCACCCGTTTGCCGGTCTCCGGGAGGGGGGTGACGGGGTTGGATTCTCCGGATCCAGCGTCCTCGTCACCGGCGTATTGTTTTAAGGCGCAGATCGCCACCGGTTTATCCACAAGGTTGCGCCGGCATTCATCTTCGCAAAAACGGGGACAGACGCGCCCGACCGAAGACGGGAAGGGGAGTTTCTCCCGGATTAGCCGGGCCGCCTCCCCGGGGTTGCCGTTGGCGAGATGGGCGATGAAACCCTGGATATCTATACCGGCCGGGCAGGCCAGTTGACACGGGGCGACACAGTCGCCGTAATGATAAGCAAGGAGCAGTTCCAGGGCAAAACGGCGCAGCCGGGTGATGGCTGGACTACCGGTCCGGACCACCATCCCGTCGGTTGCTTCGGTGGTACAGGCAGTAACGGGCTTGGGCGCCCCTTCAATCTCCACAAAGCAGAGACGGCAGGCGCCGAAAGGCTTAACCCGCGGGTCATGGCAGAGATTGGGGATGTGGATCCCTGCTTCTTCGGCTGCTGCCAGGATAGTTGTTCCTTTTTTGACCGTTACCTTAGTCCCGTCGATTGTCAATGTCACAGTTGTCATCTTATTTCCTCTCCCCGGAAGCAGTGGTTGTGTTGGCGTTGCCGCCGGCGGCGCTTGTGGCGCCCGTGGCCTGCGCGCCCAGCCCCTCGGAAACGGTGATTATCGCATCAAAACGGCAGGAACTGAGACACAAGCCGCAACGGATACAGACTGTTTCATCCAGGTGATAGGGCTGGCGCCGTTCGCCGGAAATGGCATGCGCCGGGCAGACCCGGGCACAGAGACCACAGCCTGTGCATTTTTCCGCAATAATCCTGTAGGTGATTAAATCTTTACAGATCCGGGCCGGACAGCGTTTCTCGTTAATATGGGCGTCGTATTCATCCCGGAAATAACGGAGCGTGGTGAGCACAGGGTTGGGCGCGGTTTGCCCCAGACCGCAGAGGGAACCGTCTTTAATGGCTTTCCCCAGTTCTTCCAAACGTTCCGGATCACCGGGGCGGCCTTCTCCCCGGCAGATCCGGTCCAGGGCCGCCAGCATCAGCGGGGTGCCGTTACGGCAAAATGTGCATTTGCCACAGGATTCTTCGGTGGTGAAATTTAAAAAGAAACGCGCCACATCAACCATGCAGGTCTCATCATCCATGACCAGCAGGCCCCCGGAACCCATAATCGCGCCGATCTTTGCCAGCGATTCGTAATCCACGGGCGTCTCCGCCAGGCTGGCCGGGATGCAGCCACCGGAAGGGCCGCCGGTCTGAACCGCCTTGAGGGGCCTGTCGCCAGCGATCCCGCCGCCGATGGCAAAGACGATCTCCCGGATGGAGATGCCCATCGGCACTTCAATCAAGCCGCTGCGCCGGACCTTGCCGGCGAGGGCGAAGACCTTCGTCCCCTTGCTCTTTTCCGTCCCGCAATTTTTGTATACTTCCGGCCCCAATTCAAAGATGCGGGTCACATTAGCCAAGGTCTCGACATTATTGATGACCGTGGGTTTTCCCCAGAGCCCTTCCTGCGCCGGGTAGGGCGGGCGCGGCCGCGGCATCCCCCGTTTCCCCTCGATACTGGCGAGGAGGGCGGTTTCTTCCCCGCAGACAAAGGCCCCTGCCCCTTCCCGGATATGGATATGGAAGGAGAAACCGGAACCGAGGATATTCTCCCCCAGGTAGTTCCGTTCTTCCATCTGGGCGATGGCCAGCCGTAGGCGTTGCACGGCCAGGGGATACTCGGCCCGGATGTAGATATAACCCTCGTTGCTGCCGACCGCGTAACCGGCGATGACCATCCCCTCCAGCACGCTGTGGGGGTCGCTCTCCAGGATACTCCGGTCCATGAAAGCCCCGGGGTCGCCTTCGTCGGCGTTGCAAACCACGTATTTGGGAGTACCCGGGGACTGGCGGGTAAAGCGCCATTTCAGATGGGTCGGAAACCCGGCGCCGCCCCGCCCGCGCAGGCCGGATTCTTCAACCGCGGCGATGACCTCTTCCGGAGTCATGGAGGTCAGCACTTTCTGCAGCCCCCGGTACCCGCCGGCCTCCAGGTAGCTGCCGATATCCTCCGGATCGATCTTCCCGCTGTTTTTCAGGAGGATCCGGTGCTGCCGGGTGAGGTAATCCTGTTCCTTCCCGGTGATGACATCCGAATAAACCACCCAGTCGGGGCAAGGCCTGCCGGCCTCCAGGTGTTCCTCGAGGATCCGGCGGGCCTTTTCCAGGTTGACTTCGCCATATAGATAGACGCCTGTTTCATCTTCCACCTCGACCAGGGGTTCGCAAAAGCACATGCCGATACAACCGGTCCGGACCAGGGTAAAGTCTTTCTCCGGCGCCTTTGCCAGTTCCGAACGGAAAAAATCATAAACCGGACGGGCGCCGGCGGCAATACCGCAACTGGCCAGCCCGACACGGATGATCTTCTTTTTTACTGTTGTTTCAGGTTTCATCAGGACAACCGCCCCTCTTTATCTTGCAGACCTTCTTTGTTTTGCATCCCCTCTATATTTCGCGCTTCCTCTTTGTTTTACGCCTCTTTTTTGCTAGATGCGTCCCAATCCCGCACCAGCCGGACGGCCTTCTCCGGGGTCAAGCGGCCAAAGGTCTCGCCGTTGATTGTTATTACCGGAGCCAGACTGCAACAGCCCAGGCAGGCCACTTTTTTAATGGTGTACTTCTGATCCGGGCTGGTATCGCCCTCTTCAATCCCCAGCTCCCGGCGGAGCGCCGCGGTGATCTCTTCCGCCCCCGCCAGGTGGCAGGCGGTGCCGTGGCAGACCTGGATCAGGTTTTCGCCGACGGGCTGGAGGCAGAACTGGGAGTAAAAAGTAGCGATACTCAAGAGTTCGCTCCCGCATAACCCGGTCAAGGCAGCGACCCGCGGTAGGAGTTCAGGGGGGATATATCCGAATTCCTTCTGGATTTCCTGGAGGACCGGTATTGCCGTCCCCTGCCCGCGGCCCAGGCTGCGGATGAGATGGTCAATCCTCTCCCGGAGCGGGCCGCCGGGTTGTAAATAGGCAACCTTCCCGGCTGTACCGGCCATTATTCCCCCTCCCCCGGGTGCGGGGTTTGACGGTCAAAGAGGTCAACAACCCGCAGAGTAGTGAGTTTTTCCACCCAGGGCAACCCGGTGATTTTCGCGGTGATCTCCTCCAGGCTGGAGAGGGCTTCAACCATCACCACCAGGTCGTACTCGCCGGCCACCGGCTCCACGTAGTCCACGTCCGGGATCTCCTCCAGTTCCAGCAAGCCGTTGCGGAGATCGTCCTGGTTGGTTTCACTTTTTACCTTGAGTAAGAAATATGCTCGCAAGCCCATACCTCTGGTCGCTCCTTCCTAAATCTCTACCTGTCTTCTTGTTACCGGCCTGAGCCGGGGAGAATCTTATCTTTTATATCATACCATTATACCATATCATTATACTATATCATTTTCTCCTGGAGAAAACCCTTTTTTCGCAGGCCGGTCCCGCAGGCGTCAAGCGGGAGCAACAGCCGGCGGGGAGGATGTCATGCTTTTATTTGTGATAAAAAAATGGATACCTGCTGAACAGGTTTAACGATTTGTGTAATTGCTTTAGCCGTTTTTTAGCATCAAAAAAAGGCGTTTATGCACCTTGCCGGATTTATAATTCAACTATTTGTTGTCATCAGGAAAAAATAAGAAGAACTGCGCCGAAGCGCCTTTCTGAACTTGCTAATATCCTGCCCAAAGGGCCACCCCAAAGGGTTGCTCTAAAGGGAGCCGCCGATATCTTTACCGGTATAGCTATTCGTTGCTATAACTATAAAACCCGGAGTGCTGTCCGTTTTTGTCATAGATCCAGATACCGCCATGACCGTCTGTTGTTGCATTAATTGTCACAGAACTCTGGCCACTTTTGTTATAGGTATAAATATAGCCGCTTTCAATACCTGTGGCCATAAGAGTTCCCCTGATCCCTTTTTATCATCTTCAACATAATTTTGTTGCTATTACCGATTTTTTTCTGGGCAGCACCGGAGGGGGAAGGCTTAGGGTCTTTTGGAGAATAGATATCTCCTTTATTATGTAACCACAGGGAGGAAAAGGAAAACAAGGCACGAATATTTTAGAACATAAAACTTTGGGTAGGAGAGGGCTATGCAACGAAAAGAACTGGGGGATTTTGGTGAGGCCCTGGCCGGGAAGATCCTGGAGCATAAAGGGTATGTGATCCTTGACCGCAACTTCCGGACCAGTTACGGGGAAGTGGATCTGGTGGCCAAAGAAGGGGAAGTCCTGGTTTTTGTCGAGGTTAAAGCCAGAAGAAGCTGGAGCTACGGGTCGGGGGCGGAGGCCGTGACCAGGACGAAGCAACAACGGCTGATCCGGGCGGCTCTCCTCTATATGTTCCGCCGGGGCTGGCAAAACCGCCCGTGCCGGTTTGACCTGCTTGAATTGGAACTGGACAAGGAGGGAAAACCCCGCAGTTACCGGCTGCTGAAAAACGCCTTTGTGCTTGAAAGGGGGAAGAACTACTGATGCCGGCCAGGCTCTTCAGCGCAGCGGTTTTGGGGATTGACGGGTACCTGATCGAGGTGGAGGTGGACCTCTCCCTGGGGCTACCCTCCTTTGATTTGGTGGGGTTGGCGGATACCGCCGTCAAGGAAGCCAAGGAGAGGGTGAAGGCGGCCATCAAAAATTCGGGGTATCCCTTTCCTCTTCACAAAATCGTTGTGAACCTGGCCCCGGCGGACCTGAGAAAGGAGGGCGGCGGCTTTGACCTCCCGATTGCCCTCGGGATTATGAGCGGGGCCGGTTTAATTAATCCTGAACGACTGGCGGAGGGGGTGATCACCGGTGAATTGGCCCTGGACGGTACAGTCCGCCCGGTCCGCGGTGTCTTGGCGATTGCCCTGGCCGCCCATAAAGCGGGGAAGCGGTTTCTCCTGCTCCCGGCGGCCAATTATGCCGAAGCCCGGGTGGTGGAAGGGATTGAGGTGGTGCCCCTCCGGAACCTCCGCCAGGCGGTGGCTTTTTTGAACGACGGCCTCATCCCGCCGGCGCCCCCGGCCCGCAAGAAGGAAGGGGGAAACCCCGGGGCGGGGGAGGACTTTGCCGAAGTCAAAGGGCAGGAGACGGCAAAAAGGGCCCTGGAGATCGCCGCCGCCGGCGGGCATAATCTCCTGCTCCATGGACCGCCCGGTTCCGGCAAGACCATGCTGGCGCGGAGGATCCCGTCGATCCTGCCGCCGCTTACCCGGGAAGAATCGGTGGAGATTACCAAGATCTACAGTATCGCCGGGTTGCTGCCCCCCGGGGCTTCTTTGGTAACCAGGCGCCCGTTCCGCAGCCCCCACCATACCATTACCAAGGCCGGGCTGACCGGCGGGGGCGGTCACCCGCGGCCGGGCGAGGTGACCCTGGCCCACCACGGGGTCCTCTTCCTCGATGAGCTTACCGAATTCCGCCGGGAAGTACTGGAGGTGCTGCGGCAGCCGCTGGAGGACGGGGTGGTCTTGATCTCCCGGGCTTTGCTCTCCCTGGTCTACCCGGCCCGGTTTATGCTGCTTTTGGCGATGAATCCGTGCCCCTGCGGTTTTTTTGGTGACCCGGAACACCCCTGCTCCTGCACGCCCTGGCAGTTACAGAGGTACCGGGCGCGGGTCTCCGGCCCCCTTCTCGACCGGATTGACCTGCGGATTGAAACGCCGCGCCTGAGCCACCGGGAGATCCTGGCGGAAGGCGCCGGTGAGTCCTCGGCGCAGATCCGGGAACGGGTGGTCCGCGCCCGCGCCCTGCAGGAAGAGAGGTTTGCAGGAACCGGGATCCATTGCAATGCCCATATGGGTCCCGGAGAGATAAAGAAGTTCTGTCGTCTTGGGGCGGAAGCCCGCCGGTTGCTGGCCGGGGCGATCCAGCACTACGGACTCTCAGCCCGCGGCTGCGACCGGCTTTTGAAGGTGGCTAGGACCATCGCGGATCTTGAGGGAAAAGAGGTGATCAACAGCGCCCATCTGGCCGAGGCCATCCAGTACCGGGAAGAGAAAAGTTGAATAAAAAGGAAAAGATGCGGTTATTCTTTTGCCTCTTCTATATAAGGCTCGATATGCGCTATTACCTGTGAATTCTTTTTGAACTTTGCCTTGATCGCATCTTCTATGTCGTGAGCCAGTTTATGTGCTTTTCCAACATCTAGTTCGGAATTGACCATTATGTGGAGGTCAATATATAAATCATTAATGCTGCCTCTACTTCTGATATTATGAACGTCTTTAACATCATCAAAGCTCAGGACAATATCGCTTATCTCTTTTGCATCAATCGCTACACCGTCAAGAAGAACATCGCTATTCTCCTTAAAAATTTCGTAGCCGGCGTGAATTATAAAACCGGCTACGATTAATGAAACAATAGGGTCGATTACCGGGGGAAGCCCTAATTTAACGCCGGCGAGGGTTATTAAAACCCCTAATGAAATAAAGATATCACTTCTTGTGTGCATTGAGTCGGAAATAAGGATCTGACTGTTGAATTCTTTCCCCTTTCTATACTCGACAACAGAAACAATGATATTAACGACTAAAGTAAAAATCAGGGCGATAAGGCTTTCAATTGTAATTCCAGGAACTATCGGTTCTATAAACCTTTTCACTGCATCGAAAATCACCTTTCCGGCAGCAAAAAAAAGGATGACCGCTATAAACAAACCCGCTAGTGTTTCATATTTATGATGTCCATAAGGATGGTCTTCATCTTCAGGTTTGGCTGCAAAATGAATACCAATCAACCCAATGATGTTGGAAGAACCGTCGGAAAGGGAATGGAACCCATCTGCGGTCATGCTCGCGCTTTTAATAATTGAACCGATGATAATTTTCAATGCCGCTACAAGTAGATTGGCCAGCAAAATAAGGAAAAGAACCTGCCGTATTTTATGGAAATTCTTTTCTTCCATAGATTTTATCATAGAAAAACCTCCTGCTACGGACTGACTCCCTTTTCCCCTCATGCTTATTCACAGTATTCATCCGCGCCCCCATGGGTGATATAAACATACTGGTGTTCCCATAGTTTTTTATTATTAATAAAAAAATCCATGAGCCATGTTTAAAGCAATGTCCCATGGATTTGCTGATATCCACTGTCTTATAAAAAGACCCGGCCGCACACGGATTAAACCGTGCCGCCTGTTCATTTGCTGATTATTAAATAAAACGAACATTATTAATTATTTGTAAACATGTTTATAAAATATTATATTGGCCTTTTGTGAAACTGTCAATAGCGCAAATAGTTGCTTTATCCTATTACACTGAGCTAATAATGCAATTGGCGGGAGCCAAAAGCCTCTTGCGGAAAAATCATTAATTTGTTGGAAATGGAAATCGTGTTCTGTGTTGTCATAAAATATTGTTATTCCTTTAATTTAATGTCATAATTAGGTTATAAATCCATTACAGGATTTATTAATCGCGGCACGGGTAGCGTGCCATACAAAAACTTATCGAAAGGGCAAATCCAGTGAAAACTGGAGACGCAAAGCCACGGGCCTAAAGCTTTACGCCAAGGCAGCCGGGTTTCCGAAATAGGTTTTTTTCTTGTGTTCTAACTTATTAATAAGCGGAAGGATGGTGTATATGTGGCAATGAGAGTAGGCGCAATCGGTTATTATCTGCCGGAAGAGGTCACAAACGATGAGTTGCTGGCGAGGGTGGCTGCCGGCTCCGGTCCTGGGGTTGACCTGAAAAGGCTGGAGCGGAAGCTGATCCTGAACGAGGCGGAGACCCGTTGCTTTATTGGACCGGAGGAAACCGCCGTGGATATGGCGGAAAAGGCGGCCCGGCGGTGTTTGGAGCGTTCCGGTTGCCAGGCGCAAGATATCGACTTAATCTTGTACGCGGGGATGAAAAGGGAATATGTTGAACCGGCAATGAGCGTCTTGTTGCAGGATCGCCTCGGTGCGAAAAATGCCAATGCCTTTGATCTATCCAACGCTTGCCTGGGTTTCCTAAACGCCATGGAAGTGGCGAAATTATATATTGATTCAGGAAGATACCAGAAGATCTTAGTGGTTAGTGCCGAAACCGGTTCGGAATGGATCCCTTGGGATAAGTTTACCGGAGAGAGTGAAATGGCCGGTTTTTCTGCATTGACGGTTTCTGATGCCGCAGCCGCCATGTTACTGGAGGAGGGAGGGGATGAGAAAAGTTTTGGGTTGTTTGAATTTAAAACCTTCGGTGAGTATCATGATCTTTGCCAGATAAGGATCGGTAAAGGGGGTGATGATCTAAAGCTCCTGGTGGAAAGTAGGCAACTGGCAATCACCGCTATTGAGATTCTTTCGGAATTTATTCCCCGGTTTTTACATAAGGCCATCGAGCACTTGGGCGGGCTTGATATCTGGTTCCCCCATCAAGTTACCGGAAATCCCAAACGGTTTTTTGGCAAGCTCGAGGATGAATTACATGATATTTGTTATAACTCCTTTTTGAAAGTGGGGAATACCGGATCCCTATCAATACCGTTGGGGATGGCCTTAGCCGAGGAAGAAGGAGCCTTGAAAAGGGGCGATAAGGTCGCTTTGATCGTGGGGGCTTCCGGATTTTCTTATGGCGGAGCTTGTTTAGTATATTGACAGAGGAGGGAGAGCATGAGCGCAATCAGAAGTATTCTCTATAAAGGCAAAGAGATTATTGTTATTGATTTTTCGGAGTTCGGGGCGGATAAAGAAAAAACTTTGGCCACTATTGCTCAGGTTTTTCCAACCCTCAGCGCCCGTCCGAAAAATTCTGTTTTAACCCTGACTAATGTCAACGGCATGAGGTTCGATAAGGAAGTCCTTGACGCCTTCAAAGAATCGGTTATGCAAGTAAAGCCGTACCAAAAGAAAGCGGCGGTGATCGGGTTGAAAGGTATTCAAAGAGCCGCATATAGCATTATCACGATGATGACCAGTGATATCACGAAAGCCTTTGATTCGGAAGCTGAGGCCAAAGAGTGGCTGGTAACCGATTAAACACCGCCTGTACCCTGTACCCCACTGACGTGTAGGTTATAGTCTCCTTTTGGCCAAAACAACCGGTCAGGTGCGTGCTTTTTACCGCCGGTTGTTTTTTCTTTTTGCTGGTGTAAAATAAAACCCACAGTGTCTTGCGACTATCCTAAGAGCCGTTAGTGTAAAATTACTGTAGGTCTTAGCAGGAAATAACTTATGGAAAAAAGAAGAGGAACCTCACATTCAGCGATGAATGAATCCCCCCTGAAGAAGGAGGCTGAGGTTCCTCATGGATCTAATTCGTTTAGTAGAAGAGAAAATCCTTTCGGTAGTGAACGAAATGTCGAAAATTTTCGAAGGCGAGATTGACTATCTAA
>Ga0209537_1002177_pt1 | contig 20186 bp, 23 predicted proteins | sample BioPla4DNA1_FD_187698 | JGI IMG/M metagenome (GOLD analysis project Ga0209537, IMG submission 187698) | Biogas fermentation microbial communities from Germany - Plant 4 DNA1 (SPAdes) (version 2) | ecosystem: Engineered > Bioreactor > Anaerobic > Digestate | place: Bielefeld, North... | reverse complement strand
AGCCTACATTTTAGCTAGGTTTATTTAAGTGTGCCCAAAATACATGTAATTCTATCCATCTCAATCATAACACAAAAATAAGGGTAAAAATAGTAATGGAGCGGGATTTAAGAAAATCCCACCCCAAATATTGACAAAGAGCCTGATTAATTTATTATACAATATAAGGATAAGCATGTATGAATTTTATAATCATTTAATTAAAAGAGAGTTTGTAATGAATTCTATGTATTTCATAGTTTTATCTACAGCTTCCTCACAACTGATTTTTTCTTTAAGTACCCTCAATAATATTCCTTCATATATAAGGGTAGCCATTTCGTTTAAAGCTTCAGCATCTTCTTCTCTTATATAGCCTTCATTTACACATTCATTGACTATAGCCATTCCCCTTTCATAAATATTATGTTTAAGCAGCATAGTAGATACATCCTTAGGATGATTTCCAAGTTCCTCTGGGAATAATTTGTAATATTGCACAACATAATCTTCTAGATCCTTATCTAAATTTGCAAAGAAAATGGCATAATATATTTCAGGATCCTTAAAGGAATAATCACAAAAGCATTTCCATATTACTAAGAACTTGTCTATAGCAGTATTTGCATCTTTTAAATATTCTGGCAGGGCCTGGGCATAGTCTTTTATATGCCTCATAGCTGCAAAGAATATTAAATGGTCAAGATTTTCAAAATAATTATATAGGGTAGCACTATTAAATCCTGCTTTTTTGGCAACTTTTCTTAAAGTCACACCTTTAATTCCTTCTTCTCTCATTATTTCATCAGCAGCGTCTATAAAATATGTCATTATTCTTTTTTTTCTAATACTTATGTTGTCCATATATAACATCCTTTCTGTATTGACTATTAGATTTGATAGGTATATTTGCAGCTTAGGTGGTTATTATAATAATAATATATTAATTTATCTATTACAATGGAGAAAAAAATTTTTGAAAAATTTTATAATCACGATTGAAATATAATCATGATTATGTTATCATAAAATTAACACTATATAAAAACTTAATACAAGAAAAGTATTCATAAATTTAATCTATCAATAAACATTGTAAATAATTTTAAACAATGCTTATTACAATAAAGAAAGGAGTGTAAATATGAGACTTGAGTTAGGTAATTTTTATGTTAAGGACATAGTCTTTGGAGAGGAAACCTCTTACTCCAATGGAATTTTAACCATTAATAAGGAAGAGGCTTTAAAGGTAGTAATGGAAGATGAACACATAACTGATGCAGATTTACACATAGTAAAACCAGGAGATAGGGTAAGATTGGTACCAGTTAAGGAAGCCATTGAACCAAGGGTAAGAGTTGACGGAGGTCCAGTATTCCCAGGAGTTACAGGAGATTTGATGCAGGCAGGTAATGGTAGAACCCATGCCTTAAAGGATTGTAGCGTATTAGTTGTAGGAAAACATTGGGGTGGATTCCAAGACGGCCTTATAGACATGAGTGGAGAAGGAGCTAAATATACCTATTATTCACAGCTAAAGAATATAGTACTAGTTGCTGATACAGATGAAGAATTTGAAAAAAGAGAACAGCAAAAGAAAAATAGGGTTTTAAGATGGGCTGGTATGAGATTGGCTGAATATATAGGTTCCTGCGTAAAGGATCTAGAGCCAGAAGAATTGGAAGTGTTTGAATTGGAACCAATTGTTAAGCGCACTAAGCAGGAAAACGATTTACCTTCAGTGGTACTAGTATTACAATTCCAATCCCAAATGGAGGAATTAGGCTATAATGATTTAGTATATGGATGGGATACAAACAGAATGCTACCAACCTTTATGCATCCAAATGAAATATTGGATGGCGCGGTAATATCAGGTAGTTTCATGCCTAGTTCATCCAAGTGGTCAACATATGATATTCAAAACTTCCCAGTTATAAGAAGGCTATACAAAGAACACGGAAAAACATTAAATTTCTTAGGAGTTATAGCTTCTAACTTAAATGTAGCCCTAGACCAAAAAGAAAGATCAGCATTACTAGTTGCACAAATAGCAAAATCCTTAGGTGCCGATGGTGCAATCGTTGCAGAAGAAGGATATGGAAACCCAGATGCTGACTTTATAGCTTGTATTGTAGCCTTGGAAGATGCAGGAATTAAAACTGTGGGACTAACACCAGAATGTACAGGTAGGGATGGTAGATCTCAACCATTAGTAACTATGGATCCAAAGGCAGATGCTATTGTTTCAACTGGAGATGTTTCTCAGTTAATAGAACTTCCACCAATGGAAACTGTGATTGGAGAATTAGAATCCTTGGCAAGAGACGGATTTGCTGGAGGATGGTGGGGAGATGAAGTCCTAGGACCTTCAGTAAGGGAAGATGGTTCCATTATCATGGAAAACAACTCCATGTTCTGTGGAGATCAGGTAGTTGGTTGGTCAACTAAAACAGTAAAAGAATTTTAAAGGAGGTGCTCTAATGAAGAAAGCAATACTTTATATAAATCAATTTTTCGGACAAATTGGTGGTGAAGAGGAAGCTGATTTTGCTCCTGAAATAAGGGAAGGATTAGTAGGGCCAGCAATAGAGCTGCAAAAACAATTGGGAGAAGATATTAAGGTTACCCATACCATTATTTGTGGAGACAACTATATGGGTTCCAATACAGAAGAGGCTGTAAATACAATACTAGGATTTTTAGAGGATAAGGAATTTGACATATTCTTTGCAGGACCAGCCTTTAGGGCAGGTAGATATGGTGTTGCCTGTGGAAATATAGGTAAGGCTGTTAGTGAGAAATTTAATGTTCCTGTAATATCATCAATGAATGAAGAAAATCCAGGAGTAGAAATGTTCCGTAAAGACATCTATATATTTAAAGGTGGAAAAAGTGCAGCAGCTATGAGGGAAGATATAAAGAAGATGGCTGACTTTGGCAAAAAAATAGTAAAGGGAGAAACCTTACTATCTGCTGAAGAAGAAGGCTATTTTGGAAGGGGTTTAAGACGTCAAGTTTGGCTAGATCCTCCAGTTACTGCTGCTGACAGGGTTGTTGATATGCTACTGAAGAAATTAAATGGAGAACCCTTTAAGACAGAGTTACCAATACCACCTGTAGATACTGTGCCAATTGCTCCACCAATTAAGGATTTATCAAAGGCTACTATTGCCATAGTTACATCTGGTGGTATAGTACCTGTAGATAACCCAGATAGGATTCAATCAGCTTCAGCAACCAGATGGGGTAAATATGATATTTCTAATATGGAAAGATTGGAAGCAGGAGTATTTAAAACAATCCATGCTGGCTTTGACCCAATGGTTGCTAACCAAAATCCTAATGTAATTGTACCTTTAGATGCCCTAAGGGCCTATGAAAAAGAAGGAAAAATAGGTAAGGTACATGAATACTTCTATACAACAGTTGGTACAGGAACAACCCAGGGTGAAGCTGCCAGAATGGCAAGAGAAATAGTAGAACACCTAAAAGAAGGGCAAGTAGATGGGGTTATATTAGTTTCAACCTGAGGTACTTGTACACGTTGCGGTGCAACAATGGTAAAAGAAATAGAGCGTGCAGGTATACCAGTTGTTCAAATAGCTAACCTAGTTCCTGTAGCCAAGAGTACAGGAGCAAATAAGATAGTTCCATCATTCTCAATACCTTATCCACTTGGAGATCCTTCAAGATCAGAAGAAGAGCAATGGCAAATGAGATATCATAGGGTAGGAGTAGCCCTGGATGCATTAACAGATGATGCAAAAGAACAAACTGTATATAAGGTAAGGATATAAGAGATTAATGGGAATAAGGGGTGATGGCCTATCACCCTTTATTCCCAAAAAATTTATTAATTAAATGCTGACCATTTAGTTGGAGAGATAAAATGAATGGGGTGAAAAAAGTGTCAAAGGATAATAAGGTTTTTCACATATCCCTAGGATTTTCTATAGTAATAGTTCTATGGGGTATACTTGCACAAAATAGTTTTGCCAACTTTGCAAGCGCTTTACTGAATTTTTTGACCAATAAATTTGGCTGGTTATATCTAATATCCATGTTGTCATTTGTTATATTTGCCCTTGCTATGGCTTTTAGTAAATACGGAAAAATGAAATTAGGTCCCGATGATTCTGAACCTGAATACAGTACCGTATCCTGGTTTGCCATGTTATTTGGGGCAGGTATGGGTATAGGTCTTGTATTTTGGGGATTAGCTGAACCCATATCCCATTTTGTAAGTCCTCTAGGAGCTGAACCTGGCAGTGTGGAAGCAGTAGACTTTGCCATGAAATCCTCCTTTATGCATTGGGGTTTTCATCCTTGGGCAAATTACAGTATTATAGGTCTTGCCCTTGCATATTTCCAATTTAGGAAAAACACACCAGGACTTATAAGTAGTATATTTACCCCTTTACTTGGGGAGGAAAGAGTAAATGGACCAATTGGTAAATTAGTAGATATACTTGCAGTCTTTGCAACTGTAGCAGGGGTAGCAACATCCTTAGGACTAGGTACTTTGCAGATTAACAGTGGATTAAATTATCTTTTTAATATTCCAGAAACAGCATTAGTTCAAATGGCCATAATAGTTGTTATAACAGTTATAACCATTTGGACAGCAGTTAGTGGTATAGATAAGGGAATAAAATTACTTGGAGATATAAACTTATATTTAGCCAGTGGCTTATTAATTCTTTGTGCAGTAATAGGACCTACATTACCTATAATAAATAATTTTACAAATGGAATAGGCTTATATATTAATGATTTCTTTAAGGATAGTCTAGGCATAAATGCCTTTGGAGACAACTCCTGGGTTAATGGATGGAGAATATTTTATTGGGCCTGGTGGATAGCCTGGGCACCCTTTGTAGGAAGCTTTATAGCTAGAATTTCTAAAGGGAGAACAGTTAGGGAGTTTATTGCAGGAGTTATATTAGTGCCAGCCCTGGTGTCTATTGTTTGGTTTGCAGTATTTGGTAGCCTAGGTTTAAATTTAGCCGATGAAGTTGGATTAGAAGTACTTGCTGAAGCAGCTCAGGTACCAGAAACGGCTTTATTTAAAGCATATGAATATTATCCACTGACAAAAGTATTATCCTTAATTACAATAGTACTACTAACTACATTTTTCATAACCTCCTCTAATTCAGCTACTTTTGTGCTAGGGATGTTTACTTCCCAGGGAGATCTAAATCCAAGCAATAGCAAGAAATTTTTATGGGGAATAGTGTTAGCCCTTTTTGCAGCAGCTCTACTTCTATCAGGAGGATTACAAGCACTACAAACAGCCTCCATTGCAGCAGCCTTCCCCTTTATATTTGTCATGCTGTTTGCTATGGTATCTGTAGTAAAAGCCTTTAAAGAAGAAAATATATAAGACTTTGGCGCGGAAGCTTATTAGCTTCCGTGTCTTCTATTTAAGCCCTATTTGGTTATAGAACAAGCCTTCCTGATAATAGACTAGTTATCAGGAAGGAGGATTTATATGAACAAGAATTGGATTAAAATTGCTTCAGTATATATAGGTACTGTAATAGGAGCAGGTTTTGCATCAGGAAGAGAAATTTTAGAATTCTTTGGAGTATATGGGATAAAGGGCATATTTGGCATAATTGTTTCTGGACTTTTATTCTCCATACTGGGCAGCTTATTTTTATTAAAAATTTATAAATACAGGATAAATGGATTAAATGAGTTAGTAGGAACCATATTTGGACATAGATTTTCCTTTGTTTTGGATACAATTATAGGCCTTTCACTATATACTGGCTACAGTGTTATGCTATCCGGCAGTGGGGCCATATTTAAAGAAGAGTTGGGTCTGTCCTTTAATTTGGGCATTATAGTTATGGTTTTATTTACTTTTATAGTTTTTTTATTTAAGTTAGAGGGATTGTCAATTATAAATACTATATTAGTTCCAATACTAATTATTGGCATATTGTTTACATCTATATATCTTAATACAAGGGAAGGATTTAATATTTCAAACATAGAAGGGGTAAGACTAACAGCAAAGGGTAATTTTATAAGCTCTTCCCTCTTATATTTCGGCTCCAATTCGTTAATTATAATAATAGTATTTTCCTCCCTGCTCCCTTTAGTTAAGGATAAAAAAACAGCCATTCTAGGTGGGGCTATAGGAGGGTTTATTTTATTATTACTGGGAATATCCATACTATTAAGTATGCTTATATATTACAATGAGGTTGCAAATTTAGAAATACCCATGCTTAAAATATGTGGTAGTATCAATACTGTATATAGAAAAGTATATGCATTAATACTTTGGATTGCCATATTCACAACTGCCATAGCCAATGGATTTGGATTTATGAATAGAATGGAGGATAAAAATAAATTAATATATACAGCCTTATTTTGTATATCAGCCATACCCCTAGCTAAATTTGGATTTGCCAATCTGGTGGGAATAATATATCCCCTATCTGGTGCAATTGGAATTGTATTGATGATATTTATTTTGGTATACTAGAGAAAAGGGGCTGATATTGTGTCATATGTAAGTATAGAGGGCAAAAAAATATACTATAGGGAGTTTGGTAAAGGGGATTCCATTGTATTCTTAAATGGACTTATGATGACTACAAATAGCTGGCTTCCTTTTGTAAAGTATGTTTCTAAAAGTTATAGGATGATTTTAGTAGACTTATTAGACCAGGGAAGGTCTGACAGCTATGAGGCTGATTATACAATTAGTACCCAGGCTGATTTTTTGAATGCTTTTTTGGAAAAATTAAATATTAAAAAGACCCACCTTTTAGGAATATCCTATGGAGGCAGGGTGGCTTTAAGCTATGCCCTTAAGTATGAGGACAGGGCAAGATCCCTAATACTAGCCAATACAGACTCTTATATTTCAAATATAATGAAGGATATACAAAAAGCCTGGATACATGCTGCATCAAGCCTGGATGGAGAAGTTTTTGCAAATATAGTATTTCCCTATATTTACTCCTTTAAATTTTATGAAGAGCATTATGAAAAAATAGAGGAAAATAGAAAGATGCTATCAAGGGTTTTGGATGATAGATGGAAGGAAAGGTTTATAAGAAATATATACAGTTCAAAAAATTATAATCTATCTCATTTAATAGAGAATATTAAAGTGCCTACTTTAATAATAGGCTCAGAATATGATTTGATAACATTGACTGACTATCAAAAATTTATACATAGTAAAATTGAAGGCTCAAAGCTTGTTATAATGAAAGATACAGGCCATGCTGCCATATTTGAAAAGCCGGAGGAGTTTATGACTATAGTAATGGATTTTTTAAGGGAAGAGGCTTCTTAATATATTAAAATAAGGAAGCCTCTTCCCTCTTATACGAAAGGCAGGTATTTACTATCCTTTTTTTGCCTTTTTCTTAGGGAGTTTTCTATTATCTTTATACCGCTAATTATTTCTTCCTTGGAAACTGCACCAAAGCTTAAACGAATATAATTGGTATATATATTATCTTCTGTGAAAAAAATCTTTCCTGGAACAAAGGATACACCATTTTCTGTACATTCCTTATACAATTCCACAGAATCTATATCTTCTGGCAGTCTAATCCAAATGCTTAAACCCCCCTTTGGTTCAACAAAGGATAGTCCGTACTTGCTTAATCTATTTAATTCATCAACCATAGTATTGTATTTTTCAGCATATACCTTCTTGATTGTTTCAATATGGTTTTTCCACAGACCCTTCCTTAAAAACAAATCAAAGGCCCTTTGGAAAAAGCCAGAGGAAGATATGTCTGTAGTGTGCTTTGCCTTAATTATACTAGGGAATAAATTTTCTGGCACTGTCATAAATCCAATCCTGATTCCAGGCATAAAAATCTTTGAAAAGCTTTTAATATAAATTACTGTATCTAAATTATCCAAAGATTTTAAGGGTATTTTCTTTTCTTCATAACTTAAGTCTGTTAAAAAATCATCCTCTATTATATAGAAGTTATATTTATTGCTAAGATCTATTAATCTTTTTTTCTTTTCCTCACTATAGGAATAGGTGGTAGGACTGTGGAAATTAGTCATCATATATAAAAGCTTAGGATTAAATTTTTTCAAATACTTTTCCAAAATTTCCAAATCTATTCCATCTTTTTGCATTGGGATTCCTATAACCTTAGCCCTCCTGGATTTAAAGGCGGATAGGGCTGCTGAATAGGTTGGATTTTCAACAAATATATAGTCTCCCTGATTTACCAGGGTTTTAGTAATTATATCAATTCCCTGTTGTCCACCGGATATGACAAGTATTTGTTCCTCATTTACATTCATATTATAATTTTCATGCAAAAAATATGATATGGATTCTCTAAAGGGTTCATAGCCGGTAATTTCCGGATACATGAAGGCATTGCCCTTATCCCTGTCTAGAACTTCAATAAGGGATTCTTTAAATTCTTCAATAGGAAACATTTCAGGAGTTGGAGATACGGAGGAAAAGTTAATACTATCCTTGGATATGGGAAGTATTCCGCTTATCATAAGCTCAATATCTTCATCCTCTATATAGGGACCCATATCATATTTTTTTCTTACATAGGTGCCACTGCCCTTTACAGAATACACATACTTGTCTTGTTCCAGGAGTTTATAGGCATTTACAATGGTGATGTTGTTTACACCTAATTTTTTTGATAGACTTCTGATAGAAGGAAGCTTATCTCCTTCCTTTAATTCATTTTTTTCAATTTTATTTTTAAGACTATTGTACACCTGTATATATAAGGGTGTATCTGAATTTTTATCTATTTTCATTTTTTCCCTCCATATAATTGTATGGGTATATTTATTATATCAGAAAATAAAATATCTACAATAATTTAAAGGATTATAGTTTCAAATGAAGAATTATTAAATAGAGGTGGTTTTGTGGAGGAAAAAAGTAAGAGAAATATAGCTTTTAATATATTTGCCCTTATATTGATATTAATATTATTAACTTTTTCAAAAAGGGAAAATCAGGAGAAATTCATAGAAATATTCAATCCAGATGCCCTAGTATTAGATGAAGAAAATATAATTAATTCTATCCCCCTATATGAAAAGGCTGATAATATAGCTTATTATAATAATTATATTTTTGTATGGCAGAACAATAGTCTTATCAGATATAATGAAGATGGGTCTAAGGAAGGGGAAAAGTTATTTAACTTTATGGACCCACATATTGTCTTTGGAAATAATGCTATCTACTTATGTGATAAAAATTTGGGAGATATACACTATCTAAATTTAGAGGGAAATCTTATAAATAGATTAAAAATTGAAGGGGAAATAAATAGCCTTAAAGAATACTCCCAATACATACTGGTTCATGTAACAGAAGATAATAAGGAAGGTATTAAACTATTGGATAGTAATGGTAAGCTATTGGCCAAATCATACATAGATGAAGGAGGGATTCTTAATTATTGCTTAAACAATAAAAATAATATATATGCTTATTCCACACTTAAATTAGAAAATGAAAGTATAAGATCAGACCTTAAAGCTATTAGCCTGGAAGGTGAAATTATCTGGACCTATTCATTGGAAGATGAAATAATCATGTACTTAGCTTTTGTAGATGAAGAAAGATTGGTGGCCATGTCTGATAAAGGACTATACTTCATAGAAAATGGAGATTTATCGTGGGAAATGGATATTTCACCGGCAAAGGATATCCATGTAGAGGGAGACAATATATATATTCTATATGATAAAGGATATGAAACAATAGCCTTAGATGGTACAGTTAAGGACGACATATTCCTTTCAGAGGATTATGATAATATGGCTTTAACTGATGACCTTATCATATTGTATGGAGATAAAAGCATTATGGGAATTAAAAATAAGAGTAAAGTATTTAAATATAAGTCAGATCAGCCTATAATTAAAGTAGTAGCTGGAAGTGAAAATTTAATAGTTCTCTATGAAGATAAAATTGATATAATATCATTTAACAAGTAGGGTTTGGTGATATATTTGAACTGGTTGGATATAACAATTATAATAATATTACTGTACAATGTTTTAAAAGGATTGAGACAGGGCTTTATAGCTTCTGTTTTTAACATAATAGGCTTTATTATATCTATTTATATAGCCATTAAGCATTATTCTACTATATATAGTTTTATAACAAATACTCCTGTTTTAAATGGATTATTTGTGGCATTAACAGAAATAATATTATCCATAATATTTTATTCTAAATCTAAAGATAATCCTGGCTTTTTGCCAGATATAATATCAGATGGAATAGTAGAAGTCATTATAATGATTTTATCAATTATTTTTGTATTTGTATTTATAAATGCTTTAGTAAAAATACTACTGGGTTTAGTAAATAATATTTTTAAAGTACCTGTTTTAAAAGGGTTAAATAAAATAGGAGGAATGATTTTTGGTCTTATAAAAGGATTTTTTATAATATATTTCCTTAAGGTAACCATAGCACCTATAGCATTATTTTTCCCTGAATCCTTCATAGGAAAAGGGCTTGATAATTCTTTACTTTTCATGTATTTTGGAGATTTGAACCTAATTTTAAATTATATACCAGTCAAAAGCCATATATAGTAGAATAGTCCAAAGGACTATTCTACTACTATTTCAACCATTTCACCATTTTTACCCTTTATATCCACTATTTTCCCGTAAGTGCCATTTTTTATGGCATTAAATAATTCACTTATTTCATCTTCACTTAACCCCAATTTGTTAAAATCTGAAGAAACCTTGCTAGCTATTTTCATTGCCACATCTATTAAGGAAAATGGTATGGTAACATCTATATTAGTTTTATTATCAGCTTCTAATATCTTAATTTTTATCCACTTAGCCTTTGGTCTATCATCATAGCTAATTTCTTCCCTGTCATTATCATTAAGAGCTTCCAGCAGCTCTATTCCTTCTTGGCTTGTAATTTTTCCTTCTTCAATCATTTTTAATATTTGCAATTTTTCCTCTTTATAATTTGCCATATTAATCCCCCTATTTAATTTTTATTGAACCATTGGAAGTTGAAGCCTTTACAAGAAAATATTCTTTTCCTTCATCAAAATCTACACTGTGGGCTATTATTTTCTTAAAACCAGCATAATCTTTACTGTTAACCTTATATACAAGATCTGGAATATCTAAGGATATATTTCCCATGGAAGTTTCCAAGTGGAAGTACTTTGGTTTTTTTGTATTGTCTAAATCTACATTAATAGAGGAGTTGGAGGTGGAAAGATCTAATTCCCTAATTTCTTCTTTATCTATATCTTTACATATGATTGACCCATTGGAGGTTCTAAGTTTAACTGTTTTACTACTTGCATTTTCCAATTCTATGGAACTGTTGGAAGTTTTACCGCATATACTTTCAGAATTAATATCTGTAAACCTTATTTTGCCATTAATAGTAGATATATTTAAATTTTCACTATTTATGTCCTGTAAAAGAAAGCTTCCATTGGTGGTTTTTCCATGGATAATAGGACTTGATACATGGTTTAAATAAATTTTTCCATTTTGGGTAGACAAATTAATATCCTTAGAACTGATATCCTCAGCAGTTATGGAACCATTGCTTGTTTTTACCATTAGTTTACCTAATCTTAAATCATTAACCTTTATTTTTCCATTGGAAGTTCTAAGCATAACCTCTTCATAATATTTATTTGGTAAATTCACATCTAATGAAATTAGTAGGTTACTTCTATGGGTAGGTTTAAATCTTAATACATTTCCTTCTTCATAAAAGTTATAAAAATCATTGACACTGGAAAAATTTTTATTTCTATACTTAATTGTTATTTCCATAGATATCTTATCCTGATCCCAGGATTTGGCATTTATATTTCCATTAATAGCTTCCAAATCTATTACTGGATTTTCAATACTTGAAATATCCCTTTCAATTTTTGTACTCATGGTTTCATATAATCCATTTAAGTTAAAAGATATACTTTTATCTACAATATTGTTTACTATATTAGATATTAAGTTTCCCAGGTTTGCCCCAAAGCCTTCAATTTTTCTAACATTTTCCCTAATTTCCTCTGCATTTTTTCTAATTTCTTTTTTAATAGCTTCCTTTTTGTCAATATATTCTTCCTCTAAGGTTCTGTCATAAGTGAAATTGGCTTCAGTTTCATCAAGGGCTTCTAAAAGTTCCATGGCTTCATCGGCAGTTATTTTCCCTTCCTCCAGCATAGATAAAATCATTCTCTTTTCTTCCTTCATAAAAGAACCCCCTTACTCTTCTCTCTTTAAAAGCTTAATAGCCTCATCAGAAGTTATTTCCCCTCTATTTAATTTTTCTAATATTTCTTTTTGGTTTACCTTAGGCTTATTATATTTTGGCTTATATCCCAGAGTTTCAATTATATCTTCAAGCTTGTTTCTTACAGTTGGATAAGATATGCCTAATTCCTTTTCTATTTCCTTTATATTGCCTCTATTTTTAATAAATACTTCTAAAAAGTATTTTTGTTCCTTTGAAAGTTTACAAAATTTACAGGCAGAAAAAGTTCCCTCTATTGTTGTATGGCAATTGCTACAGCTTAATTTTGTAACATGTAATTCTTCACCGCAAACAGGACACTTTCCTAACATTTCTCTTTTCATATTCTTCTTCCTTCCTAATTAAAGAATAGATATTCTAACCCTAGTCCTATTCCCTTCACTTATATTTACTAAATCAAAGGGGCCATATTTTTTTAATTCATTGATTAATAGTTTAATGTCCCTCTTATCTATTAAATTTAAAGCTTCTTTTAAATCTTCATCCATATCCTTCATAAATTTAACTGCAATAGCTCCTATTCCAAAACCTAAATCTATTAAAAAATTAATTATACAAAAGGGTATTGCAGGTATATTTATATGTTTTTCCTTATCTGTTATGGATATTTTAATTTTTTTAGCTCTTTTTATCCTATTTTTCAAATTAAACCCTCCAGGAGTAAATATTAATATTAGGATTTTCTTGTTTCTGGGTATAATAATACAATATGTAAATTAAATTAAATTAAATCCAAATAATATTCTTACAATTATATTAATATTAAACCTAATGAAAGTCAATATAAACCTTAAAAAAATTAATATAATAATTAAAATATTTAAGGGTAGACTTTAATTTTTCTTATATAGATAATAATTATAAGAGTATATAAATTGATAAAAAATACTTATAAGCTTTACTTAAGGCTAGGTAGTATAATATATTTGTAATAAAAAATAGGAGGTTATAATATGAAAAAGGAAATAGATGCAAGGGGACAGGCTTGTCCTAAGCCGGTTATAATGACTAAAAATGAATTGGACAAAATGGGTAAGGGTATAGTAGTTACTATTGTTGATAATGAGGTAGCTGTAGGAAATGTTTCTAAGTTGGCAAACAGCTTGGGCTATGAATTTGAGGTTGACAAGAAGAAGGAAGATGAGTATCATATAACAATAGTAAAAGGGGAAGCTGAAAAAGAGGAAGAAGAGGCTAAAGAAGTAAAAAAAGCTGATTTAGACAATTTAGTAATTGTTATCTCTTCCAATACAATGGGTAAAGGTTCTGAAGAATTAGGTAAAATACTAATTAAATCCTTTATGTATACCTTAACTGAAACCAGGCCTTATCCTAAGACAATGCTATTTTACAATAGCGGGGTTTATCTAACCTGTGAAGGCTCAGAAGTAGTTGAAGATTTAAAGAAATTAGAGGCTGAAGGTGTAGAAATAATCTCCTGTGGTACCTGCCTGGATTATTTCAATATTAAGGATAAGATCCAAGTTGGTGAAATATCAAATATGTACACCATATATGAAAAGATGAAAAATGCATCAAATACTGTTAACATTGGATAGGAGAGTATGCTATAATGAAAGAAGTGGCATTTGGAGTAATAACATTTAAATCAACCCATTATGCTATACAAGCTGATTCTACCTTTAAAAATGAAAAGATAAGCTTTAGGACCATACCTACTCCAAGAGAGATTAGCCGTAGCTGTGGATTGGCTATTAAATTTAATTTGGAGGATTATGACAATATAAAACAGGTTATTGAAAAAAATAGCTTAAATATAGATGGCATATTTAAAATTACAAAAAATGACGGGGGAAATAGGGCAGAAAGGCTTCAATAGAGGTGTAATATGAATAATCTATATTTACTTTTGCAGGATTTTTTCACTAAAGAAAATGGAGAACTAAATGCACTGGGTAAAGCCATTAAGATAATCATAGTATTTATATCAGTTAAGATAGTAATAAGGATATTAAATTCAATAATTGATAAAAGCGTTAATAAAAGGATTAAAAATGCCTCCCTGGCGGAGGAGAAGAAAATAAAAACCCTAGTAACAGTCTTTAAAAATGTTTTAAAATATGTTCTTTATTTCATAGGTATAGTCATAATACTGGATATGTTTGGAGTCAATACTTCCTCCATACTGGCAACGGCAGGTATAGGAGGCTTAGCCATTAGCTTTGGTGCCCAATCCTTAGTTAAGGATATTATTACTGGATTTTTCATATTGTTTGAAGACCAGTATTCTGTTGGAGACTATATAACAATAGGGGATTATACAGGTATAGTGGAGGAAGTAGGAGTTCGAGTAACTAAATTAAGGGATTTTTCAGGAGAGCTCCATATTATACCTAATGGCAGTATTAATGTAGTAACAAATATGGGAAGAGGCCCTATGAGGGCTTTGGTAAAGGTAAAAATTCCCTATGAAGAGGATATTGACAGGGCAGTTAATGTCATTGAAAGGGTATTGGAAAAGATTAAAAAGGAAAATGACAGCATCGTTGAAGGACCCTCTGTATTAGGAGTTACTTCCTTAGGTGAATCTGCAGATGAATCTTCTGTGATAATTACAGTAATTGGTAAAACAAAACCTATGGAGCAATGGGCCTTAGAAAGGCAAATTAGAAAGGCCATTAAGGAAGCCTTTGATAAAGAAAATATTAAATTTGCTTATCCAAGAATGATTGTTTATAATGGAAAACCATAGGAGGTTAGCATAATGCTAAAGTATGATTTAGGAGATATTGTAGCTTTAAAAAAGCCTCACCCTTGTGGAGAAAACAAATGGGAAATAGTAAGAAAGGGAGTAGATATTAAGCTTAGATGCCTAGGGTGTGACAGGCTTATATGGCTTACTCGAATTGAATTTGAAAAAAGGGTAAGAAAGATTTTAGTGGATGACAAGTGGATTAGCATTGTCCATTATAAGGGTAAGGATAACGAGAGTAGCCAAGGATAAAAATTTTCTAGCAAAGATATTGCCGGAAAATTTTTTTGTCAATATTTATTATTCATTAGACAATTAAATTAATTGATGATAATATATAATTGAGGAGAGTGCTAAATGATTTTCCCGGTCGGGAAAAACGTTTTACATATTTAGGGGGGTGTTTAAATGTCCTTAAAATTTGCAAAAAGAATGGATAATATGAAGGCATCTGATATTAGGGAAATGCTAAAGCTTACTCAAAAACCAGAAGTTATTTCCTTTGCTGGAGGATTGCCTGCACCAGAATTGTTTCCAGTTGAAGAAATGAAGCTTGTTCTTGCTAAGGTAATGGATGAATATGGTACAGTTGCCCTACAATATGGTCCTACAGAAGGATTTGAACCATTGAGAGAAAAAATTTTAGACAGAATGGCCAAGCTTAAGGTGGACGATTTAACTATTGACAATATTCTAATCACTAGCGGTTCCCAGCAAGGTTTAGACTTCATGGCCAAGGCTTTTATAAATCCTGGAGACGTAATACTATGTGAAAGCCCAACCTACTTGGGTGCTATTAATGCTTTTAGGGCCTATGAACCAAGGTTTATAGAAGTGGAGACAGATGATGATGGGATGATATTAGAGGATTTAGAAGAGAAATTAAGGGAAAATGACAATGTTAAATTTATATATGTGATTCCAGATTTCCAAAACCCATCAGGAAGAACTATGAGCATTGAAAGGAGAAAAGGCCTAGTAGACATAGCTAATAAATACAATGTTGCAGTAGTAGAAGACAATCCCTATGGTGAATTGAGGTTTGAAGGGGAAATATATCCCGCTATTAAGCATTATGATACTGAAGGAAGGGTAATATTTTTAGGAACCTTTTCAAAGATCTTCTCCCCCGGTCTTAGAGTAGGTTGGATAGCTGCTGATGAGGAAGTACTTAGAAAGTTCATATTAATAAAACAAGGTGCCGATTTACAATCCCCTACAATTAATCAAATAGCAGTGGCTAAATTTTTAGACCATTATGATATAGAAGCCTATATAGATAGAATAAAGAAGGTATATAAGAGACGGAAGGATTTAATGCTTAATACAATTAGGGAAGAATTCCCGGAAGGCATTAAGGTAACTGACCCAGATGGAGGACTATTTACTTGGCTAGTTTTACCTCCCCATATAAATGCTAGAGAACTATCTATCAAAGCATTGGAAAAGAATGTAGCCTATGTTCCAGGCGGCTCCTTCTTCCCCAATGGAGGAAATGAAAATACCTTAAGGGTCAATTACTCAAATATGGAAGAGGAAAGAATAGTTGAAGGTGTAAGAAGGTTGGCACAAGTATTTAAGGAAGCATTAGAAAAAATTGAAGCATAAAAATTCCCTCAATTGAGGGAATTTTTTATGGGTAAATTTACTACTATTTTAGTGCCTTCCCCCACTTTACTTGACAGGGAAACACTGCCATTGTGATACCTTGCTATATGCTTTACTATGGACAGGCCCAGGCCTGATCCGCCTAATTTTTTGGATCTGCTTTTATCTACCATATAAAAGCGTTCAAATACCTTTTCCTGTTCATCTTCCGGGATTCCTATGCCTGTATCTTCAACAGTCAGAATACAAAAACCATTTTTTTCATTTAGAAAGACATTTACACTTCCCTTGGGCTTATTGTATTTTATAGCATTATCTATTAAATTGTATAGCAGGTCCTTAATCATTCTCTTGTTTCCCATTATAGTTATACTTTCACTATTAAAATTAAGGCTAATATCTTTGTTTTTTGCTCTTATTTCCAATTGGGAAACTATTTCCCTTGCCATATCATGGATATTTATACTTTCCATTTTTTTACCTTCAGTTTCACTTTCTATCCTTGAAAGATTAATTATTGAATCTATTAGGTCTAAAAGCCTATTTCCTTCCTTAAGAATGATTTTGGCAAATTTTACCGTGTTTTCCTTGTCCACTTGGCCAGTGGCAATCATTTCAGCATATCCATTTATTGAAGTAAGGGGAGTTTTTAATTCATGGCTTACATTGGCAGTAAAATCCCTTCTGAACTTTTCTGCTTCCTTTAGCTGGTATATATAATCTTCTATTTCTTCCTTTTGTTTTTCTATGGTTTTGATAAAGGGCTTCAGTTCATCATATACTTCATAGTCGTCAACTTTCTTTCCTGTCATAATACTTTCAATATTTTTAGCAGCCATAGATATAGGTTCTATAATTTTTGCTGTAAGAATGTGGGCTACCAGGAAAAGGCCAATTAATATGAAAACTAAAATCCCTATGGTGGCAGGTAGAATAGACAAGAGCTTAGAGCCTATATCTGTTAAATCGTTGCTATATATATCGTAGAACAAGAAGGAAATAACAACAGAAGTGATAATGGCAGTAAAGGTGGCAACTATTGCTAAATTAAAATATATTTTCTTTTCCATCTCTAATCCCCCAGTTTGTAACCAACATTTCTGATGGTGTGTATATATTTCCCAGCATCACCTAACTTAAGCCTTAAGGTTCTTATATGCACATCTATTGTTCTAGTTTCCCCTTCAAATTCAAAACCCCATACCTCATTCATTATCTTTTCCCTAGACAGTACCAGTCCCTGATTTTTAACAAGATAATATAGAAGTTCAAACTCCTTGTGGGTAAGCTTTACTTCCTTTTCCTTTACAGTAACAAGATACCTGTCATAATCTACAACTATATCCTTAAAGGATTCTACCCTGCTTTCATTTTTTTTACTGCGCCTGAGTACTGCTTTAATTCTAGATATTAACTCCATAATCCCAAAGGGCTTTTCCACATAATCATCAGCTCCTGCATCCAGACTTTTAACCTTATCTAGTTCACTTGTCTTGGCAGTAAGCATTATAACTGGTATATCCTTGGTTCTGGAGTTTTGCTTAAGCTTATTCAAAATTGTATATCCATCGTCCCCTGGCAGCATTATATCTAATAGTATTAAATCAGGAAGAGGGTTTTGGAATAAATCCCTTCCACTTTCAAATCCTTTTGCTTCAAAACCATTGCTTTTTAAGGCATACAGGACTAATTCCCTAATATCCTCATCATCTTCAATAATATAAATTAGAGGCATCTAATCAACTCCTAATATACATAATGCTCCCCTACAATGGCATAATAAACCCATTCAGCAATATTTTGAGCATGATCTCCTATTCTTTCAAAGTATTTTGCTATCATTAAAAAGTCTATTACCTGTTCCTTATGTTCCAAATCCTTTCTTACTATATCTATAAGTTCATTCTTAACAATATTAAATAGCTCATCTACTTCATCGTCTAGCTTAATTACTACCTTGACCAGTTCTGTGTCCCTTTTTACAAAGGAATCTATGGAACTTTTTACCATTTTAATTGCTACATCAGCCATTTGAGGTATGTGAACAATATCCTTTATATAGGCAGTATCAGCAAGCCTAATTATTATTTCACAAATATCTGCTGCCTGGTCTCCTATCCTTTCCATATCTGTAATCATTTTTAGGGCAGCCGAAATAAGCCGTAAATCTCCAGCAACAGGCTGTTGTCGTAAAACTAGCTTTAAGCATCTTTCTTCAATGTCCTTTTCTTTTTGGTCTATTTCATTGTCCTTTTCTATAATTCTCTTGGCCAGTTCTATATCCTGCTCTTTTAAAGCTGCTACGGCTGCATTAATGGAGCTTTCAATTAGGTTGCCCATTTCAATAAGCTCATCATTTAAATATTTTAATTCTTTTTCAAATCTGCTTCTCATAAATTTATCCCCCCTGATATTAACCAAATCTACCGGTTATATAATCTTCTGTTCGCTTATCCTTTGGTACTGTAAATATATCTTCAGTTTTCCCAAATTCAATTAATTCACCACTTAAAAGGAAAGCCGTCTTATCCGACACCCTGGCTGCCTGTTGCATATTGTGGGTTACTATAACTATAGTATAATCCTTCTTAAGTTCTTGAATCAAGTCTTCTATCTTTGAAGTAGAAATAGGGTCAAGGGCTGAAGTAGGTTCATCCATAAGCAGTACTTCTGGTTCTACAGCTAGTGCTCTGGCTATACATATTCTTTGCTGCTGGCCTCCAGATATCCTTAAGGCATTTTGCTTTAATTTATTCTTTACTTCATCCCATATGGCAGCCTGCCTTAAGCTTTTTTCAACTATTTCATCCAGTTTGGATTTGCTCTTTATGCCATGGGTCCTTGGACCATAGGCAATATTATCATATATGCTCATAGGGAAAGGATTGGGTCTTTGGAATACCATGCCAACCCTCTTCCTTAGTACATTAACATCTATATTATCCTTGTATATATCCTTTCCATCAAGTAATATGTCCCCTTCAATTCTGCATTCCTCTATTAAGTCATTCATACGGTTAAGGCTTTTTAACAGGGTGGATTTACCACAGCCTGAAGGCCCTATTAAGGCTGTTATTTCATTTTTTTCAATATTTATATTTATATTTTTTAAGGCGTGAAAATCGCCGTAGTATAGATTCATATTTCTTATAATAAACTTACTCATTTTCATTCCCCTTTGTTAATTTATTAGTTAAAAATGTTGATAAGCCATTTATAGCTAGTACTATAAGCAAAAGGACTACTCCTGTTGCATAGGACTCCTTTACATGGAAGCCTTCTGTAGATAACACATACATGTGAAGGGCTAAAGTTCGCCCTGAGGAGAAAAGTCCCTCTGGTATTTTAGTAGCAGTTCCTAGTGTAAACATAAGGGCAGCAGTTTCTCCGACAATACGTCCTATGGAAAGTATTATTCCAGATAGTATGCCTGGCATGGCTATAGGAAGTACTATTTTAAAAATAGTTCTTAGCTTTCCTGCTCCCAGGCCAAAGCTTGCTTCCCTGAGGGAATCATTTACAGACATAAGGGCTTCTTCCGTAGCACGTATAATTAAAGGAAGTACCATG
>Ga0209537_1002173_pt1 | contig 20229 bp, 20 predicted proteins | sample BioPla4DNA1_FD_187698 | JGI IMG/M metagenome (GOLD analysis project Ga0209537, IMG submission 187698) | Biogas fermentation microbial communities from Germany - Plant 4 DNA1 (SPAdes) (version 2) | ecosystem: Engineered > Bioreactor > Anaerobic > Digestate | place: Bielefeld, North... | reverse complement strand
CCATTCTTTCATATCTGATTTCATCCAAGTAATTCCACTAGTTCCATACATACCTGCTCTGAAAAATTTAAATTCTGTTAATGACTCATCATTTTGTCCATAAATTTTTAATGAAAATACTGACAAAAGTCCTATAATTAAAATTGCTACCCTTTTCATAAGTTTTATTAATTTTGAATTTCAAAAACAAAATTATAAAAATAATTTCTTATGAATAAAATATTCCCAGTAGTTTTTTTGCTTGCTTTCTTATTGAATGCATGTAACTCATGTAGTAATAAAAGTAAAGAGAAAGAATTTCTACCAGTAATAGAAAGAAAAAAATTTACAAATATATACGTGCCACCTATTAAAATACATAGATATGAGCAAGATTTGTTTGCTATACCTATTGATAGTTTAAAAGAAAAATTGACAACATTACATAATAAATATAGTTTTTTTTATAATTTAGAAGATTTAAATAATCCAGTAAATATTTATCAAATGAAATTATACTTAAAAGATCCAATAGTGAAACAATTTAAAAAAGATGTAGATATACAATATGATGATTTGTCATGGTTAGAAATGTCTCTGAAAGAAGCTTTTAAAAGGATATTATATTTTGATAGTAGTTTTGTCATACCTAATATTTACACTTATGTGTCTGGTGGCGACTTTGAATTTCCTGTTAAATATGCAGAAAACAATCTTATCATAGCCTTGGACATGTATTTAGGTGAGAATTATAACATCTATAAACAGTTTGGCATACCTAAATATATTTCATATAGGATGACAAAAGATTTCATCATCGTAGATTGTATGAAAGAAATAGGTAGGTCATATGTAGAAAAATATAATCCTCCTAATAGCACTCTTTTAGATAAAATGCTTTATCATGGTAAAATATTATATTTTACAGATATAGCTTTACCAGAAATACCAGATAGTACAAAAATATATTATACTACGCCGCAATATATGTGGGCTAGCACCAATGAAGGCAATGTTTGGGGATTTTTTATAGATAAGAAATTACTTTATACTACTGATGTACGTGAAATAAATAAATATATTGGTGAGGCACCGTTCACTAGTACATTTTCACAAAATAGTGCTCCACGTATAGGTCAATATATAGGATGGCAAATAATACGTAGCTATGCACAGACTCATCCTAATGAAAATTTTAAAAATATTTTTTCTATAACAAACTCTAGTATCCTATTGCAACAAAGTGGATATAAACCCAAGAAAAATTAGATTAAAAAAATTTATTACTATTTTTTTCTATTAAAATAATGAGTACTATCACCCCATTCATCATAGCCTATTCGATAACCTGCCATTTGTACTCTAGAGTCTAAACAAGCTATACAATCATCAGGATTTTCATCTATACAAGGTTTATTATTGTAGAGCAGATATTCTTCTCTGTATTGCTTGGGAGTAATATTAGGCATCAAAACATTAGCACCAGCTTGCAAAGCTTTTTCTCTGCCCATTGGATCTATTGCTTGCATAGCAGTGGTAGCAGCGATATTAATATCTGGCATCATTAACCTGAGAATAGCAATCATTTTTAAAGTCAAATTAAACCTTTCCTTTATAGGTAAAAGCTCATCTTTGAATTGATAAAGTGGAGTATCAGGATGTTCTATATAAGGTCCCATGCCACACATATCTATGTCTAGATCTCTCATAAAAATCAGATCATCAGCTAAATGCTCAACAGTTTGAAACGGTAGACCTATCATAATACCCGTGCCCAATTGATAACCAATATTTTGTAGATTTATTAAACATTTATATCTAGTTTCAAAGTCGTGATTGCCATCCTGTAGATGTAACTTTTTGTATAACTCAGGATGAGACTCTTCTATACGTAATAAATAGCGATGTGCACCAGCATCATACCATTTTTGATATGTTTCCATTGATTGCTCACCTAGTGATAGTGTAATGCCTAATTTACCATTACTAATTTTTTTAATTTCTTTTATGTATTCAGTAATTTTTTCTATAAAAGCTGGACTAGTATTTTCGCCACTTTGTATTACTATGCTCCCATATTGCTCTCTGATAGCAAATTTTACAGCATTATAAAATTCATCATCTTTTATGGTATAACGAATGAAATGTTTATTACCACTTCTAATGCCACAATATAAGCAGTTTTTTCTGCAAATATTAGAATATTCTATTAAACCTCTAAAATAGACTTTGTCACCTCTATATTTTAAACGAATTTCATTAGCTTTTTTAATTAATTTTATGAGATCATCACCTTGCAATTGCAATAATTCTATTATTTCGTTTTTATCTAAATTATATAAATCTTGTCTGTCTAATAAATAATTCATAACTGCTAAAAAAACTTTTATAAAATTACAAATTATTCTTGATTTTGTAAAATTAGTTAATATATATCATTGTAAAATAGCTGTGGATTAATTCAAAAGATCTATTTTATATTTGGAATTATAAAGAGGAGGGGATAGGGGGAATAGATGGCAAAATTATAGCAAATAAAATTTTAAATATTTTTAAAATAAAACCCTTTTTCCCCTCATATGTTATATTATTGCTCTTATTCTTGCTTTTCCATTAAAAACTTACTTCCTACAAAATTGTTTGAGCTCATATTTGTAATATCTAATTTTATTATTTTTTTGAAAAAATTACTAATTTTACTTAATTATTCTAATAGATATTTTAAATTATGGAATTAAAAGATGCATTAAAAAATCAGTCTTTATCAAGGGATGAAACTATTACTTATGCTAAAAAATATATTGAAATAAATAGATATTCTTTTGCACAAAAAATCATATTTAATTATTTGAGAGCAAATAAGTTTGACGAGGAATTATTCGAAATATTAGCAGATATATATTTTTTTAATGGAGATTATAAAAAAGCAAAAAAATTGTATTCTACTATTTACAAAAAATCAAAAAATAATGAATTCAAACATTATATTACTCAAAAGATACAAAAGACAAAAGAAAGGATTGAGCTTGCTAAAAATCAAATTAAACTCGCCATAGTTGTCAATGAAGATGAGGATGATTTTTTAGATCCTATTATAAAAGGCATAAATAATGATTATTGGGTAAAAAAATATGTAATACCGCGCAATTATGTTCGCTTTCAAAAAATTTTATCTAAAGCTCTAAAAAACCAAATAATTAATAAAAAAGCATATAAATTAATTCAAAGAATTACAAATAAAAAATTAAAAAAAGCTTTGAAATGGGCTGATATAATTTGGATAGAATGGGCTAATGAAAATGCTATCGCTGCTAGCTATTTGAAACCAAGCTCTAAAAAACTTTTTATTCGTCTTCATCGTTATGAAGCTTTTGATTTTTATACTTTATTAATAGAGTGGGCTAATGTTGATAATTTAGTTATTGTGAATAATTATATTAGAGATATTCTTGATGAGAAAAATTTAGATATTGATGACAATAAAATAAAATTAATTGCTAATGGTATAGATATAAACAGATTGAGCTTTCATGAACATTCGCATGGCTATAATATAGCATGGGTATCTCATATCACTCCTATGAAAAATTTACATTTTGCATTAGAAATATTAAGAAAATTATTAGAAAAAGATGATAAATATATGCTACATATAGCAGGTAATTTCACTGATCTTGTTTATGAAAAATATATTAAGCAATCTATCAAAAATATGAATTTAGAGAAGAATGTAATTTTCTATGACTGGGTTAATGATATAAATGATTGGTTAAATGATAAAAATTATTTATTATCGACCAGTATCTGTGAAGGTCATCCATTCAATATTATAGAAGCAATGGCTAAAGGCATTAAGCCAGTAGTAAATAATTTTTACGGTGCAGAATTTTTATTTGATAAATATTTTTTATTTAATAATATCGATGAAGCTATAACAATGATAACTACAGATCAGTATGATTCTAAATTGTATCATACATATATTATAGAAAAGCAATGGACTGAAAAAGATCAAATAGATAAATTCAAAAATTTGATTAATGAATTGAGTAAATGATTTAATATTTACCTCTGATATATTGAGTAGGATAAGTGTAATCAGCTTTTAGAATATGAGCAGCATAGATAGGCCAATATGTTTGTCATAACATTGTAGGTCCTAGTAAAATTTAATCAGCATTGGGAAATTATTTGCCATTTTATTATTGTTGCCTTCATACAAGTATAAATATTTTAGTCAGTTAGCTATAATAAATATATAGTAGATGAGTAGTTAGTACTTAATAAATCCCGATTTTAATTAAGTTTTAGTATATTTAGAAAAAAAAGTTATTGACAATTTATTTTAAATCGTTAAAAATTGATAAATTGTATATATTTGTAAAAACAAAAATATGAAAAATGTATTAAAATTTTTTATAACACTTATATTATGCATAAATAGTGTAAATGTATTTGCCCAATATATAGAAAAGCAAATAGATCTCTATCATTTAAGTCTTGAGAATAAGAACATACCTACAATTCTTGATAGTATAATTCTTCATGAAAAAAAGTGTAATTATTATGATTGCAATTTATTATTTTCATTCGATATACAAAAATTTGAGGATAATGATATTTTAATAGTTATAGAATCAAATAATAGCATTGATCTATTACTAGGTTTAGATCCATATGGTTTCTTTTACTATGAAAATCATATGTTTATTGTTGATGGAGATAGTTTAGAAGAATTATTTTCTATTTGTGGACAAAAGGTATCATTCAAATATTTAGAAAAAGATTTAGATTATATTTTAAAACGAAAAGATGATAAAAACATAATTACAGAGTTATATTTCATTATAGATGATTCTTTTTCTCAATGGGCTTATCAATATCTTAATGGTGAATTTATTTTTTATGGTAAGTCTAGTTTTTGTAATTAAGTAAAATATATTTGTAAGTTTTTTAAGAATAATTTACCTAGCGGAGACCTTTCTTTTGTTACTTTTCTTTGTGTAGTTGACAAAGAAAAGTAAATTAGATAAAAAATTTATTCAAGATTACTCATTAATTTTATAAAATAAAATATCCCTCACTCTCACTAGCATTGCTATTTGTATCTCACCAAATCACCGAGTTATCCCTATTGATTTGATAAACTTTAAATTTTCTTAATAAATTGCTACAAGAAAAATCCAAATATTATAATTGGAATTAAAAAAATAGCAAAAATCAATAAAATTGGCATAAAAAATAAAAATGAAAATAATTCTGCCAATTTATTGTAATTTTTTATGTTATTTGTACCTATGATTTCTTTAGGATTTGATGAATTTCTTACTGATGAGGCTTCTCTGACTACCTTGTGCAGAGTGTCGCTAACGTTAATTATTACAGAACTAGCTTCCTCGGCTGCTACATCTCCTATTTTAGCTGATAGCTTAGAAGCATTCACAGTGCTAGCTTCCTCAGCATTTATTTTTAATTTATTACATTGACCTTCGATGTCAATTTTACTGGCTTCTTGAGCTTTTATATTTACATTTTCCCATTTCCCATGTATTTCAATTTTACTAGCTTCTTTTGCTGATAAAAATAAATTTTTAGCCTGATTATACGTTTTTATACTGCTAGCCTCATCTGCTTCCATTTTAATAGTATCGCCGATAATTGCAAGTTTGCAAAAAGAAGCTTCTTCGGTTTTAAGATTAAAATATGGGCTATACAAGGTATCTATTACATCTAACTTTGCTGCAGAACTTATTTTAATTTTTTTTACTGATGGTACAGTTAGTTCTATTAATGGTGCAGATTTTTTTTTAAATTTAAGCTTTTCTCGAGCTCTTACTTTAATATTTAATGTTTTTGTAATAGAATCATATTTATATGAAATTATATAATTATCATCAGGTGTATAACTGATTTGTCCATTACCTTTTTTTAAAATATAATTACCACCATCTAATGTCAAATTATCGAAATCTTTTAGAGTTTGTAGATAATTTTGTGCATTAGATGTAGAAACGATTAAAAAAATTACTAAAATTAAAAATTTTATTTTCATATAAAAAATAGTTTAAATATGTAACGAATTTTATTGCTGAAAGTTACATTTAAAAAAAATTATTTCATTTAATTAGTTGTCTTTTAACCAGTTATAATTAATAATTAACTTATTTATAAAATTAATATCAATTCAAAAAAAATTATTAATTTTGTATAAAAAATGGATTTTGATGTATTAATCTCTGAAATAGAAATAAAAATCAGGGAGTTAATGCAACAAAATCGTGAGTTAAAAGATGCTGTGACAAATTTTAAAAAAGAAAATGAGTCGCTTGGTAGAGAAATTATAGAATTAAAGAATGAATTAATGAATAAAGATAAAGAAATAATAAATATAAAAGTATCAAAAATAATTGAAGAAAAAGGCGCTACTGACCAAGCAACTCGTCATATCAAAAAGATGATAAATCGTATTGATAAATGTATAGCAATGTTAAAAGAGTAAGGTGAAATGGAGGAAACTATTAATATTAATGTTAGTTTAGGTGGCATAGCCATACCTCTAAAAGTAAATGTAAGTGATGAAGCTAATATTAGAAAAATTGTAAAAGCTCTAGATGATCAATTAACGATATACTCACGCAAATATACGGGACAAAGCCTACAAACTCTTTTATCAATGCTGCTAATAGAGCAGGCTATTACTTTATCAAAATTACAACAAGAACATCTTTTTGTTGAGGAGGAATTAGGTGGTAGATTGGAGCAAATATTATCTTTATTTGATACACAAGTGTGAGTTTAATAATTTTTCACTTTACTCACCTCCCCATATTGTCATAGCATTCTAAAACTAATTTTTTTTAATTTAAAAGTTTTAAAATAAATTAAAAAAATAAATTAACTAACTAAAAAAATATAAAACTATGACAAATGTAGTGATATTGGTGATAGAAATAGCTGTAATAGCTATTGGCATAGCAGCTTGGTATTTCATAATTAAGCGAAATGCTTTAAAAAAACGTGATATAATATTACAAGATGCTCAAAAACAAGCTGAAGTATTGAAACAAGAAAAAATACTCGAGGCTAAAGAAAAATCTCTTCAATATAAAACAAGAGCTGAAGAGGAAATACAACAAAAAACAAAAAAACTTAATGCTTTAGAAAATAAACTATTGCAACAAGACCTCGTTATCAAGCAAAAAAATGATGAGCTACAAAAGAAAATTAAAGAGTATAATCAACAAAAAGAGCAATTAATCAAAGATCAAGCTTCTCTAAGTGAAAAAATAGAAAAGACTAGCGAAACTCTAAAAGCATATCGAAATCAATTAGAAAGAATTGCTGGATTAACTGCTGAACAAGCTCGTAAAGAACTGATAGAGTCAATGAAAGAAGATGCTAGAATCCAAGTGAGAAATTATGTTAAAAATCTAGTAGATGAAGCTCGTATGCAAGCAGAAGATGAATCTAGAAAAATCATTATTGAAACTATTCAACGTACAGCTACCGAGTATTCTTCTGAAGCTGCTGTAAGCACTTTCCCTATTTCTGGTGATGATATGAAAGGAAGAATTATCGGAAGAGATGGTAGAAATATTAAAACTTTAGAAGCTGCTACTGGAGTAGAAATAATCATTGATGATACACCAGATTTGATTGTTTTATCTTCTTTTGATCCAGTTAGGCGAGAAATAGCTAGATTATCTTTAGAAATGCTAGTGGCTGATGGCCGTATACAACCTGCTCGTATAGAAGAAGTAGTAGCTAAAGTAAAAAAACAAATCGAGCAAGAAATTATGAAAGCAGGTAAAGATACGCTCATAGATCTTGGTATCACTAATATGCATCAAGATTTGATTCGATTAATTGGTAAAATGAAATATCGTACTTCTTTTGGACAAAATCTCCTAGCACATAGTAAAGAAGTAGCTCTGATGTGTGCTACTATGGCAGCAGAGCTTGGTCTCAATCCTAAATTGGCTAAAAGAGCTGGCTTATTGCACGATATTGGTAAGGTTCCTGATAATGAACCAGAATTACCTCATGCTATTTTAGGTATGAAATTAGCAGAAAAATATAAAGAGCATCCTGATGTTATTAATGCTATTGGTGCTCATCATGATGAAGTAGAAGCTACAACTTTATTAGCTCCAATCATTCAAATATGCGACGCTATTAGTGGTGCTAGACCAGGTGCACGTAGAGATGTTATAGATGCATATATTACTCGTATTAAAGAGTTAGAAAATATTGCTCAAAATTATAATGGAGTCCAAAAATCTTTTGCTATTCAAGCTGGTAGAGAAATACGTGTTATCGTTTCCGCAGATCAAATTTCTGATGCAGATGCTTTTCAATTATCTATGGACCTTAGCAAAGAAATAGAAAATTCATTGACATACCCAGGCCAAATTAAAGTTACAGTTATTCGAGAAACAAGAGCTGTTTCTTTTGCTAAATAATTTAATAATTGTTCTAAAAAATATGAACTCTGATAAATTTGTTATTGATTATAAAGATTTAAAACTATCTATAATTGAAATTTTTTCAACTATTGGAATGAATATAGAAGATGCAGAATTAGTGGCCGATGTACTAGTAGAAGCTGAACTGCGAGGCATTCCATCACATGGTTTAGTGAGAGTAAAAGATTATCTAGGTTTATGGCAAAAAAATAGATTAAATATTAATGCTAAACCAAAAATTATTAAAGAAAGTTTAGCTACAGGTCTAGTAGATGGTGATAATGGTTTAGGAATGATTAGTGGTGATTTTGCTATGAATTTAGCTATATCAAAAGCTCAAAATGCAGGTTGTGGCGTTGTGGTTGTTAATAATTCGAATCATTTCGGTATAGCAGGATATTATGCTATCAAAGCTGTAAAGCACGACATGATAGGTATAGCAATGACTAATGCTAACCCAACTGTAGCTCCCACATTCGCTAAACAGGCAATGCTTGGTACTAATCCTATTGCTTTTGCTATGCCCACAAAAAACGAACCAATGTTTTTAGCCGATTTCGCTACTGTACCAATAGCTCGTGGTAAAGTCGAATTATTGGAAAAACAAGGCAAAACTGTCCCCGAAGGTATGCTACAAACTGCTGATGGCATCCCTACAATTGACCCATCTGTTTTGAGAAAAAAAGGAACCATTTTACCTTTAGGTGGCGATTATGAGCATGCTGGCTATAAAGGATATTGTTTAACTGCAATAGTGGATATATTGACAGCTATATTATCAGGAGCTAATTTTGGTAATTTTGTGCCTCCACAGGTTAGTTATCTTCCAGAAAAAGATTACTATCCTGGCAAAGGATTAGGACATTTTTTTGCTGCTATCAAACTGGATGCTTTTAGACCAACTGATGAGGTAAAAAATTATATGGATTTATGGATTAGAACTATGAGAGCAACTACTCCCATTGACCCTAATCAGCCTGTACTTATACCTAATGATCCTGAAGTAGAAAAAACTAATTTTCATAAAAAAAATGGTATTTCGATTTTACCAGAAGTCATAAATGAACTTAACCAAATATTAAATGAATTAAATATTCCAGTTCCTGACAAATTGTCTAATTTTTAATAAAGGCAAGAATTTTGCGATTAACTTAAAAAAAATATTTATATGAAAGAGAAAGATGTTTTGAAAAATGAAGAAAAGAACCTCGAAAATCCAGAAGAAATCAACACGGATGTTCAAGAAGAGAATAATAAAGACGAAATCCAAAAATATTTAGACGAATTAAAAAATCAAAATGATCAACTCAATGATAAATATTTGAGATTATGTGCTGAGTTTGATAATTATAAAAAAAGAACTAACAAAGAAAAACTAAACCTTATAGACACAGCTAATATGCAATTGATTATTGATCTTTTACCAATTATCGATGATATAGAAAGAGGGCTAGAAGCAATAGAAAAAAATCAAACTTTAGACGCGATTTCTGACGCATATAAATTAATTTATCAAAAATTTTTAAATATATTGAAAAAATATGGAGTAGAGGAAATTAATCCAGTAAATGAGCCATTTGATATTGAATTACATGAGGCTATTAGTACTATAGAGGGGCCTGAAGATAAGAAAAATACTGTTGCTGAAGTTTTAATGAAAGGCTATAAATTAAATCTACAAGACCGCCCTGTGGTTTTACGTTATGCAAAAGTTGTAGTTTATCAATAAAAATTAGATTGTGGCAAAGAAAGATTATTACGAAATTTTAGGTATAGATAGAAATGCTAGCGATGATGAGATAAAAAAAGCTTATCGCAAGCTAGCAATGAAATATCACCCAGATAGAAATCCAGAGGATAAAGAAGCTGAAGAAAAATTTAAAGAAATTGCTGAAGCATACGCAGTATTAGGTGATGCAGACAAAAAGCAGAGATATGATAAATATGGTGATGCAGGAATGAGCGATGATTTTTTCAGCAATGATGACATATTCTCTAATTTAAATGATATCTTTGATGATTTTTTTGGTTTCAGAAGAAGAGGTGGAGAGGGAAATTATTATCAAACCTATACTCAAAAAGGCACTAATCTTCGTATTCGTATAAAATTGACACTAGAAGAAATACTCACAGGTGTAGAAAAAAAAGTTACATTAAATAAAAAAGTAGTTTGTCATGTTTGTGAAGGTATAGGAGCTAAATCTGAAGCCAGCATAATTACTTGTCCTACTTGCCGTGGCACTGGTAGGGTTACTCAAATTACAAATACTCTTTTCGGACGTGTGCAATCTACTAATGTTTGCCCTAATTGTAATGGTAAAGGAAAAATAGTAAAAGAAAAATGTGAACATTGCGGTGGCACTGGTCAAGAAGATTCTAAAGAAGTTGTTACTATTAAAATCCCTCCAGGTGCTCTGCAAGATATGCAAATAACACTCAAAGGCCAAGGCAATCAAATATTATATGGCGTTCCAGGTGATTTAATAGTTCTAATAGAGGAAGAAGAACATCCATTATTTAAAAGAGATGGGTTAAATATTTTTTACGAACATTATATTTCTTATCCAGACGCAGTTTTAGGAACTGAAATCGAAATACCTATTTTAAATGGTAAAGCTACTATTAAAATACCTCCTGGCACTCAACCAGGTAAATTGTTTAGACTGAGAAATAAAGGGTTGCCAGATATTAATTCATCTCAAAAAGGAGATTTCATTGTGAGTATAAATATTCATGTACCTGACAAAATTACAAAAGAAGAAAAAACTTTGCTTGAAGAAATGAAAAAAATGAAAGACTTTAATGTGCAAAGACAATCATCTGGTAAATCACTATTCGAAAGATTAAAAGAATATTTTTATTAAACTTATTGTATAAAGTTTATAAGTTGATTAGTTGAGAAGTTGATTAAAGGGATATCTAAATAGTAGTTTTATCAAATCATTTCCCCAGTCGATATCTTTCTTAATTCACTTAAAATCAATGATACTCAGTAATAATTTAGTTATTAATTAAACGCCTAATTCAATTTATCTAAGTATTAATCAAGGTTATAATTACACAAACTAATCCATTAATAAAATAAAACATTGAAGACATAATGTAAAATATTTTTACAGAGCCTAATCTATTAACCTGCTTGCCCGCATACACACCAATAAATAAAAATAGCAAGATAAAAATAATTGTATACAACATCGATCTATAGATATTAGCAAACATATAACTGACAGATAAAGCAGCTAAAAATGATTCGAAACTCAATGATAACGACATCGTAAGTACTGTCTTAAATTTATTCAAATCTACTATTAATTCACTTAGTTTGCCCTTAGCTATACTCAAATACATCCTAACAGCTAAAAATAGAAATAGAATTATACTTATTATGCCAGGATAGAAAGGTAAAGTAACCATCGTAGCCAATCCTAATTTGTAACCTAAAAAGTACATTAATATTGATATTATAGCAAAAATCAAATTTACCATTACAATCTGTGCATTTGATTTGAAAACCAATGCATGTCTATATGAGGTAGCCATTAAAAAAAAACCAAGACTGATACTTGCTAAAATAGGAATTATGTCCATATTTTTTCTTTATTTACAAAAATACTAAAAAATTAGCTTTACTTATTGATATCTTTTTTTAAATTTTGCATAATATTTTTGTTATATTACATTCTAATAAATGAAAATACTTATTAGCCCATTAGATTGGGGACTCGGACATGCTACTAGGCTCATTCCTATTATTAAAAAATTATCAGATAATGGTAATGACATCATTATAGCTGGTAATGGTAAAAGCTTTGCTTTAATAAAAAAATATTTTGATAATGCTCAATTCATCCCTTTTTATTCTATTCATTTTAAATATTCTAAAAATGGCCTTAATATTTTTAATTATTTTATCATAGCTTTTCAGATAATCTGGCAAACTTTTTATGAACATTTTAAACTTAAAAAAATAATAAAATTGTACAAAATAGATATCATCATTAGTGATAATCGCTACGGTTTATTTAATAAAAATATTAAGTCATATTTCATTACTCACCAGCTAAATGTAATTTTACCAAAATATTTATCTTTTGCTAATCCATTAATTAATAGTTATTTAAGGCATTATCTTAAAAAATACGATCAAATTTTGATTCCAGATTACCAAGCTTATAATGAAAGCTTAGCAGGCAAATTATCTCATCCATCTAATTATAATAAATTACCTGTCTCATATATAGGACCTTTATCTAGATTTGATAAGTTATATATTTCAAAAAATGAAAAACAATATGATGTAGTTATATTAATTTCTGCTCCATTATCATATTGCAAATTAATTGTAAAAAAATTAAGTGATTTTGCTTCTTTGAATACCTCAGTTTCTTTTGCTATAATCTCTCCATATTTATTTAGAATTAATCATACTAATCTAACGATTATAAATTCTCCAGATGATATCCAATGGCTATCTATAGTCTCAAACGCTAAAAATATAATTTCTACAGCAGGTTATTCTACTATAATGGATTTATTTTTAATAAATAAAAATGCTATTTTAGTTCCAGTGAAAGGACAAACTGAGCAAGAATATTTAGCTAATTATTTGAATAATAAATATGGATTTAAAAAAGCAGACTCTTTCAATAATGCTATCGCACAAGTTTTGCAATACTGCATTGAGAAATAATTTGCAATAAAACAAGCAAGTCGTATTGGATAGAAACGATTTTATAGGGTTTTATAATTTTAAACCCATCAAATCATTTCCCGAGCAGAGACTTTTCTTTGTGTGGCTAACAAAGAAAAATAAATTAGAATGAAATTTATTTAAAATCAATAATACTCATAAGAAATATAGCTATTAAAGTGAATAAACCAGTAATAATTTAGTTATTAATTAAAAAAATTTCTTTTGAAAAATTAATAAAAATGCTTAAATTTGTAAAATTTATTTTCATAAATTAATTATGGATCGTAGAGATTTTATCAAGCAAAGTTTAATTACAGGAGTAGGTGGATTTTTATTAACACAACTTCCATTTTTAAATAAATTAGAAGCTAAAAATACAATAAATAAAATCATGCAAAACGAAGAACAATTAGCCAAATATTGGGAAAATATTAATGATACTACAGTTAGATGTTTACTATGTCCTAATTATTGCGTAATAAAGGACGGACAAGTAGGTATATGCAAAGATCGCAAAAATATTGATGGTAAATTATACAGCTTATCATATGGCAGAATAGTAGCACTTAATATCGATCCAATTGAAAAAAAACCTTTATATCATTTCTTACCTATGTCTACTATACTATCCTTTGGTACAGCAGGTTGCAATTTTTCATGTAAAAATTGCCAAAATTGGGATATAGCTCAGGTATCTCCATTGTCTGTAAAATCTTATAATTACACACCAGAGCAACTGATAAAAGCAGCTTTAGCACAAAATATACCATCTATAGCATTTACATACAATGAGCCTACTGTTTTTTATGAATTTATGTACGAAACTGCACTTTTAGCTAAAAATAATGGCATCAAAACTGTTTTAGTTAGCAATGGATATATTAATCCTCAACCATTAGCTGATTTAATTCCATATTTAGACGCTGCCAATATAGATTTGAAATCATTTGACGATAATATTTATTTAAGATTAAATGGTGGTAAACTACAGCCAGTTTTAAATACTTTAAAAACTTTAAAAGAAAATGGCGTTTGGTTAGAAATCACTAATCTAATAGTACCCACTTATACAGATGATTTGAATATGATAGAAAATATGGTCAAATGGTTGATAGATAATGGTTTCGCAGATGTGCCATTACATTTTTCTAGATTTTTCCCTGCATATAAATTATCTAATTTACCACCTACACCTGTAGAAACTATCATAGCAGCTGTCAAAATAGCTCGTGATAATGGTATGAAATATGTTTACACTGGTAATGTTTTAGACGTAAATAATAATAGTACTTTTTGTCCGCAATGCAATTCTATGTTGATAAAACGCCAAGGCTATCATACATCAATCATAGGTTTAAATAACGAAGGTAAATGCACGAAATGTGGTTATCATATTCCTGGTGTTTGGTCATAGACACTGTATTTTCTAAAATATAAACATTAGTATTTTTTCTATTAATTTATAATTTTAAGTTTAACTATTTTTGTAAAAAAAAGTTAAACTTAATTTTTAATGGAGAAATTTTTATTTTTTATTTTACTGATGACAAGCATTCTAGGAATTTCACAAAATACAGTGATAAAAAAAAACTTTGACGACAATAATTTTTTACATAGTAATGATATTGATAGCACACTACATATGATCACCCCTTATTTTAGTGGATTAGCAAGTGAAAAAAATTATGAACTTTTGTTCGGAGTTAACTTTAAAAAAGAGTTTCAAAACAAAAATACTTTTTTCAAAATATGGACAAAACCTGAGTTTTTATTTTTTTCTTTGTATGATTACCTAGACGAATATGATTCTATCTCTCGTTTCCCTGGAGGAGAAAAAATTTATAATGAACATTACTCGTGGAATGCACCTATAGAACTAACTATGACTGTAAAAAATCATTATACTTTGTCTGTGGGTTACAGTAAATTTCATTGGGGTAATGGATATAGAGGATTGAATATATCATACGCCAGTGCCAATTATCCTTATTTGCTTCAGCGATTTACAATCAAAGGATTAGATTTTTCATGGGCTATGATGAGATGGACTAATCCATTAACAAAGCCAAACTATGATAAATATTCCATATTTCATAGTTTTTCATTTAATATCGGGCAAAAATGGCGATTTGCATTTTTCGAAAACATCATTTATCCTGCTAGAGATAGTACTCATAACAATTTCGAATATGTTTATCTATTACCACAAATTTTTTATAGATATGTAGATTATTCACTTGGCTCACCTTATAATTTATTATTTGGTGGTAATTTTAATTGGCATGTAGCTAAAAACTTCCAAATTTATGGTCAAGCTATTTTAGATGATTTCATATTTAATGAATTTCAAAAAGATATAAAGCATAGATTGCATCCTGATGATACCACCATCGTTTATGGTAATTGGATGAATAAATATGCTGTGCAAATAGGTATGAAATGGAGAACTAAAAATGACATATTACGTACTAGGTTAGAATTCAATGCTGCTCGCCCATACACGTATAGTCACAAAAATCCTATTCAAAATTTTTCTAATAATGGACAACCTGTGGCTCATCCTTTTGGTGCTAATTTTTATGAAATCCTTGCCGAGGCTGCTTTTATAAAAAATAATTTCTATATATACTTTTTAAGTTTTTATAAACAAATCGGCTATGATACTACTGGTACACATTTTGGACAAAATATCTTCGCACCTACTTTCGATGCTTATATGGGCAACAACATTCCTGTAAATCCTTTTTATAATGTTATAGGGCAGGGAAATCTAGATAAATTGCTATCTATTCAGATTAATTTCATGTATAAAATCAAAATTAGTTATTTATATTACTTTTATGCAGGTGTAGGATATGAATATAGATACAACTTCAATACAGACTTTTTTGATTTTATTCCTTTTTTTAAATTACAATTTAATACAAATAATTTGCATGCATGGCATAGCTATAATTGAGATGGGGAGATGGGGTGACGAGGAGATTGGGTGATGTGGTGACTGGGAGATGGGGTGAAGGGGTGACGAGGAGACATGGAAGTAGCATGATTTCTAACTATTTTATAAATTATGAAATTTAAAATTTAAAAATTATAAAATAATAAATAATGATTAATGGGAAAATATATAATATTTCATTAAAAAATTTTTTTAATTAAAAAGTAATTACTAATTTTGGACCATCAAAACCCTAAAAACAAAAAATTATGAAAAAATTAGCAATTTTAGTTTTTGTAGCAATGATTGCTGTATCATTCAGCAGTTGCCAAAAAGAAGATACCCAAACAGCTATTATAAAATGTTAAAGAAATTGGATTTAAGGGCGTTTTACAAAGTTGCCTTTACAGAATTGAAGGAAATTGTGTTTATGGCGTTTGTTGTACCCCTGGAGCTTTTGAACAATGTCCTTGCTGTTTTCCTTGTACTCCTATTATTATTGAAGGATCATATATTACTTTAGATTGTGCAAATATATTAGAAAAATTTGGTTTTACTGTGGATGAAATATCGATATGGCAAAATGATAAAAATGCTTTAGAATGCTCTGATACCTTCATTTTAAATCATTATAATTTTTATTTACTTTTATATGAACAAGGGCTATCAAAACATCCAGATGAAATGTTAAAAAATATGAAAAAATAAAATAATTATGAAAAAATATTATATTTTATTGATTAGTATGACATTGTGCCTTTGCTATTCCTGCCAAAATAATAAAGACATAGCAAAAATAAATTTCACAATTGATAGCTGCACTATCAGTCATCCAGATATTAAGCAAATCACTAGTAAAATTAATATCGCAATGATAGATATTAAAAAGTGGAATGATACTACTTTTTTATTTTTGATACCAAGCAATATGAATAGCACTATATCACTATACACCTACTACTGGGATAATGGTTTTAATTTACTAAGCAAATATGAGCTCTCTGACAGCATAAGTAATTTTTTTCTCAAAAATCAATACAATAGCATTACATTTATAAATAAAGATTCATTAATTGCTGGCGGTAATAATAACTTTGCAATTATTGATTTGAAAAAAAATGAAATCTCACCATCCTATCGACCAAACGAAAATGAATATCTACAAGCGACACAGAATCCACTACAATGGAATAGTAAACATAAATTATTATTATCAGAATATCTGAATTACTCTAATCCAACATCAGAGCTTGGCATTGTGCAGACTGAAATAATCGCTTGCATAGATTTCTATAATAATAAACTCTATAAAATCCCAATAAAAATGATTAATGAAGAGCAAATAAAGCTTGATCCTAATTATGTATTTCATTTTTCTACTTTTGATGATAAAATTATTGGTAAACACAGCATAAAAAATGAGTTTTTAGTTTATAATTTTAATGATAATTCAGTAAAAACTATAGAAAATGATGCATTAGCAAATTTCAATAAAAAATTCACAAATAAAGAGAAGGAACGATTAGAAAAATTACAAAAACAGCTCGGACTATATGATTTTCGTTTGAATGAATTTGCAAATAATTATATACAAAAAGCTATCGTGTGCGATCAAACTAATGGTAATATTATCATAGCTTACTTAGATCCAGTGCCTCAGGATGGTAAAGATGATAAAAAACCTCCAATTTCTTATAGAGCTAAAACATTTTTAATTTTTGATAAAGATTTTAATTTGTTAGGAGAAATAAAAACTGATGTTGATAATTTCACACCATCAATGTTTTTTAGCATAGACAATAATATTTTCTTGATAGAGATTTGTTTTAATAAATTAAATATTAAAAGAATTTCCTATGAATCCTAAAAGATTTCTTTTACTATTTTGTTTAATATTAATAATTTTCATAGTTAGTAGTTGCAGAGAAAAATATCCTGATGAAAAGCTCATAAATGAATATGTGGCTATAAATAAAGATAAATTTAATAATGAAAATACTTTTTACCTATTATCTATGCGAGAAACTCCACTTTCTTGTGCTAATAAACTCATACAGTTTGATCCAGATAAAGTGATAAAGCGAATATCTGACTCACTGAAAAATGAAAAAATATTTTTACTCACTGATGAATTTATATATTTCTACTTAGACACTATACATGCAGGAAGTGTAAAAATAATCATAGATTCTAGCTATGTATTAGACCAATACAGACTGCCACATTCAGCACATTTATTTTATTTTAAAAATGGGAAAATTAAAAATTGGCAAATAGCATTATAGTAATGCTATGCCTCAACAATCATTGAAGCCTTTGTCCAATTTCAAACAATTTTTTTTCAACTAATAATTCTTGGCGAACACAAGCCAATCTAACTGTAGGAAAGATAGGCATTGTTAATATACCAAATGGCACTTATTTGTCATCAGCGTTAACAACTTACTCTAATTTATGCCCATAACTACTGGCGAGGTATTTCGCACAGATTGCCCATCTGCAAACTCTACTTATTGGCGTATGTTTAGAGGTGGTTCTGAAATAGCAAGATTTTATAATCTATCCACAGACTATAACTTACGAATTGAGACATATTCTAAGGGGGGTAATATATTATTAAATCCCGCACAGATAACACGAATGATTATAACAGATGGAAATTTCCCAAGTACTCAACAAGGTTATGTTGGAATATATAGAAATTTAATCTAAAAAATATTTTTATTTGTTAGTATTTTTATTTCAAAAATTTTATTTAATTTAGTAAGATTAAAATTTTATAATATGAAAAAACAAAAATTTGCATTATTTATTTTATTTATTTCTTTTATGTTAGTATTTGGAAAATGTACTATTGCCCAAAACAATCCTGACCTCAAACGTACCTGGCATTGGTATTTTGGAAAAGGCGCAGGTATTGATTTTAGCAGTGGCCAGGCAGTTGCTGATACTAATAGTAAAAGTTGGACAGTTAGGAAAACTGCTGTAATGTCTGATACAGCAGGAAATTTTTTATTTTATGTTGCTGGTGAAGTTATTCCAGGGGTAAGCAATTATATGCATGTGTGGAATAAAAATCATAATATTATGCAAAATGGAGAGTATATATTACCAAATAAATATCCAGAGCCTATGAATGGTGCTGTTATTATACCCAAACCGGGCAGTGATAATTTTTACTACATTTTTACTGTAGATGACTGTTTTAATTCCTATGCCGATGGTTTTCGTTATTCTATTGTTGATATGAGTGCAAATGGGGGATTGGGTGAAGTTACTGAAAAAAGAATATTAATCCGTGACAATGTTGCTGAAATATTAGGGGCAATTAAACATTCAAATAATACTGATTACTGGGTAATAGTTCATGAATTATATACAAATAAATTTCTTGCTTATCTTATAACAAATGGAGGAATTTCCACAAATCCTATAATTACAAATATTGGATATTGGTCAAATAGTAATATTTATAATTCTTATAATAGTAAGGGACAAGAAATAATTTTTAGTCTAAATGGGGAAAAAATAGGAATCTCTCTTTGTAATGACTATCAAAATACAGGAGATATTGACACATTAGAATTATATAATTTTGATAGAACAACAGGCATCCTATCAAATAGAATATGCTTACCAGCTGATACTCTTATTCATTGTTTTTGTTTTTCCCCTAATAACTCTAAACTATATATTGAATCTGGAGATATTACGGATAAAGTTCATCAATATGATTTAACTATTAATACTCCTGAGGCTATTTTAAACTCAAAAACATTAATTAAAGTAATTACGAATGCAAATAATAATGAATTCAATCAATCTTTTCAAATAGGACCTGATGGGAAAATATATGGTAGTTGTGAAATTACTGATATGTTAACAGTTATTGAAAATCCTAATGAACCCGGTTTATTATGTAATTATACCCCAAATGTTTTTTCTCTTAATGGTAAATATCCTTGTTGGGGATTTCCTAATATAATTCAAAGTTATTATGATAATAGTATTACTAATGTTACAAATTTATTTTCTGATAATATTAAATTCCAGATTTATCCTAATCCATGCGAAGATTACATTATTGTGCAAAATACAAATAATAATATTTATATTGATGGAATAAAAAATAATAATTTTAATTTCAAAAT
>Ga0209537_1002172_pt1 | contig 20231 bp, 18 predicted proteins | sample BioPla4DNA1_FD_187698 | JGI IMG/M metagenome (GOLD analysis project Ga0209537, IMG submission 187698) | Biogas fermentation microbial communities from Germany - Plant 4 DNA1 (SPAdes) (version 2) | ecosystem: Engineered > Bioreactor > Anaerobic > Digestate | place: Bielefeld, North... | reverse complement strand
CGGGCATTATGGAAAGCAGCCTCTTTACGGATTTCATGAGATCGCCAAATTGTTCGAAATCAAGCGATTGATCTCCGTCGCTTACTGCTTCTTTGGGATTCGGATGCACCTCGACGATCAAGCCGTCGGCACCGGCTGCCAAAGCCGCAAGGCTCATGCTGGGGACGAGCTCGCTCTTTCCCGTTCCGTGGCTGGGGTCTACGATTACGGGGAGGTGGCTCAAGCTCTTGACCAGGGGTACGGCGTTTAGATCCAGGGTGTTGCGGGTCCTTTTTTCGAAGCTCCTTATTCCACGCTCGCACAAGATGACGTTGAAGTTGCCGCCTGCCATGATGTATTCTGCGGCCTGAAGCCACTCGTCTATGGTGGCCATCATGCCCCGTTTGAGCAAGACGGGTTTGTCCACCTTCCCTAAAGCCTTGAGAAGCGAGAAATTTTGCATGTTGCGGGAACCGACCTGCAGGATGTCTGCGTGAGGCAGCATGAAGTCGATGTCTTCAGGCGTCATTACCTCTGTAACTATGGGAAGGCCTGTAGCTTTTTTTGCCTCCGACAGCAAGGCCAGCCCTTCGGCCCCAAGGCCTTGGAATGAGTAGGGACTGGTCCTTGGCTTATAGGCACCTCCCCGAAGGGCAGTGGCACCCGAGTTTTTTATCGCCTTTGCTGTCTTTACGATCTGTTCTTCCCCTTCAACTGCGCAAGGGCCGGCTATGATTAGAACGTTTCCTCCTCCTACTGCGACGCCGGGGGCTATCTCTACTATGCTGTCTTTTTGACTCCATTCCCTGCTGACCAAGGGAAAAGGTGCCTTTACTTCGGTCAGTTGGGCGACTTCGGGCATGGTTTTTATCTTGCCTTCATCGATCTGTCCTTCTGCCAGCACGATTGCCTCCGGCTCGTTTTTTGTGATGCGAGCCGTTATCCCCATTTGATCCAGTTTCATGAGCAGCTTGCCTGCCGATTCGTCTCTTTTTGTCTTTATAATTGCTCTTGTCGCTTCCATTTTTCTTTCCTCCTTTTAAAATAAAAAAATCCGGGGTTCGGCTTGAGACCGAACCCCGGATTTAACTTGCTACTATGATACTTTACTTTATGATGTTACAGTAAATGCTCCCGCCCGGCGGCCGGTCTCCATAAGAAAATTGGCCAGAAGCGTAATAATAACGCCACTGGCCGTCGCTAAAATAATAACCGCCGGATATGGAGGCGCACATCGTGCTGATAATACTAACGCATTGTCCAGATGTAGCCAAAACGCGTTCACCTATCACCACTTAGCGCCTCCTTCTTTCCGCAGATTTTTTTAATTAAAGATAATCATATATGACTTATTGTAGTTTGTCAACATAGGAGGGGCAGAAAAATAATTGAAAATATTTAGCCACAGCACTTGTCAATTGACTCAATCGCCTTATAGGGCTTTATGACTACTGTTTCTTTAGCTTCTTGAAATCTATTTTTGTCTTTTCTCAGATAAAACTACAGGCAAGTACTAATTCACTTGCATCTTGACATTGAGAATATTCAAATATATCATTTAAAATAATGGATATATATGCATACCCACAATCCGGAGAGTGCCCACTTGCGGGAATGCCGCTATTAGAAGTGAAAGATCTGAGAACCTGCTTCTATATTGAAGGTACAGCTGTTCCGGCAGTAGATTCCGTGAGCTTTGCCCTTCAAGCGGGTGAAACGTTGGGAATCGTCGGAGAGTCAGGTTCCGGCAAGAGCGTGACAGCACTTTCAATAATGCGTTTAATTCCTTACCCTCCTGCGAAGATTGTCGGCGGCAAAGTATTATTTAAAGGCGAAGACCTTTTGCTCAAGGACGAGGATGAGATGAGGCGAGTTCGCGGAAAGGAGATTTCCATGGTTTTTCAAGAACCAATGACCTCATTGAACCCGGTTCTCACCATTGGCACTCAGATTTCCGAGGCAATAATGCTCCATCAAGGAGCGTCTAAAAAGGAAGCTTTGAAAAAGAGCGAGCACCTGCTACACCTTTGTAAGGTTTCCCTTCCAAGAAAACGTTTACGTCAGTACCCACACGAGCTAAGTGGTGGCATGAGGCAGCGCGCTATGATTGCCATGGCCTTAGCCTGTAATCCGAGCCTTCTGATAGCCGATGAACCTACAACTGCGCTGGATGTGACGGTGCAAGCTCAAATCCTTGAGCTAATGCTGGAACTTCAAGAAAAAATGGGCACTGCTGTGTTGTTTATCACTCACGACCTTGGGGTCATTAGCGAAGTGGCCGATCGCGTAGCCGTAATGTACTGCGGACGCATCGTAGAATACGGCCTGACGAAGGATGTGCTCAGGGCCCCGCTTCATCCCTATACAAAAGGGCTTTTGGCATCTTTGCCGTCCATAAATGGACCCAAAAAACCATTGAAACCTATCAAAGGCACTGTGCCATCGCCACAAGATATTACTACGGGGTGCAGGTTTGCTCCTCGTTGTGATCGCACAAAAGCTTACTGCAAGCATATAGAGCCGGTCATCACAAGGCTGGATGGTCGTCTCGTGCGATGCCATAACGTCTCATAAGACGAGAGAGGAATGATCATATGCCGGATCATTTGCTCGAGGTACGGGATTTATGCGTTAACTTCTCCGTGCCAAGTAAATTTTTTGGCAAAAAACAATATATAAGAGCTGTCGATGGCATCGATTTTGATGTGAAGGCGGGCGAGGTCCTTGGCCTAGTGGGAGAGAGCGGATGTGGCAAGTCTACTCTCGGCAGAGTCATTGTCGGGCTTGCGGATGCTCAAAAGAATAGCAAGGTCTATTATCGTGGAGTTAACGTACTAACGCTTGATAAAAAACAACTTAAAGAATATAGAAAAAAGGTTCAAATGGTCTTTCAGGATCCCTTTGGTTCGCTTAATCCAAGGCTTACGGTGGGCGATGCGATTGAAGAAGTGCTCATTGTTCACGAAAAGGCAACGAAATTAGAAAGAAGGAACAAAGCAGAAAGACTGATGGATGCAGTCGGTTTGACGAGGCATTATCAAACTCGATATCCACACGAATTAAGCGGAGGGCAAAGACAGCGTGCGGTCATTGCAAGGGCGTTAGCCATTAATCCTGAGTTCTTGATTTGTGACGAGCCTGTCTCAGCTCTGGACGTATCCATTAGAGCTCAAATAATCAACTTGTTCGAGGAGCTTCAAAAAAAGTTTAATTTGACCTATTTGTTCATCTCTCACGATATGAGCGTGGTAAGGCACATAAGCACTCGGGTTGCCGTGATGTATTTGGGAAAAATCGTGGAAATTGCGGAGACCGATGTGTTATTTGAAAACCCCCTTCACCCATATACAGAAGCGTTGTTGGAGGCAATACCGGATGTATCATCGGACAAGAAGGGAAGGCGCAAACTCCTTGAAGGAGATGTCCCAAGTCCTTTATCTCCTCCGAGCGGATGTAGATTTCATCCTCGGTGCTTCAGGGCCAAAGAAAAATGCGTAATTGACGAGCCGGCTCTAATAAAAAAAGGGGCAAATCATTTCGTGGCGTGTCATTATGCTTGATCAGAAAGAGAAGGAGGCAGGGATTATGAAGGAACTTAAAGGGTTTTCAAAAGTACGACTTTTTGTAGCCTACATTATGATCGCGCTATGCGTTTTTTTGGGGATTCTTGGCATGGTGTTTATGGAGTCGCCTTCAGTAGCTGCTGAAAGAAAGGTGATCGTTCAAGCCATGGATAGGGATCCCGATATTTTAGACACCATTAAAGCTGCGTGGTATTCCGATGCTCTAATTTATTTGCACGATCGTCTGATATCGAGGGATTATGATTTTAGATATCGCCCAGGCCTTGCCACAGGTTGGGAGGTATCGGAAGACGGATTGATATGGATCTTTCACCTGCGAAAGGGCGTTACTTTCCATGACGGGACTCCCTTTACTGCGAAAGACGTAAAATGGACCATCGATACAATAAAAGACCCGAAGACTGCGTCTCCTTCCGCCGGCGATTTAAAGTCAATCGATGAAGTCAAAATTATTGACGACCATACGGTCCAAATGGTGCTAAAATATCCTTTTCCTAATCTACTCTTTAATCTATCGAACACAGCTTTAGGAATACAAAAGGCCGGTTGTTATGAAGAATATGGAGAATATTATGGAATTAAGACGGTGATGGGAACGGGTCCATTTATGTTTAAGAAATGGGTACGTGGAGACAGAATAGTGCTCGTCAAAAACCCTGATTACAATTGGGGTCCTGAATGGATGTCCAATCGGGGGCCGGCCCTTTTCGACGAGCTGGTCATTCGGACTATACCCGAGGAAAGTTCCCGCATTATGGAGCTCGTCACCGGCGGGATTCACGTACTACGCGATGTGCCTCCTTTGCAAGCTGACAAACTAAAAGAAAACCCTGACATTAATATATTTATCGATCAGTCGACGAAGTTGGGGTACCTTGCTTATGCTTGCGATAAAAAACCATTTGATGACGTACTTGTCAGGCGGGCAATTAATCATGCCGTCGATAGGGAAACGATAGTGAAATACATCTTTAGTGGCTATGCTACCCCGGCGTACGGCTATCTTCCCCCGGCGCTGAAAGATGAATATCTGGAGGAGAGCGAGGAGTTGGGCTACAAGTACGATCCGGCAAGGGCGAAGGCCTTGCTTGCCGAGGCGGGATTTCCTAACGGCTTTGAAACGACCCTTTCTGCCGAAAACGACTCTACATCGAAAAGGCTTGCAGAGGTCCTTCAGGCGCAACTCGCTGAAGTTGGCATCAAGGCCAAGATTCAACTTTACGATAGTGCAAGCTATGTAGCCATGCTAAAAGCGGGTCAACAAGACCTTTTCGTCCGCCTCTATAGCTGGCCCAATGCGGATATTCTCGATTGGTTCTTGTTGTCAGCGCAGTTTCCTTACCCGAATCACTCTCGCTGGTGTGATCCCAAAACTGACGAATTGATCAACTCAGCGGCAACTGCCCCCACGTGGGAAATTAGAGCAGAAAGATATAAAGAAGTGCAGCGGTATCTTATAGAACAGGCGGTGTGGTGTCCGATCTACATTCCCGATAAGATGCTAGCTGTGCGCAAAGAGGTAATAAACTTTAAAAACCATCCGTGGATGATTCAATATAGCGACGGAATTGACATCGTAACGAAATAAGGTTTGTTTTTTAGTTAAACTCACATTTTTGGAGAAAGGGGATTTCGCAAGGGTCTCCTTTCTCCAAAAAGTAACAGGGGTGGTTAAAATGCTTCGCTATTTCGTTAGACGAATGGCATTTCTGGTTTTAACTTTACTCGGTGCGACGATCGTCATATTCTCCATGCTCCACCTGGCGCCTGGAGACCCGATAGATTTGATCGTCGGTCCCAATGTTATTCCGGAAGTGAGGGAAAATATACGTCATCAATACGGTTTAGATCGACCGCTGGCAGTCCAATATCTTAGCTTTATGAAATCGTTATTACACGGCGATCTGGGTAATTCGATAATTCAACACAAACCAGTTTCAGAGCTGATAGTGGAGAGGTTTTTTGTAACTCTTGAGCTAAGTTTGACGGCTCTGGTCATATCTTTCTTGATATCAATTCCCATCGGCATAAAGGCCGCGCTAAAGAGAAATACGGTCACAGATTATGCGCTCATGGCTCTTTCTTTAATCGGCATCTCAATGCCAACCTTTTGGTTTGGCCTCATGCTTCTTTATATTGTCGCCTTTAAGCTGAGGCTTTTCCCCGTCTCGGGTTATGGAACGTGGAGGCATCTATTTCTGCCTGCATTGACGATTGGGATAACCGATGCAGCTTTGCTTGCTCGAATGGTGCGCTCAAGCATGCTCGAAGTCATTCGTCAGGACTACATACGCACTGCCCGAAGCAAGGGCTTGCCGGAGCGAGTCGTGATTAATCGTCATGCCCTGAGAAATGCCCTGATTCCAATAATTACGCTGTTGGGATTGCGCATAGGATGGGTGGTGGGCGGTTCTGTCGTCGTGGAGATCGTCTTCGCCAGGCCAGGCCTGGGAAGGCTCATGGTAGATTCCATTTTGGCCCGCGATTACCCCGTCGTCCAGGGGGTCATGGTAGTCTTGACGACGTGCATCATACTGGGAAACCTCGTTGCGGATATTTTGTATGCGGTTGTCGATCCGCGAATAAAGCTGAAATGAGATTTGTCGGGTGAAAAGGTGGCGATTATATGGCTGAGGGGATCGCAAGCACGGAACTTACTAAGAGCGGTAACGCTTTTTACGGGTTAATGAGACGATTGCTTCGCAGCAAGGCCGCGGTTTTCGGGTTAGTCATTATAAGCTTGATGCTCCTATGTGCCTTATTTGCGCCGTTAATAGCTACCCATGACTATGCTAAACAGGATCTGCCGTCCATGTTGCAACCACCCTCGAAAGCACATTTGTTTGGCACTGACGAGTTTGGTCGCGATATTTTCAGCAGGGTAGTTTATGGTTCCAGGGTATCCATGAAAGTTGGTTTTCTCGCGGTCGGCATTTCCTTGCTGACGGGTTTGTTCTTTGGGTGCATTGCCGGTTATTACGGTCGCCTTTTGGATAGCGTCATATGTGCACTGATCGATATTGCCTTGGCCTTTCCCATGACATTGCTGGCAATCGCTATCATAGCTGTCTTAGGCCCCGGGCTATTCAACGTATGTTTGGCAATAGCACTTTCGTCTTGGGGGTCATTTGCCCGCATTTCACGAGGTCAGTTTCTTTCTTTAAAAAACCAGGAGTTCGTAGAAGCAGCCAGGATTCTTGGATACTCAGATGCACGTATTATATTTCGTCATATCTTGCCTAATTCATTGGCGCCCCTGGTTGTTTTAACGACGCTTGAAGTGCCTAAAGCCATAATTGTGGAGGCAACGCTGAGCTTTCTTGGGCTAGGCATACAGCCTCCTTTGCCCAGCTGGGGCTCAATCATGAGCTCGGGTCGTTCCTTTCTGTTTCATGCGCCTTGGATAACCATATTCCCCGGGATAATGATCATTTTAATCGTTATGGGTTTTAATCTGCTTGGGGATGCTTTGCGAGACTCCCTGGATCCAAGGCTTCGAAATTAGTGCTTCTCAATCGATGCTTTGGCCATTTTGCTCTCGAAATCAAGGGCCCTCTTAAAACTCAGGTTTAAGGTCAAAAGCGGCGCGAAATTAAGAAGATGTTGCAGTAAATTAAAATTCACGTTAAATAACCTCTTTAGGATTGAACCGTAGGAATAAAATTCCCTCCAAGCCCAGCTCATGCCCTTTTGCAATTCTTCAGGCGTCATTTGCGCCGGCATAAAAACTGCGTTGCCCATGTCATACTTCGACCAGTCTGTATCGATGATGCGGTTTTCAGAAGATAGCTTTTCGTGCAACCTCGTTCCGGGCAAGGGGGTTAGAATGCTGAATTGCGCTAAGTCTAACCTCGATTCCATCGCAAAATCTAAGGTCCTTTTAAAAACGTCCTTGTCGTCATTATCAAAACCGAAGACGAAAGCTCCCAACACGACGATGCCATGATCGTGCAAACGCTTTATTCCAACTTTAAACTCCTTGATATCATTTTGCACTTTGCCAATTTCTTGCATGCTTTCTTCCGAGATGGTTTCAAGGCCTATGAACAACCCCGCGCAGCCGCTTTTTCTAGCAGCTTTTAACAAGTCCGGGTCTCGAATTATGTTGAATGAACTTTGCCCAACCCATCGGATTTTATAGGGAATAAGGGCTTTGAATAATTCTTTGCTGTATTTTGGATTGCCCACGATATTGTCATCGATGAAGGCTACGAATTTGCCTTCGAGGTGCTCTATCTCCCTGATGACATCGGCTATGGGCCTGTGTCTGTAAGTTTTGCCGAAAAAATTTGACACGGAGCAGAAGGAGCAATCAAAAGGACAGCCCCTGCTTACTTGAAGGCTATTAACAAAGTAATATGCTTCCTTTTTGTATAGATCCCTTCGAGGCTCGGGTAAATTGACCAGGCTCGGGGGTTTTTCATTGAAATAAAATTGCTTTAAATCGCCGTTCTTAAAGTCCTCCAATAGCTTTTCCCATGTACCTTCAGCTTCTCCGATGACCACGGCATCGCAATGTCCTATGGCTTCTTTGGGGAGAGCGGAAGGGTGGGGACCGCCCAGCACAACCTTTGCGCCTCTTTTCCTGAACTTGTCTGCGATCCTGTATGCCCTCGGTGCGACTGAGGTCATAACCGTGATACCTACCAGGTCAGGTACGTCGTCATAATTGATGGGTTCTACATGTTCGTCTAAAATAGCGACTTCTATGTCCGGTTTTGTCAAAGCCGCGATCGTGCTCAGGGTGAGAGGTGGCATTTTAAGCGCCAGCTTTAACCTTTTTTTGTAGTATTCGTCCTTGCCTGGAGATATCAATAAAACTTTCACTTTGGATGACCGCCTTTCTTAACCTTCTCATTTTAGCTCTTGACGAGCATTCCTTTAATTATAGCCTGCATATACGATGAATTCCGTAATTTTGCGCTATTTCGATGGCCCTTTTGAATTCCATCCGCGTAATGGGCCTTGAAAGCTCCGGATATTGAAATGCTTTATGAAGAGGGCGGTACTGGTCCATTATGTTTACGAAGGTTTCCGTCGAAATTTCCGTGGCTAAAAACTCCATTACTTTTTCTGTCCCGGCAAGGTCGTTTGGAAGTACCAAGTGCCTGATCAAAAGCCCTTTGATGGCGATGCTCCTGTCGTCCGTCTTTAAATCTCCTACCTGTCTGTGCATTTCCCTGACTGCACTTTTTGCCACAGAAAAGTAATTAGGAGCCGAAGAATAACGCATGCCCCTTTCGTCGTTGCCGTACTTTATGTCCGGCATGTAAATGTCTACGATGCCTTCAAGGAGCTTTAGCGTGTCAACGGAGTCGTACCCGCCGGTGTTGTACACGATTGGAACCTTGAGGCCTCCTTCGAAGGCATACAAAAGAGCTTCCATGATTTGGGGAACGCAATGAGTAGGGGAGACCAAATTTATGTTATGACAACCCATCTTTTGAAGTTCAAGCATCGTATTCGCTAATTCTTGAGCGGAGACTTCCTTGCCCTTGCCAAGTTGGCTGATGTCGTAATTTTGGCAAAAGACGCATGCCATGTTGCAATGAGTGAAAAATATCGTGCCCGAGCCATGTCTTCCTACCAGAACTTTTTCTTCCCCGAAGTGAGGTCCGAAGCTGCTTACAACGGCATTCCTTCCCGTCTTGCAAAAGCCTTTTTCGCCTTTAAGGCGATTTACGTGACACTTCCTCGGACACAGTTCGCAATCCGACGAAATTTCTAAAGCCTTTTCTAGGCGTTCTGATAGCTCTTTTAAGAATTCTTTGTCCTCTTTCATGACGAGCACCTCAAGTAAAAAGGAGCTAAATTTACGCCCCTTGTTTGCTGTAGTTGGTTAAATTATAGTCTAAAATAACAGGAAATGGTTTTCAATAAAACTTCGATACCTGCATTACAAGTTTGCTGCCCGATCATTGACACCTCTTGTCTTGTAAAAAGTGAAGTTATCTTATTATTTGCATGAAAGTAACGCTACTCGTATTATAACAGACGCATTGTTAGGCCATCCGGCTCCTTGGCGAATCTGGCGAACATCTTTTGCTAAAATGATATAGCAATATATGTTTGGAAGATAGCGAGTGAAGTCACAAAAAAATCTCAACAGCAGCACGGCCATATCGAAAATAGGTGTGAACTATTATTTGCCGAAAAAGTGGTGATTTTATGAATAAAACAAAGTTAATAATCATGCTTGTGGCATTAATATGTTTAGGAACGGGAGGGTTTTCCATGATGACAGGAGCAGGATACGGAAGTGAACCGGGGAAGCGTGTCAATGGAAAAATAAAACTGCCTGAACCCAAATACGAGAGCGACACCTCTGTTGAAAAAGCTTTGCTTGAACGAAGATCTGTTCGCAGGTACAAAGATGAACCGCTGACTCTTAGCGAGGTTTCACAACTTCTTTGGGCTGCGCAGGGAATCACCGGCCAAAGATGGGGCTTTAAAACGGCACCTTCCGCAGGCGCGCTTTACCCGCTTGAATTGTACGTCCTGGTGGGCAATGTAGATGGCATCGCAAAAGGCGTATATAAGTATGTGCCTCGTGGACATGAACTCTCGAAAGTCATGGACGAAGATTTGCGAGGCGGTCTGGCTGCCGCCGCTCTCAGGCAATCTTGCGTCAGGGACGGCGCTATTGCCTTGGTATTTACCGCAGTTTACGAAAGAACGACCGGAAAATACGGCGATAGGGGCATCAGATATGTGCACATGGAAGTCGGGCACGCCGCTCAAAATGTTTGTCTGCAAGCCGTTTCTTTGGGCCTCGGCACAGTGGTCGTTGGAGCCTTTAGGGATGAGGAGGTAAAAAAAGTTTTAAGCCTTCCAAAGGATGAACGTCCATTGTATATAATGCCCATAGGAAGGATATAAAAGAATTGCATTAGGCTTGTTCTAAAGATAAGGGAATGAAATTAACTCACCTATCTTGGCTTTTGAATACGTTTCATGAAATGGTCCTCTGACAGTATTGTTATTGCTGTTATATATGGGGTAGACTATCTTTAAGGTGAAATTTCAGAAATTTATTGTGAGATAGACTTCGTAGATATTATACTACATTAGGTAATAGATGTTAAAAAGGAAATATCAAATGTATTTTTCATTATGACTTTAGCATCATGACCAAATTCTTGTTGGAAGATTTCAGTCACTTTTGAAACGGCATATTTAGGGGAATATGGAGGTAAAATTAATGGCGAGAAAGATTTTAAAGAATAAACCTCTTGTGGAAGCGATATTTGAAGTGCGATGGGAACTGCAAGAAGCAATGCAACAGATGAGAATAGACCCGCATTATAAAATATTGATTGGTAGAATATACGACAGGGTAAAAGATGAATATCCTTTCTATGAACAATTACCCACGGCAATTGTGCCTGATGAAATAGCGGTATATGTTGTTCAGCACAGGTTTCGAAAGGGCAAAGACCAATGGCCGCTTATTCAGATAGGTCCTGGAATCATTACTTTAAATGATACTGAAGGATACGTTTGGGAGGATTTTGAAAAGAGAATCCATCATATAGTAAGTGTGCTTTTTGAAGCGTATCCTGATGCTGAAAATAACTTAAAAATTAACTGGTCGTTATTAAGATATATTGATGCCATTAATTTTAATTATGAAAATGAAAATATATTCTCTTTCTTGCAGGAAAATTTAAAGGTAAGCATAGAAGTGTACGAAAAGCTCTTTGAAGAAACAGGAGTTAGTAATTTACCTTTAGATTTTGATTTAAGATTTTCTTTTCCTTCTGTAAAGCCGAAAGGTGCTGTGCATTTAAGATTTGTAAAAGGAAAGAAAAAAGATGAGGATGCATTAATATGGGAAACCCAAGTCCAATCTATCGATTGCGATGCACCTAGCCACAAAAATCAGATTATTGATTGGGTTGCCGAGGCGCATCAATTGACAGATGATTGGTTCTTCAAAATGATAGATGGGGAACTTTTAAGGAGGTTTGAGTAATGTATGCGCAAACTGTAAAAGATACTACATGCCTTGATTATCCGATTCAATACATAACCAGTCCAAGTACAGGTATAGAAGAGATAGACAAATCAGTACTACAGGAAATTTTAATATCTTCTTTAATGAAAGTAAAAGGTTCACTTGTAAAACAACTTTATCGCAATTTGTCCTATCTTCTTGAAGTAGACCTATCTTCTATTAAGCCATATTTTAAAATAAAAAATGAAAGTTCTTTAGTTTCAGAAATGTTTGAAAAAATAATTCCAGAACAGGAGCTTGAAATCGATGTAGTAGTTCGAATTCCCCCGATAAGAGAACGCTTTGTAAGAGTAAAAGTTAAAACTGTAGAAAAGGCTATGCCTAATATTGTAGAACCAGGTGCATTTTAGTCATGAAAGGGTATCCATGGTATGAAACGGTAACCGAAAAAGACGACTTAATGCAGGGTGATTTCATCAAAGAATGTCCTGTAATAATTCCTCCTTTGGAAATATCTGATAGCATGGAGGTTAAAGTAGTAGAATATAATACAATTATTATGAGTCAATCATGCGATCTTGTGCAACGAAAACTTGATTTGGTTTTAGTTTGTCCAATTTGGCCACTTAGCGAGTTTGAGAAAAGAAATGATTTTTTTAAAAGTAAAAAAGGAAAAGAAGCACTAAGACAAGGAAATGTACCAGGATATCATCTATTAAACAAATGTGAAATAAAGGAGTTTGAAACAGATTTTTTAGTTGTAGACTTCCGCAATATTTATGGTGTCTCACTGGCTTTTCTTGTAGGATTATCCCAAAAGGGAGGCAATAGACTCCGTCTGCTACCACCTTATAGAGAGCATTTATCTCAAGCCTTTGCAAGGTTCTTTATGAGAGTTGGATTACCTGTTGACATACCTTCATTCAAATGATGAATATAGGAGGCATTTCCCAACATAAAGAATACATATTTGGTTCCGTTATGTTAGTGTAGTGAATACCTCAAAATTACGTTAAGAATAAGACCATGACCAAAAGGATGATGAGATTTTGCCAGAGAAAGAACTGCTTGACTTCATGGTGGCAAACGCCATTTATCCGATGTGCAGCAAAAAAGGAAGGGTATATTTGAGATGTCCAAAAAAAGGGTTGCTTACCGAAGAAAGGTCGAATGACATCATTCGGCAGTTAAACATTAATACAGCCGATGAATGTGAAGAGTTAAGGGGAAAGATTAAAAGAATGGTAGCGGAGCGGAAGTCAACCCGACCGATCAAAGAATGGGTGAAAGAAGAAAGGCCAAGGGAGATGCTCGTGCAACTTGGAGCGGAAAATTTACCCTTGGCCAAGCTTTTGGCGATAATTTTGAGGACCGGAAAAGACAGCATGAGCGCCGAAGAGCTCGCAAGGACTTTGCTCAACCGTTTTGGATCGCTTCGAGGTATAGATTCGGCGCCCATATCAGAGATTTCCAAAATCGATGGAATTGGCCTTGCCAAGGCGGTGCAAATAAAGGCGGCCTTTGAGCTTGGCAAGAGACTTTTTAAGGAAAAGGCCGAGACGAAGAAAAAATTAAATAAACCTGACGATGTAATCGGCTATGTTTCCGAATTTTATGCTCCCTATCTGAGGGATAAGCAAAAGGAAGTTTTTAGCGTCATTCTTTTGGATATTAAAAATAAGCCCATTGGAAATGTTGAGATAAGCAAGGGCAGCGTAAATGCCACCGTGGTCGATCCCAAGGAAATCGTAAAAGCTGCGTCCTTAAAATCCGCATCTTCCGTCATACTGGTTCACAATCATCCTTCGGGCGAAAGCGCCCCATCTTCTGAGGATATCGAGTTAACCAGTCGCATAGCGTACGCCTGCGACCTTTTGGGGGTAAATGTCCTTGATCACATCATCATCGGCAAAAATGCAGACGACTTTTACAGCTTCGCAACAGAGGGGTTGATATAAATTGACCGAGAAAAAACTTGCAGAATTATTGGGTCTGGGCAGAATTGAGACCATATAGCTGGACATCTTCAAGCTTATTTTATGGACTGATAGCTAGAGAAGCAGCTATTTGCTTTTCCGTAGAGCATTAGAATAACATTAATAAATGAAATACTACAATGCTTAAAATCTCTTAGAGGAGTGATTGTTATATGAGAAGAATAATACTATGTATGATGATGGTTGTGGTATTTGTGTTGTCGGTCGTTGGATATGGATATGCTGCCGATGACAATGTATTATGTATATTGCGCAATATTGATTATCAGATAAGTGATGAAAAACAAATAGTTGAAAAGAACAAAGGGAATGTAACAATTACTATAGATGAATATGGCGACATAGTATTTATTACTCCAGATCAGCAGTATTGGACTGCTAACTGTTTTGCGCTGTTAGATATATTACCATATTTTGATATATTCGAGGATGGTCAACTTAGATTACACGCAATAACAGATGAGAACGATATTACATTTCAAGTTGGGATTAGTAAACATGAAGGTATATGGTGCTTAGGTATCTTCAATCAAGAAAGTGCTTTAATGTTACATCCAAATGATAAAAACATAGGAAAAATAGAGCAGTTGAATAAAAAATTAAGAGATCTTCTTATAGAAGGGATTAATTAAGCTGAAAATATAGTAAGATATGTTATGGCAATGTTATTGGGGCCCATACTGACAATCTGTTTAGTAAATATGGGCCCTTAATGGTAAATTTTGCTGGTCAAGTCCAATTTCTCCTGTGAAAAGGATAGACTATGTATGATCAAGATAATTCCGCCAGTTCCCGATCCGGTTGCAAGTTTTCTTCAATGCCCAAATTTGCCCTCAACCGATCCAGGTTATCCTTGGGGCTTATATACTCAGATGTTTCCCTGGAGCGCTCTTTACCTTTTTCCCTAGGTTTCCCTTTTGCTTTGAGCATCTCCTGAAATACGATGGCAGCCGCTTTTTCAATCACTTCGCTTTCCAGGCCTTCAATCTCCTCCCCTAGCTTTTCGAGGATTAGAGTGTATCCTGCCACTTCACCATCCTTTCCTTGAGGTCTATTGTCTCTCCGTCGACTACGAAAGTTCCGTCTCCGTTGGCATGGCATGTCCTGCGCTCTTTGCGGTCAGGGTCGATCCACGCCCTCACACCCTCTAGGATGGATAACCCGTATTTATCGGTGAGAGTGGTATCGACCACGCGACATTCTATGTTAGCTAGACACTCGGCGACGAGGGGAGCCTGGACGTCTTTGGCCGGCAGGGGCGTAAGGTCAAAGCGTGCAAATTTATCTATGTCTCGTCCGGAACAGTTTCCTATATCTACAACCTTTTTTAAGAGGTCGACCGTGGGCACGGCGATAACGCACTCCTTGGTCGCCATCAGTGCGTTATAACTCCAATCCCAGGGACCTATAATGCAGCCTATGAGTGGCGTAAAATCCACAACCATGTGCCAACTCAATGTCATGACGTTGGCTTTTCCCTTATGAGCGGTAGATACTAGAACCACCGGGCCTGGTTCGATGAATTGGAATGCCTTAGAAATTGGAAATTCTATCATGTCCTTTCACCTCGTCTAATTATTTTGTCTAGCTTTGAAGCTTTCCCCTCGTTTTTGCCAACCTTGGGCCACAAACCTAGCAAATTTGAGTATTTTAATTTTAGAAGTCTCAAATATAGTGGCAATATGTTGCTTGACCACCCAGCGTCGTTTATCGTTTTGTTAAAAAAGGAAAGCTAGTTGCATTATAACAATAATGAAAGTTTACAAAATCGTCGTATCCGATTTAACTCAGGCGACCTAATAAAAACAGGACTTCTTTCTTCGTCAAGCTGTAGTGTAATATATGGAAGTATGGACCTGAGAGGGCGTATAATACAATCAAAGTATAATACAATCAAATTAGAAATAATTATAAAATTCTCAATTAGCATATAATTAGCTTATTTTATGGATAATTAGGAGGCATTTTAAATGTCAGAAGTTAGAGTAGAAAAGGAAATGGCAAAGAGAAGATCTGCCGTAAGGCCGATGAATAGCCGCATTGCGAAGTTGCGTGAAGAAAGCGTCGGCGCCGAGGTAAAGATCTCAAGCGAACGAGCGAGGCTCGTGACCGAATTTTATAAAAGCGGTATGCCTGACGGAAAGTCCGAACCCGTCAGGCGCGCCATGGCCTTCAAGTATTTGATGGAGCATGTAAGTTTACCCGTAGAAGAAGGTCAGCTAATAGTAGGTCTTCGCGGCACCGGGCCTCAGGAAGTGCCAACCTATCCCGAAATATGTACTCACGACCTCGAAGATTTAAAGGTCTTAGATACAAGAGAAAACATGCCCTATAAGGTCCACGAGGAGACCAGAAAGATATACGAAAAGGAGATCATACCCTTTTGGAAGGGCAAGACTACGAGGGAGATCATCTTTGAAAGCCTTCCCGAAGAATGGATCGATGCCTACGAAGCCGGAATATGGACCGAGTTCATGGAGCAGAGGGCGCCCGGTCATTCTGCCGGAGGGGAAAAGATTTTCGCGACGGGCGTTTTAGACATCAAAGAAGATATAAAAAGACAGATGGAGATGTTGAACCCGGCTGATCCTGCTTACTACGACAAAATGGAAGAGCTCAAAGCCATGGACATCGCTGCAGACGCCATATTGATATACGCAAAAAGGCACGCCGCAAAACTTAGGGAATTGGCCAAAGTTGAAAATGACTCAAAAAGAAAGGCCGAGCTTGAAAAGATGGCTCAAATATGCGATAAGGTGCCGGCCCATGCGCCCGAGACCTTTTGGGAGGCCTTGCAACACTACTGGTTCGTCCATGTTGGCATCGTGTATGAGACAAACCCCTGGGACTCCTTCAATCCCGGGAGGTTGGATCAGCACCTTCTTCCTTTTTATGAAAGGGAAGTTTCAAGCGGAATGCTTGCTAGAGATGAGGCAAAGGAACTGCTCGAGGCGTTCTGGGTTAAGTTTAATAATCAGCCGGCAGTGCCGAAGGTGCGCGTTACGGCAGAAGAAAGTTTCACATACAACGACTTCACGAAAATTAACATAGGAGGCCTTAAAAAAGACGGTTCTGACGGAGTGAACGAAGTCTCCTATTTGTTACTCGAAGTTCTAGACGAGATGAGGACTCTGCAGCCAAATACTGCGGTCCAGGCGAGCGTCAAAAACCCTGAGCGCTTCATCGTGGAGGCCTTAAACGTGGTGGGACCTGGGTTTGGCGAACCTCCATTTTTCAACTTCGACGGCGTCATCGTTAAGGCTTTAAGACAGGGCAAATCTTTGGAGGATGCCCGCACTGCGGGTGTAAGCGGATGCGTCGAAACCGGCGCTTTTGGAAAAGAATCGTATATTTTAACCGGCTATTTCAACCTGCCGAAAATACTTGAGATCACCTTAAACGATGGAGTTGACCCCGGCACCGGCAAAAAACTGGGTTTGAGCACCGGAGATCCCCGAAGCTTCAAGTCCTTTGACGAGCTGTGGGATGCCTTCATGAAGCAGGTTAAACATTTCATGGACATCAAGATGAAGGGAAACGACATAATAGAGTCAATATTTGCTAAGCACTTCCCTGTGCCTTTTATGTCCCTTTGGATATGCGATTGCGTGGAAAAGGCCAAGGACTACAACTGCGGAGGCACGCGCTACAACACCCAATACCTTCAGGTTGTAGGGCTTGGCACTATGGCCTACAGCTTGACGTCCCTTAAATACCACGTGTTCGACCAAAAAGCTGTATCGATGGATGAGCTGCTTGATGCCTTAAGATACAATTTTAGCGGGCAATATGAGATATTGCGGCAGACTATCTTGAACAAAACGCCTAAATACGGCGAAGACCAAGATTACGCTGATCTCATAGCCAAAAAATTGGTTGATCAAATCGTCAGTATGATCGAAAGTTACCCACCTTCTCCGATAAGAAGGGCATCTAAAAGGGCCTACTTTTTGCCCACAACTGCTCACGTATATTTTGGTAAAGTCACGGGTGCAACGCCCGACGGCAGAAAGGCAGGTTTCCCGGTATCGGAAGGCATTTCACCCGTCCAAGGAAGTGACAGAAAAGGCATCGCTGCAGTCTTTGGGTCAGTTTCAAAATGTGACTGGGACAAAACCGGCGGGGCCTTGTTAAACCAAAAGTTAAGTCCCGATTTGCTGGAGGGTGAAGAAAACGTAAAAAAGCTTGCTCAAGCAATCAGGACGTTTTTCATGATGGGCGGCCATCATGTGCAGTTCAATGTAGTTAGCACGGAGTTGTTAAAGGAAGCGCAAAAAAGGCCCAAGGATTTCCAAGACCTGATGGTAAGAGTCGCCGGCTACAGCGATTACTTCGTCAACTTGCCCAAGGGTTTGCAAGAGGAGATCATTGCGAGGACCGAACATGAAAGAATATGAAACAAATCAGGGATCTGGCCATACAAACAATGAAAGCAATAGCCCTGTAGGGTTGATATTCGATGTCCAAAGGTACTCCATACACGACGGGCCCGGCATAAGGACAACAGTGTTCTTCAAAGGATGTCCCTTGCGATGCTGGTGGTGTCACAATCCCGAGGGGATAGATCCCGTCAAAGAATTGATGTATTTTGAGTACAAGTGCATGCGCTGCGGGGATTGCGCGAAAGTGTGCCCCACGGGGGCAATTGAGTTCAAAGGCAAACCAAGGATATTTCGACCGCTTTGTACAGCCTGTGGTAATTGTTCTGACGCATGTCCTGCCGGTGCCTTGAGGCTCGTTGGAAAGGAATATACCGTGGAAGAGCTCATGAAAGAAATAGAAAAAGACGTCCTGTACTTCGATAATTCAGGAGGCGGTGTGACATTTTCCGGTGGCGAACCTCTTTTTCAGGCTGACTTTTTGCTAGAAGTGTTAAAAGAATGTAAAAACAGATATATCCATAAGGCATTGGATACCGCCGGATTTGCCTCGCGTGAGGTGTTGGCCTCCGCAATGGGTTACGTCGATCTTTTTTTGTATGACCTTAAGTTAATTGACGAAAAACAGCACATCAAATACACTGGTGTCTCAAATACTTTAATCAAGGAAAATTTGCGTTTCTTAGTGGATTCAGGCAGGGCTCAAGACGTCATACTTCGTTTTCCTGTCATCCCGGGGATAACCGATACGTCCGATAACGTAGATGACATGGCAGAATTCATATCTAATTTGCGCGGTTTAAGAGAGATCAACTTGCTTCCCTTTCACGATGTAAGTGAAAAATATCATAGGCTTGACAGGGAGTATTTGATGACGGTCCGCAAATCTCCGCCTCAAGAAAAGTTGCTGGAAATCAAGGAAAAGTTTGAGAGCATAGGTTTACGCGTCAAGATTTAGCGGCTCGAAAAATCTATCAAACAAAGGCAAAGCAAAGACTGGAAAAGCTTTTAAAACAACGCCCCAACCTCATGTACTTTTGCTGGAGTGAAGTAGAAATTAAGATTACTTTGCACGGCAAAGCACAAAAAGAAGCGTCTTAGTTGTTGGATTTAAGTGTCCCGGGTTACGTTACAGTACGTACCTAGAGTCTTGGCTAGAAGAGGTGAAATTATGAGTAAAGAACAGAGGTTCTATGATGCGCTAGAAGACATCTTTGTTGGCGCAAAGGTGGAGGGCGAATCTGGATATATCAATTTGATGAGGATAAAGTCGCGTTACTACGAAGAAGGTGTCTTCCCCAAACTTAAAGAAGACGTAGACAGGGCGTTTGAGCCTTTTCCCGAGTTCAAAGAGGAGCTTTTTGATAAACTTTACACTTTTTTTAACCGCTATTTTTCAGAAAGTGGTTCGATTTATTTTAGATATACTCCAATCCATCAAAATGTCTATGAAAAGGTATACACTGACGATAAGGATGTAATACTTTTCTGGAAAACGCACATGCTTTATTATGTCAAAACCGACAAGTTGTTTAAAAGCTTGGAGGTTAAAACAGAGGAATTTAAATTTTTCTTTGACGTTTCTGGGCTTGAACATAAAAAAGCAAACGAAAAAAGAGCCATTATTTACGAGTTTAAAGAGAAGAGAAAAGACGGAGTAATTGTTTTTAATGTTTTATATTCTGAAAGAGGCAGGATAACTAAAATTAACGATATTTTAAGAGACCTAAGAAAAGAAGGGGTAACAATTACCGAAGACGCTCTGGAAAAGGCATTTAGGGTGTTTGAGAAACAAAACGATGTTGACTATTTCATAAACAAGAATGCCAAGGAGTTTTTGCAAGAGCAGTTCAATATCTGGCTTTATCAATATGTTTTTAGCGGCGAAAGTGGATGGACAGAGAAAAGAATAAAGCAGTTGCAAATTCTGAAAGACATAGCATTTAAGATAATTGATTTTATAAGTCAATTTGAAGACGAACTCGTCAAGATATGGAATAAGCCCAAGTTTGCCTTGAACTCTAACTATGTGATAACACTCGATAGGATTGCAGAAAAAAATATCGAAATCATAGAAAAAATACTAGAGCATGAGGGGTTTAAGGATCAAGTAAAAGAGTGGGAAGAATTAGAGATCGCAGACAAAGAGTTTGACAAAAGAAAGGTATTTGAAAACGCGCTTTCGGGCAAAAAGTTAAGGAAGAAATACCAACACCTGCCAATTGATACAAAGTACTTCAAGGATTTGGAGCTCGAAATTTTGGGGCTTTTTGATGATTTGGAAAATTCTTTGGATGGGTGGTTGATAAAGAGCGAAAACTACCAAGCGCTAAAT
>Ga0209537_1002165_pt1 | contig 20251 bp, 19 predicted proteins | sample BioPla4DNA1_FD_187698 | JGI IMG/M metagenome (GOLD analysis project Ga0209537, IMG submission 187698) | Biogas fermentation microbial communities from Germany - Plant 4 DNA1 (SPAdes) (version 2) | ecosystem: Engineered > Bioreactor > Anaerobic > Digestate | place: Bielefeld, North... | reverse complement strand
GCTTGGCTGCGGCTGGGCTCTGAAATTCAGCGCGAGCCCTTATTTCCTTAGCGGGAATATCTGGTACTGCCATCCTTTGCGCTTCAACCCGCATTCTCTTACGCCTCCCTGCCGAATCTATTATTTATATCGTAATCTTTGCCACCCATCTTTAGGGTTTAATGGCTATGGGTAATCAGCCTATGAGATCGACCTGCTGAATGCTTCCGGCACTGCCGTCCTCACGCAGAAACACTCCCGTGCTGCGCAGCTGACCATTTTCCTGGTTTTGACTGTCGCGCAGGCTGAACTGGGTAGCAGCATAGCCCAAATATATGGCTCCGATTCCTTTTTCACCTAAAGCAAATAAAGTTGCATTGCCCTGTTCATCCCGGGCCCATATCCGCAAGCGGTCAAAGATCTCGTCAGCTTCATCAATCCATCCATTGCCATCCTGATCATAGGCTGCTAATTCAGCAAAACCGTTGCCAGTCTGTGGGCCAAACAGCTCAGAGCCATCATTTATTACCCCATCCCCGTTTTTATCGAGAGCCAAGAAACCACTCCCCGGCCTCACGAAAGAAATCTGGTCGGGTTTGCCGTCACAGTCCAGATCGAACTGGAAGCTGCGTTCCGTCAAAGCAGCCGCTGGTCCTTCAAAATTAATCACCAGCGGATCGATCGGGGCGATGGCATCCCCGGCTCGGATACTAATGCTATGGTGGCTGTAAAAGGTGCGGCTCATGTTTAACTGCATGGAAATATCAATGGTTTTGCCATCGGCCGTCTTAACCTGGCCGGCTGCCTGAAAGGTTACCTGTTCATGTTCAAACCTGGTTTCTTGGAAATCGTACTGCAATCCCCAACCGACCGGTTGTCTTTGCACCAGATTCTGTTGAGGTGATCGAGATAGATCCTTAGAGAGTGTTTGGAAAGGAAGTCTGATTTTGACCTTCTTACCGCTAAGGAGTTCCAGCATCGATTCGAGCAGCCTTATTTTGAGGTCTTCTTCCGGAGTCAACTCCAGATCTTCACAAGGTTCTTCTAAGGCCAACAGTTGCATGCGCCGAACCTGTTCAGATAGATCTACCTTATCATTAATCCCTTCCTGCACTAGTTGCAGCAGAGGTGACTGTTGCGGTGATCCTGACCCGTTGTTGCGGTTACCGACCCAAAACTGCAGTCTTTCTTCCCGGGTTGTGGTCTCCTGCAACAGGTGGGAAGACTGCATGGCAAGTGAACTGCTTTTTATTATCATTACAAACTCTCCCATCCCTGGGTTAATCTTTTGAAGGGATTGCTTCCCTGCCGCCCCTACAACGGCAAGAGACTCGAAAGCCTCCTGCCAAATGTATTCATTATTATATCGTAAAGGTATTTTGCCTCCTTTATTCTTGTGCCCAGTTATCCAGCTTTTCCATGACCAAATCATAAGTCTTTTGGGAAATCTCAGGAAGCTCACCGCCCAAAATCCGGGCTGCTTCTTCAAAGCCTTTATCAATTGCCTCCCTTAAAGTATCAATTTTACTCTTATCCCCACCGGATATAGCCTTGGCAAACTCTACAATACGGTCACTTACCTTTTCGGGACTCAATTCCCCGCCTTCACTTATAAGGGCATTAGCTTCCGCACGAGCCTGATCATCAACTTCTACCTTACTCCAATCCTGGAAAGTAAGCCCTTGTCTTTCTAAAAGCTGGGCTACTATTTGCTTTAGATAATTATAGGCACGGTTGCTTTCCTCGTACAGCCTATCAATCGTAGCCTGGTCAACTTTGGGCTTGTCATAAGTGACCTTTTTAGCTGATTCGTCAGACTTAACAAATTCATCTTGGGCTTCTACCTTGACCTGATCACTTTTGGGTTGGTCTACCTCTTGCTTGCTGGTATAAGCAGCAGGAATATTACCAGCCACACCTCTTATTTCCATAAAAAACACCTCCATGTAAAATTAAGGTACTTCCTTGTACTTAATATTTATATCGGAAAATAATATCTTTTTCTTTAGGCAAGAAGCTAGCGTTCTATTAAATTGAGTAACATGGAACGCTGTTTTAAGCGGGTGACAGAAGGATAAGGTGGGCTTTAGAGATATTTCTTTTCATGGTTAACTATAATTCAGTTAAGATTAGTCACAACCTCTATACGCGGAGAACCATTGAAAAAATCAAACATATATGTATTTTGCTTTGTTTTAATATACTCAACACTGTCGAACGGGTTTTTCCTTCCTTTTATGGATAATAAATCGCCATTTTCCCTGACTTCCTTGTGAAATAACTCTACAAAGTCAGCATCTCCATGATTAGTTGATTTGATGGCTATTCCGTCAACCTTATCTGGAGTAATCATATTAAAGATTACATGCCTGACCGGTTTAAAAATTCTCTGCTTAACCTCATGTTTGATAAGATTATCCGTAACGCCTTGATAAATAACAATATTCGCCTTATTATCAAACCCATTATACAAAAAACCCAGATCATATAGTTGGGGGTCATATTTTTGTGATGCAATGCGATAGGAAAAAATCTTTTGCCACCATAAATTATTAATTTTTTGTGATAAAACCCTGGGACTATGCAAATACACCGGCGAAATCCAAGCACCATTATCGAGAATAAAAGAAAATAGATCCGGAAAAAACCTATTACATAAATGAGCCAGATAAGCCCCATGAGAATGACCATAAGCAATTACCCTGTCGAGGTTAATTTCATATCCGTTATCCATTATTATTTCGTAAGCTAGTTGTAAAGCTCTTACACAATCAATAGCTTGAAGGGGACCCATTTCAGCAAAATTATCTTCCGTTTCGTTAAGCTGCATATGAGTAGTTATAGTTAATGTGAACGGTAAGGCAGGATCCATCAAAGGAGTCAAATCTATTTTCGCATTTTCCGGGAACACTTTATTCTTTATATCATCTGGTAAAAGTCTTTTTAGTTCGGCCAATTGAGAGTTATCCAAATAAGCCTGGTTACTATCCCCCATAAACTCCATACCTAGATAAGTAGATTGTACTACGACAAGATTATACTCTTCCGCAAACAATTTTCTCATCTTTTTATATACATTAGCTTCCGGGTTTCCGCCAAAACCTGAAATAAGGAGCATCATGCCTGTCTCACGGTTAATTTCTTCGGGATAGGCAAAATATACCGTCTGCTCTCTGTACGAATTATTTACCGGATAAGCCGAACATGAAAAAACCTGCTCCTCTGCCATGGTACGCCCCCTTTCCCTTATCAAAGATAAAAATAACGAATAACTTACCTATCTACATTATTGTGCTTTCTTTTAATCAGCAGCTCCCCCAACAAAAAATCCATTTCAGTATCTATATCAACTGAATGATCTGGGTTCATCACATAACCTTTAGTTTCATCACAAAAAAACGACTTTTCTTTTAAAATTAATTCAGTCCGTGCTACATATAGCGCTCCATTTAACCTGTATACTATTGGAAGATCCTGTCTGCGGGTAAAATTACCTGCTTTAATCAGCTTCTGCATTTTCCCCTGTTCGGATAAGATATACATCCAATATGGGCTGTGCTCAGCCTGGCATATACTAACACAAGATTGGGCATCTTCTTGCACACACTTTTCTATACATCCATCTATATCCTCAACTGTTCTTAAAGGTGAAGTAGGCTGCAATAAAACTACATAATCATATTTTCTTTCTGTATTTTTAATCGCGTGAATCACCGGCTCAATACCAGGAGTATTATCTTGGGCCAGTTCCGGCGGACGCACAAACGGAACTTCACAGCCCCACTTTTTAGCTGTCTCAATAATTTCTTCATCTTCAGAGGAAAGTATTAATCGATCAATATACTTGGACTTTTTAGCTTCCTCAATCGTCCAGGCTATAAGAGGTTTCCCCGCCAGTAACCGTATGTTTTTGCGGGGAATTCCTTTAGAACCTCCGCGAGCAGGGATAATGGCCATAATGGTTTTACCGCCAATCATTTAATAACCTCCATGTATTCATGAATAGCCCGTTCATAATCATCCATTCTCCCGATGTCTATCCAATAATCGTGGATCAGAAACGCAGCAGTCTTTTCATTCCTGGCGATTAGTGAAGTAAATAAATCGGGCATATCGTAATAGCTATTTTCAGGAATATAGGACAAAATTTCCGGGTTTAGTACATAGATACCGGCATTGGTAAAACATTTACTAACGGGTTTTTCCACAATATTAGTCAGGCTGTTGTTGGTAATTTCCACTACTCCATAAGGAATTTCGGTTGTATATTCGCGTACACACATAGTAGCTAAAGCCTGGGCTTCTTGGTGAAACTGGAGCAGTTCACCAAAATCAACTTTGGTCAATATGTCCCCGTTCATGACAATAATTGGCTTGTCAATATTCTGTTTGATTAAGCTTAATGCTCCAGCAGTTCCCAATCGAGTTTGTTCCCTCAGGTATTCGATGTTAACTGACCAATCTGCTCCATTGCCAAAATGGTTTTCAATCATTTCACCACGATAATTTATAGAGATAATAAACTTATAGAAACCTTGTTCAACAAAGCTTTCTAATATGCGTTCTAATATAGGTTTGTCCCCAATGTAAAGAAGCGGTTTGGGACAGGAAATCGTCAAAGGATGCAGGCGAGTACCTAACCCCCCGGCCATGAGCACCACCAGATTATCCTTTTTATCCTGTACCAGTAATTCTTCTAAGGTATATAAACCAGTCAAAACTCCCTGGTCATCAACGGTAGGAATATGGCGGAGTTTAGTCTGTCTCATTAACGCCAAAACCTGCTGATGACTGGCCTTGTCTGATATGTATACCGGATTGGGGTTCATAATGAGTTCTACCGATTGATCCAAACCGATGCCTTTTAATATACCTCTACGTATATTTCCATCAGTAACCGTCCCTGCCAACTGACCAGTCTCATTCACAACTAACGCAATCTGCAGGGCTCCTTTATCAATCACTTCCAGGGCGGTTATTATAGTATCTTCGGGCTTAATAACAATCCTACGCCAGTCTTTCATCCTTTCTTACCTCCCTAGCAGGTACCCCCCTAACCAATGTTCCTGATCGTACATCGTGTGTAACTACTGCTCCAGCTGCGACAATACAATTGGAACCAATTTTTATCCCCTGTATTATAGTTGCCCCTGCTCCAACCAAGGTTCCCTCACCGATGGTAACCCCGCCGGAAATAGTAACTCCTGGAGCAATATGCACATGCTTACCGATAACACAATCGTGATCAATGCATGCGTGAGTATTAATTATACTATTTGCTGCAATCGTTGATGAAGCTTGTACCACTGCCCCGGTCATTACTTGCACGCCTTCTTCAATATGTGCATACCCAGATATAATAGCGGTTGGGTGAATTACACTGGCAAATTGGTATCCCCGCTGACGAAACAGTTCATATACCTGCTGACGCTTATTGGATCGATTCACCAGACCTAATCCGTTTATCAGTCGTATCTGCTCAGAGTGATACTCCAGTACCATATCATCGTTACCCAATACAGGTATCCCCATTATGCATTGGCCATGTAGACTAGTATCAGGATCAGTAATGCCGATTATCTTAGCTGATAATATCTGTAACGTATCAATCAAAACCCGGCCATGACCCCCAGCTCCAAGGATGACAACTGGCTTTTCCATTATCGTTCCACCTGTTCATCAACATGATATCCCCGACCTGCCGTCTGACCCAGCATGTCCCAGTAATAATAGGGAGACAAACCTCCACCGGGTCGTTTGATTCCCAGATTGTCAACTGAAAACCTTTCTCCTTGTTTGATGTCTTTTAACGCCACCAAACTTTTTCTGGCCACCGGCAGGTTGTGCAATTCTGAAGCAGCTGGTATTTTGCGGCCAGTTCCCAGGGCCTGTTCCACTTGGCGGATGGATTTGACCATTTCTTTTAATTCCTGCGGTTCCAAAGAGGCTTTATGATCAGGACCTGGCATACTTCTATCCAAGGTAAAATGCTTCTCAATAACTTGTGCCCCTAACGCGGCAGCGGCAATAGATATACTTATCCCTGGAGTATGGTCGGAAAAACCTACTGCCAAACCAAATGCGGTACGTAGTATATCCATAACTCGCAAGTTTACTTCCTCAAACGGTGCCGGGTATTCAGTAGTACAGTGCAGAAGAGTTACCTTTTCTTGGAGCAGCTTTTGTCCTTCCTCACTAAAATACACTTCTCTGAAAGCATCCAGGGATGGCTGCTTTTTTATACCGGTATATCCAAAAGCCAGAACCCCCAGCGCCATCTCTATTTCTCCCAGAGTACTCATACCAGTAGATAGAATGACCGGCTTCTTACTCTGGGCTGCCCGCAGCAGCAGCGGCGCATTGGTTATTTCCCCTGAACCTATTTTTAAGCGGGTTACATGCAATTGCTGAACTAAAAAATCCACACTTGACAAATCAAAGGGACTGGACATGAACTCAATCCCTTTAACTTGGCAATAGTCAGCCAATTCCTTAAAATGGTCGTAGCTAAGTTCCAGTTTTTTTATCATTTCCAACTGCGACTCCGTCTGTCCGGTAGTTTTAACCTGGTAATCCGCCTTAGGAGCTGATGCAGAAACTAATTGTTCCGCGCTGAAAGTCTGAAACTTAACCGCATCCGCTCCTGCTTGGACGGCAACATCCACAAGCCGTTGGGCCAGTTCCAGGGAGCCATTGTGATTGACTCCAGCTTCCGCGATGATGTACACAGCACTCATTTAGTCGATCTCCTTTAATAGAACAAATGATTCACATGCCCTGCAATTAGCGGCCGCTCCGCGCACCTGAGCCAGGGCTCTGACAGCCTGTTCACTGCGCGGGAAGGGGAATGCTTGGAATTCACCGTGATAAATGTTCATAATTTCAATCTTTCTCTCCAAAAAATCGCTAATATCTATGAATACATTGGGGCGAAAATGGTCATGTATTGGATTAATGTCAAAATCAGTTTCTGACAAGGTTTCATAGGCAAGAATTCTTCGAATCCATGGATAGCGGAACTGTTTAGTACAGGCCATCATGACCTCATACACTATGCGGTGGTCAGAGTGAACATCACCCGGGAAAGGCAGATACAAGATCTCCGGTCTGATCTGGCTCATTATCTGGCTGCTTTGAGCTATCATGTCACCCAGGGGCAGGGTATCCAGTCTTGTAGTCGGGAGATGTAATTGCTGGACGGAAGCAAATCCATAAGCATTAGCTACAGCAGTTATTTCGCGGTTTCTTTTATCAACTTGTTCCGAAGAATATCCAGTATCTTCACTAATGGAGGTAAAGATAAGCCAGTGAATCTTATCTCCCCGCTGGACATGCTTCAATAAAGTCCCACCGCAACCCAAGGTTTCATCATCTGGATGAGGCGCAACTACCAGTACATTACTCATATAAAGGGTCCTCCGTCTTAAATAGAAAACTTTTAAGGTCTAAATTTTTTATTAAGGTCAGGGCGGCATCACTTGAATGGCCATCCCCGAAGATAGACTTTACCTCTTTTAAGCGTGCTTGAAATTCTTGGCTTAACACTTGGGTTATACCATTGCGAATGCTGACCACATCTTCTTCCACAAAAAGCACATTACCAGCGTTTATTCTGCCCTTCTGCCTCTTACCTACATTTACTGCTCCCAAAGGAATGGAAGGAGCCTCGTACAAACCGGCACTGGAGTTCCCCAGCATAAATAGGGCGTGTCTCATTATATTAACAAAAAGAGTTCTCTCCAAGTTTTTATAAAAAACAAATTGTTGATTATCACGGTTTTTTTCGATTATCTCTATAATCTGCTTGTTTCCGGCATCCACGTTGGGGTAGCTAATAAAAGCAGGTATTTTCAGATCCATTAACGCCTGTAGGATATTGGCAAAGTAAGTTCCTGTCATTTCTTCATATCCCAAAATCGGATGAAAGATTACCAGCGCATAATCCTCCCATTGAGGGCAATTCATTCTGTTTAACACATTTTGTTTATTTAAATGCTGGGTGCTAACGAACTTATCCAAAGCTGGACTGCCGACAACAAAAATCCGATTGGCAGGCTCACCCATCTTTAACAGCCGGTGCTTATGTTCTTCATGAGCTACAAAATGCAGTGAGGACAGTTTTGAAGCCGCATGGCGAACTGGGTTGTCCACATTTCCGTCAACGGCATGATCTCCTCCAAAGAAATGAATGGTGGGTATTTTCAAATAAGCCCCAGCCAGGGCCCCCACCATTACATCTTCTCGATCCCCAGCATACAAAATTACATCAGGATTAAATGAAATGATGGTATGGATACAGCTTTGCAGCAGTATGGAAGCCGATTTTATCCGGGAACCGGGAGAGTCAGAATCCAGCAGAGATTCGATCTCAGCAATGATGGGAAGATGGTCTTCGCGAATGTATTTTACGGTATAACCATAGCTGCTGGACATATGAGCTCCTGAGACAATAAGCCCTAACTCTAATTGGCTGTCGGCGTGAATTTTCCGATATAATTCACTCATTAAATCATAATCGGATCTAATGCCTGTAAAAGCTAAAACTCTTTTCTTGGCTGACATCTGAGGCCTCCATCCTGTTAGCAGATTGCTAAACATACTTTAAAACAGTTCACTGTCACCCATTTGCAGGAACCATTGGCTGGCATTCATAATATTGGGTGCGACTGACTTATTTTTATTTAACAGGCAAATGCAGAAGTGATATGTACGTTCATCACGGGGAAAGTATTTATCGAATGAAAGCGAATTCCAAGTACACACGCTTTCAGGGTTAAATGTTTGGTAAAGATAATCGGATAGAGCTATTATATCTTCCTCACCAGCACCATAGTCCCATACCAAGATATCAATCTTGTTCTTATATTGAGTAAAAATATAAGCCCGCTGGTTTTCGTCCACTACCATCTGATACTTTTCTTTATTGCCAAAGCGCCACCTTATGTAGGCGCCGTTTCTGTTCAAAGTAATCAGATTATGCGGAGAAAAAACATTATCCATGGCTACCGGCAGGTCTGAAAGCTTATAGTTTCTTGCTGCAGGTGAGATACCCCGGGGGAATCTAACAAATTGGTAGTCCCGCAAATGTACATAGTTCAAATACTTAACATGAGCACGCAGTGATTTGTCATTAGGGAATCCCATTATAAAAGAATAATTAGTATTGTTTGTTAAGTACTCCAGTAATACTGGTCCCATCTGGGCAAAAATGCCTTGTCCCTGGTATTGGGGATCAACCATAGCTGCCAGCGATATAAGTTCTGTCCTGCTGTTACCCATGATATTAAATGGCAGGGGGGTAACTGCCCAGTGGGCAATAACCTTCTGGTTATCCAGAGCTACTACACATGTTGATTTTCCGCTGGGATTGTCTAAATACCACCACTGAAAATCATTTCTAAAATCGACCTGAAAAACCCTTGAATATAAGTGGATTATTTCTGCGTTGATTTTATCATTTTCATAATGGTAGATTTTATAATCTAACACAGCTCATTCACCTCACAGAAAAACCAACTGTTTGCTGGCTCCATCAAAAAAACGCACTGCTGGGTATATTTATAATACGCTTTTCCAGGCTCTCCGACTGGCTTAAGTCCATGTGCGGGCAGTCTTTATACATTGGCAGTTTATTCATTAAAATCCAAGCCGGACGGGTCATAATACCTTGGGCATTGGTCAGTTCTAGTATGGCATCTCTTTCTGCAGCGAACTTTTCATCAAGTAATAAGACATTGAGCCAGTAATTGCTGCAGGCAAATTCTGCTTCCTTAAACACCGTCACCCCGGGAACATCAGCAAAAGCTTCCTGGTAGCGCTGAGCCAGATTTCTCTTCTTTTTAATAAAGCCAGGCAGCTGTTCTAACTGGGCGCATCCCAGAGCAGCATTAAGGTTAGGCAGTCGATAATTAAAACCGGTCATATCATGATAAAAGGCCCAGGGATGAGGCTGCTTGGCAGTTGTGGTAAGATGTTTGGCAAGTTTAGCCAGATCGGGGTCATTGGTCAGTATGGCTCCTCCTCCACCAGTGGTAACAATTTTATTGCCGTTGAAACTTAGGATACCTGCCTTGCCAAACCCACCGGTGTGCCTGCCTTTATAATAAGAACCAATGGACTCAGCAGCATCCTCCACCATTTCCAGATGGTACTTCTGGCTCAGTTCCAGCAAAGGATCCAGATCCACTGGATGTCCGAAGGTGTGCATAGGCACCACTGCTTTGATACGCCGGCTGGTAAAACGGTTGATGCATACTCCTTTGTCAATAACAGCCACATCTTTTAAGTAAGCCTCCAGCTTACCTGGGTCCATACCCAGAGTCCGGGGGTCACTATCAACCAAATGGGGTATTGCTCCGCAGTAGGCCACAGCATTAGCAGTAGCTATAAAGGTCAAAGCAGGAATCAATACTTCATCCTCTGCTTCTACCCCCACTAACTTTAGGGCGGTATGTAAAGCAGCCGTGCCGTTAACTACAGCAATTGCATACTTAACACCCGTAAAATCCACCAGGCCTTTTTCAAAACGCTCCACATATTGCCCGGCCGAGGAAACCCAGCCGGAATCCAGACAGTCCTTCACATATTCCCATTCCCGGCCTGTAAAGCAGGGTTCATGCAGGGCTGCTCTGCCATGCTCATCACCCAGTACCTGTCGTATTTTGCTTAGGATCAATTCAGCTTGATTCATATGTTGTATACATCCGTTCTGTACCTGTTCAAGTTTTCAGGATCTGTGAACCAGGCGATGGTCTCTGCCAGGCCTCGCTCCAGCCCCTCTTTTCCACAATATTGTGGTTCCCAGCCCAGTAGCCGGCGGGCTTTAGAATTATCTGCCCACAGTCTTTCCACTTCGCTTTTCTCCGGGCGCAGCCGCTGGGAATCCGTTTTTATCTCAATGTCAGCATTCATTAACCGGCTGATAGTATGTACCAGGTCGCCAATGGAGATTTCGTAATTACTGCCAATATTGATAACTTCACCTATGGACTGGTCCAATTCAGCAATGGCAATAAAACCTTGTACAGTATCTTTAACATAATTAAAATCCCGGGTAGGGCTCAAGGCCCCCAACTGAATTTCCTTCTTTCCACTGGCTATCTGGCTGATTATGGTGGGTATTACCGCCCGGGCCGACTGTCGAGGGCCATAGGTATTAAAGGGTCGAATTATCGAAACCGGCAGACCAAAGGAACGATAAAAAGATAGAGCCAGCTGGTCAGCGCCAATCTTGGTAGCTGAATAGGGAGATTGTCCCTGCAAGGGGTGTTCTTCTGTTATAGGAACAAACTGAGCGGTGCCATATACTTCACTGGTGGAAGTGTGTATTACCTTTTCGACTCCCAGTTCGCGGGCAGCCTGCAGGATATTGAGGGTTCCTTTTATATTGGTATCAACATAAGTATCCGGCGAGTGATAGGAGTAGGGAATAGCTATCAGGGCTGCTAAATGCAAAACCACCCCACATCCTCTCATGGCTTCCTTTACTCCGTGAGGATCTCTTATATCACCGGCAAAGACCTCAAATCTCCCTTTGATATCAGCCGGGCTGTGATCCAGCCAACCCCAGGAATTAAAGGAATTGTAGAACACAAAAGCTCTTACATCATAGCCCTGACGAACCAATTCTTCGGTTAAATGGGAGCCGATAAAGCCATCGGCACCGGTAACTAGTATTTTCTGGGTCTTTAGGTTCATAGCATTACTCCATACTCTCGAAATATCGCTTTATTTCCTCCATGATTGGCACCAGAGTATCCATGTCTGCCAGACTCTCGTTCACTGCCCGGCCCAGACTTGGCACAATCGTATCTGCTTTCAGACTCTGATTGGTTTCAAAACGCACTGTAGGTACTTTATCAAAATACAAACCGTAGGTAACCCGGTTCATGGGATGAATGATTTGGGTGTAAAAAGAGTTCTTTTTGACCTTGTTAAAAGCCCGATCCAATTTAGGCCAGCAGCGGTCAATCTGTTCATAATTACGACTGTCCTTAAGCATCTTTATCTCTTCCAGTATGTCATTTACCGCCTGCAGCAGCCCCGCTAATTGACCAAAATCCTTATACAGGCGGGTAAACTGCTTCTGTAAATAGTTCCGGTCATAGGTGGTCACTGGTATTCTATGCCAATGGGGATCCACTACCTGACGGGACAAAACCTGAGAAGCCATGAGTTCTTCCAAGGTCATGTAGGTAGTCCCCTTAATATTAGCTCCTCCGCGGGTGGTGTTGATGATCTGAGTTTCGTGCATATCCTTGATATACTGTTCCATATTTGACCGCATAAGATTAAACATTTTACTCGTATATACAGTATTTCCATCTACGCTTTCAACTTCGATCAGCCCTTTTGTTTTACCCGGATCGATGGATAAATTGCTGGCGTAATTGATTCCTCCGGCATAGCTCCGGTTATCGGCATATGCTAAGTTTTGTCCCACCAGGATTATAGGGTTAAAGCCCAATTTATATAAAAGCTGCAGGGTGACCACGGCTATGGAAGGGGCATCCTGTACGCCATCTAACCGTTTATCATCATCGATTTTCAGCAGGAAATTAGAGATAGTATCCTGGCTGGTGATCATGTGGAAGCGGTCCTGCCCGGGGTAATTCTTGAGAACTTCAAAGCCAACGCTGCTGCCGAAGATTAGAGGTATATCAGTTATCTTTTCCTGAGTTATCCGTGCAAAGACCTTCTGCTGGTTAGCTTCGGTGGGGTCATAAGTACACTGGGCATGGGGAGTAATACCTGCTGCCAAAAGAGAATTCACTGCCGATCCAACGGAAAATATATAGGCCTGGCCGTTTTCCTTAATTTGCTTGAGGTTTTCCAGTTCATAATCGAGGGAGGGACCGGCTGCCACCAGAATAGCCGGCAGGTTTTTGAAATAACCAGTTCGTTCCGCCAGGATGTTGGGCGTACTTAGCACCGTCTTGAAATTAAACAGACTGTTGATGATCCAGCGTTTCTCAAAAGCCACATTAGTTACCAGGGTACTGCGCCGACCACTGACTATCTCATGAAACAGTTTCAAAAATGCGTTATGCTGTTCCGGGAAAACGTTGCGATAGCTGGGCAAGTCCATAAATAATATATTCTTTTGGATCTGGGTTATGGTACGCTCCAGAAATGCCCGGGCATCCTGAGGAGAGGTTTCTACCATTATTTCCCTAAGGCGGCGCTGCGGTAAATCTCTTAAATCGACATAGGAAAGATAAGCCTCAAATACTTCTGGAATAGGTTCATAAATGGAAAAGGTCAGGTGGGGATATTTGTCCAGAAAAGTTTGGATATGATAACCCAGGCCGGTACCGAAGAAAATTACATGCTCATAACTGTAAGCATCGATATTGTCAATGATAGTCTGGGCTTCTCGCAGAGGATCATAGCGGCTGTGCAGGTAGTAACTGCGATTTTCCCGCTGAACACACAGGGTGGGGTGGTTGTCCAGCCGGGTAGGCATTTCTTCCAGCAGATAGTCCTCCTGCTGCCGTTCTTTCCCGCGAAAAGCATCCCACACCAGTGGAAAGCGTTCTTTCATGAACACGATATTATCAACGGAAATCATTAGCACTCCTCCACTATATCAGCAATAATAAGTTTGCATGAAGCTTCTCCATGGCTGGTTTAATTTCATATAACATAATATCGCCCACACTAACCTGATCGGCATACTGTAAAGGTTCACTGATCGTAGTCACCGTCTCGACCAATTCGCTAAGTGCCTGAGAATACAAGTTCCACTGGGCATAATCGTTCACCAGGTCGGCTAAATTCGGAAGTTTATCCATGGCTTCAAAGCTGTTCTGCAGCCATTGAATTCCCTCTATAAGCTGGCTGATTTGTTGCCAGGCATCACTATCTACCTGAGTATAAATGGTATCTGCTAGTTGCTCGACTGCTGGAATGGCTCTTTGGAGATATTCACTGGCGGAAATCAAAACGCTTTGCATGTATTCTCTAAGAGTCATAAACTGCACTTGCACAAGTTTAATATTATCTAGGTTGTTGTGCAGATACTCGGCAAAATTTTCATAAACGGCTTCTCCATCGACTATTAGATGGCTGAAAACCGATTGAGTGGCAGCAGCTTTTTCTTCAATGGCATGCAAAACTTCTTCAATGCCTGCTTCGGTATTGTCAAAAACCGTCAGTTCTTCTCCTATGATAAGCTGCACCTGCGCATACCTCCCAAGTTTTTCGTTGCTTTATATGTCATATCGTAAATTTAAGGCAAATCCTTTAAGGTTTCAATAGCCAGCGGCAATATGATGGCGAAAATAAATAGCGGGGGCCGAAGCCCCCGCTTAGGTAGGTTATTAATGCATGCTCTTTATAGGGGTTATTATCTGAGCAGCTGCAGTACGGTCTGCGGCTGCTGGTTCGCTTGAGCCAGCATGGCAGTGGCAGCTTGCTGCAGAATGGAAATCCTGGTGAACTCCATCATTTCCTTGGCCATGTCTAAGTCTCTGATTCTAGCTTCAGATGCCTGCAGGTTTTCTGATACATTGTCCAGGTTCTTAATAGTGTGTTCCAGACGGTTCTGCAATGCACCCAGTTTAGATCTTTCAGCAGATACTTGTGTTATAGCAATATTAATATTAGTTATAGCTGCATCTGCTCCTGACTGGGTCAATACCCCGCCGGTAGTCGCCGTATCTACATTATCCACTTTGAGAGAAGCTATGTTTGTTGTCCCGGTACCTCCAGAAGCGCCGCCAGCGGCTTGAGCTTGATAAGTTCCAGAGGTCAGCCCGAGGTCTGCTAGACCAGAACCTGCCAGTACTATATCTTCGCTTGCGGTTAATATTAAGGCATCACCGGAGTTACTTACCGTCACTACACCTGAGCCTAAGGCAGTATTAATTTGTGCCTGCAGTTCAGATACCAATTCGCTGATACCACTAAAGTTGCCGGAAATTGAGATATCTGCATCGTTAATTTTGAAGGATACCTCTCCACCACTAAAATTAAGGTCATCAATTGTCGAACCTGTTACGGTTGCTGTTGCTGCTCCGGATCCCCCTCCGGTAGGTGCGGCAGCACCAGTTCCGCCGCCCAGATCAGAAGTCTTCATGCTGTTGATATGAATAGTGAGACTTTGCCCCTGGTTGGCACCGATGTGTATTTTGGCTCCGCCTGTTGTCGTCCCGGTACCTCCAGAAGCGCCGCTAGCGGCTTGAGCTTGATAAGTTCCAGAGGTCAGCCCGAGGTCTCCTAGACCAGAACCTGCCAGTACTATATCTTCGCTTGCGGTTAATATTAAGGCATCACCGGAGTTACTTACCGTCACTACACCTGAGCCTAATGCAGTATTAATTTGTGCCTGCAGTTCAGATACCAATTCGCTGATACCACTAAAGTTGCCGGAAATTGAGATATCTGCATCGTTAATTTTGAAGGATACCTCTCCACCACTAAAATTAAGGTCATCAATTGTCGTACCTGTTACGGTTGCTGTTGCTGTTGCTGCTCCGGATCCCCCTCCGGTAGGTGCGGTAGCACCAGTTGCTGCTAAGCTGCCATCGATCAGCTTTTTGGTATTAAATTCTGTATTGTTAGCAATTCTGTCAATTTCGTCTAACAACTGGTTGATTTCTTTTTGTATTTCTCTTCTGTCATCCAGGGTATATGTGTCGGATGCAGCTTGAACGGCCAATTCTCTCATTCTCTGCAAAATTGCATGAGTTTCGTTAAGAGCACCTTCAGCCGTTTGGATTAGAGAAATACCGTCTTGAGCATTTCTGGAAGCCTGGTTTAAGCCTCTGATTTGGCCTCTCATTTTTTCCGAGATAGCCAGTCCGGCAGCGTCATCACCAGCCCGGTTGATTCTGTAACCGGAGGATAATTTTTCCGTGGACTTGGAACCGGCAGTGTTGTTCAAGGCTAGTTGTCGGTGGGCATTCATTGCCATTAGATTGTGGTTTATTATCACTATACATTCCTCCTTGAATTTTTTACCCGGCATCCATGCTGGGTATTTTAGCACTTAATCAGATTCCTGCTGCCTGTAATCCCGTATTTTCGGGGGCTGCATCCTCATCGGGCAAATGGATTTGCCTTTTTGATGATAGGCAGTAATCCCGAATTCCTTCCGGAATCCTCCTTACGGTCTGGGGATTATCAGCAATGCAGTTAGTATCGACCTTTAAACTAAAACATCTCTCCCCCCTTTACTTATGGCGTCAGTATCAGTAAGTGCTACTTATATAGAGTATCGGAACTATCCTCCATATTTTTCAGGTGTGAGGAGAGGCAATAACGGAATATTATAGGAGGTTAGCTTTGAATTACTCGATTTTTGGCAGGTAAATGGCTGATTATAAAATGAAACCCTAATTAACCTGGATGGAAAGGCAAGAGGGGACGATTGCATCATCCCCTCTGGTAACCTATCTTGCATTATCAGCGTGACGATTATCCTCCTAACTGGGCGGTTAGCCAATTGCTTTGACTTTGCATTTGCTGCAGGGCGGATTCCATAGCGGTGAACTGTGCCCAGTACCGATTTTCCACTCTTATTAGGTAGTCTTCCATTTGTTCAATGCGGTCCTTAACATCCTTTATTTCTTTACCCAGGAAGCTCTGATCAACCAGACTATTAGACGAACCGGCTTTATCAGTGATCGATTTCATACCATTGTTGACCGTGGAATAAAGGCGGGTAGCTATGCCATCGCTGCCGTCTTTCTCTTTTGTTGCGGTGAATAGTTTGATTACTCCATCTACATCTTCGGTCAGTGCCTTGCGCAGCTTGTCTTCATCAATATAGAGTTTCCCCTGATCATACCAAGCCATAGTAGTGATACCGATGGAACTTAAGGTACGGTATTTACCTTCTCCGGCTATGATACCGGATGTAGCCATCCGGATATCGCTGTATAAGCCACTTAAGAGGGAATCGCTGTTCAGCAAACCACTGCGGGCCATTTTCTCCCATTTTTCTATATCGGCTTCTTTCATTGCGTCTTTTTGTTCATCAGTAAGAGGAGCATAATCCCGGTATCTTTTCTCAGTTAGTTTTCCGTTGATCTTTTCCATAACCGAATTGTAATTTTCTACGAAAGCCTTGATCTTGTCTACTATTGCATCCAGGTCACTTTCCACCGTCAGGCTGATAGTAGCAGACGGATCAGCCTTTTTGAGATTAAAGTTTATATTGTTGAAAGTAAATTGGTTGGAGGCGAACTCAATATCACTGCCGCCGTTAAATGTAATAATGGCATTTTGTCCAAAGCCGGAAGAAAAATCCTGTAAAAACGATACATCACTGAACTGGCTGTCCGTAATATTGATAGAGGCTTCACTGCCCGTTTTGGTAGTCATAAGATAAAACAGGTTTTTGTCGGTATCGTAGGTAGCCTTAACATTGGTCTTATCGGCTACCTGATTTATTTTAGAAGCTATAGCCGCCATGCTGTCACCGGCATCAAGAGTAATCTCCACACCATTCAGCTTAAAACTGCCGCCAGCTGTCAACTTGTCATTCACAATGCCAGCATCACTGGTATAATTGAATTCCCGGGTTATGCCGCTGGCCAGCTGCTTAACAACAATCTCGAATCTTCCCTCCACCGCACTGGTATTAGCAGTGGCTTGAAGCATGGTTTCATCTGAGGAAGTCGTTTTCTTGCCCAGAAAAGTACCTTGCAGCTGCATGTCAAAAGCAATATTGCGCAGGGCCAGGAGTTTGGTATTGATATCACGGTAATCATCCCGCTTCCACTCCAGGATCTGCTTCTGCTTGATATACTTGTCTACTTTTGTGCGTTCCACCTGCATAAGCTGTTTGACAATACTTTCAGTATCCAGCCCGCTGGCTATGCCTCCGAAGCGAATGTTGCTTATTCCAGCCATTTTGTTCACCTCTCCTTAGTTGTCGGTGATAGACGAAAGTTTTTCGACGCTGATTTACGCAGATTCTATATGGTTTTTATTTTTTCTGATTGAGTAATCTTAATAAATCTGCGTTAATCCCCCTTCGGGGACTCCTGATGTACCTTGGCAGGTACAACTAAGGTTGCCGCGTCTAAATATCACCCTTGCCTTGTCACTCGTTTATACCTCATCTTTTTTATCTGCCTGTTTACTTAGTTCACTTAACTGGCGCAGCTTAATCTCCAAACCTTGACTCTGCTGCACAGCCTGCTGGTTTTCAGCAGCGATCTGATCAAATACCTCCTGGCGATGAACGGTTACCTCCCGGGGAGCATTGATACCAATGCGTACCATATCTCCTTTTATTTCCACTACCGTTATTTCTATATTATCTCCTATGATTATGCTCTGTCCTTTTTTACGGCTGAGTACCAGCATAAGCTACTTCCCCTCTCCGGCGGCTGCTTTTTTATGTATTTCGGGGAAAATAGGCTCTTTAGTAGTATAATCGGAAATCGCGGGGATAAACTGTAGTCCCAAATTAGTTCTCGTATTGATCACCAAAGGTCCCAACAGATTAGCGGTAGTCTTGCGAAAATCTTCTGGTATAGTCAAAATCGCCATCAGGGCAACATCATCCGGCCCATTTACCTCTAATAGCTTACACTCCTGCTCTCCTAAATCGATCTGGTAGTCAGGGAAAAATTGAAAAGGATTGCATACTATCAGGCACAGCTGGGGATTCTGCAAAGACTGCATGTAAAAGAAAATGCCGTCTTCATCAAAGGGCAGGAAAACAAACTGCTGCTGGTCTTCGAAACCCGGCAGGCCTTGAGGAAATCGCACTATTTGCTTCTCTTCCGCTTCAATTATACCCAGGTATTTGGTTTCTATTTCCATTCTTTTAACCCTCCGTTACGCACTGGCCTTGGTTCAGAAAGTTTTGTCCACCTTGTTGTCTATCCAATCAATCTGCAGGTAGTTTTGCTGGCGGATGTATATGTTCACCTGGCCCCTTTGGAAGTTGCCTTCAGTTTTATTCTGTTGCAGCGTACCTTTAACGATTCCTCGCTGAAAGTTGAATTCCACCGGATAAGTATCCGCCCAAACCTTAGGCGGTTGCTTGGGGATCGCGGTAACATTAATTTCTGCGGTCTCCCCTAGATCCTGCATAGCTAAATCAGCAATGCTGTAATTATTCTCAATTCTCCCCAGCGAATCTCCCTCCGTGGCCAATCTCGCAATACACCCGTTAGAATCAGACCAAGCCTGGGAGGCATAATAGGCCATAAAGGCAACTGGGGTTCGCCTGTTCATATCGGCAAAGCACTGGGTTTGATCAATGTGCAGAACCGGGCGGGGTGAATGGATCTCTAATCGCGGTTCCTCAATCTGCAGTTCCAACTGCGGTCTCACCAACTGCGGCTGCAGCATGGGCCGGGTAGTATTAATCCCGATCAAAGCCAGCTGGGATGTCATCTGCAGCTGCACGATTTCACCCCTATCTTAGAAAATCTACCAGGCTGGGCTGTATTATTCGTGCTCCGGCTGCCAGTGAAGCCCTATATACACTTTCTTGCATCTTTAGATTCATTATGACCTCGGCTATGTCGGCATCTTCGTTTTGCGCCAGCAGACTGGTATAGGATATCTGGGTAGAATCCAGCCGGCTTTGCTGCAGTTCCAGCCGGTTAACCTTGGCTCCAATGGTGGAACGAGCTGTCAGGAGATTTTCTATAAATTTATCAGCGGTTGTTAGGGCTGCATCTACTTGCTCTATGTTGCCGGCTTCAATATCATTCGCCAGGGTTCGGCAAAAGTCTGTTACACCTGGATCAGTGCCATTACCGGTGAAAAAGTTTTTCATAGCGCCATCGGTCAGGTTGATAGTGAGCTTTACACCTATCCCGATTTCCAATTGCAGCTCCTCATTGTTGCCAGCCCAGCTGTTGGTGCCAAAGCCCTCCTGATAAGGAGGCTGGGTAACATTAGTACCAGCAAAAATATGTTTGGTGCCATAGGTGGTGTTGGCTACAAGGGTTATCTGATCGGTCAATTCCCGAATTTCATCGGCAATGGCTCTATGGGCACTACTGTCATTGGTTTCGGTAGCGGCCTTTACTGCCAGCTCCCGTATTCTCTGCAAAATCGAAGTCAGATCACCCAGAGCCACATCGGTGGTCTCCATAAAATTAATGCCTTCATTGATATTGGCCAGGTACTGCTCACCTTCCACCAGGTTGGTACGCAGTCGCAGGGATTTGACCAGACCAGCCGGGTTATCAGAGGGCAGGTTGATCTTACGGCCGGTAGCCAGCTGCCGCTGGTATTTATCCATGTTAGTATAGTTATTGTTCAAATTATACTTTAGTTCATTGACCAGCATACCATT
>Ga0209537_1002163_pt1 | contig 20272 bp, 20 predicted proteins | sample BioPla4DNA1_FD_187698 | JGI IMG/M metagenome (GOLD analysis project Ga0209537, IMG submission 187698) | Biogas fermentation microbial communities from Germany - Plant 4 DNA1 (SPAdes) (version 2) | ecosystem: Engineered > Bioreactor > Anaerobic > Digestate | place: Bielefeld, North... | reverse complement strand
ATGGCAAATGGTAAAATAGCTGTGTTTTTATTGAAAACACTAAATGGATCATTGGTGCTTTATCCTTTTATGCTATAATAGGTAGAACCACAGCAAACAAGTTGTAAAAGGCATGGCCTAGAGCTGACTAGAGTGTTAATGGTGTAGATAAAACTATAATACCAAACAGTCATCTGAATATATGGGAACTGTAACTTTAAGTAAAAATATCCCAGGATGTTATCTATTCTCCTTTTCCCTACAGTAAATTGACGCTATCAATAATTAAGAAAGTTATTCCGTTTTATGTATTTATATGATAACATAATAACAACGGATAATAGGTTGGAAAGTAAAAGTTTAGAATATATAGACAATCGACTTTTATGATGGACAAGCTGGTTTATTAAACTTATGCTGAAAATGGACGTTTGGGAGGAAGGGAAATGCTGGAATTCGATATTGATATGGATCAATTTGCTCAAATTAAGGTTGTTGGAGTTGGAGGCGGAGGAAACAATGCCATCAACCGGATGATACAGTACGGGCTAAAAGGTGTTGATTATATTTCCATTAATACCGATAAGCAGGCCTTATACTTATCTAAATCTAATCATAAAATTCAAATTGGAGAAAAGCTTACCAAAGGGCTTGGTGCTGGTGCTAATCCAGAAATTGGTCAAAAAGCGGCTGAGGAAAGTAGAGAAGAGATTCAGCATGCCTTAGAAGGCTCTGATATGGTATTTATTACTGCTGGTATGGGTGGAGGAACCGGTACAGGTGCTGCACCTATAGTGGCAGAAATAGCTAAAGACATGGGAATCTTAACGGTAGGAGTAGTTACAAAGCCATTCTTATTTGAAGGTCGCCGTAGGATGAACAATGCTGAGATGGGTATAGCAGAGTTAAAAGAAAGGGTAGATACTTTAGTGACTATACCCAATGATAGATTATTACAGGTAGTAGAAAAACGCACATCCATGCTGGAAGCTTTTAAAATAGCAGATGATGTGTTAAGACAGGGCGTTCAGGGTATTTCCGATCTTATTGCAGTGCCTGGTCTTGTAAATCTAGACTTTGCTGATGTCCGCACCATAATGAAAGAGAAGGGCCTTGCCCATATGGGTATCGGTAGGGGCAGTGGTGATAATAGGGCAGTGGAAGCAGCAAAACAGGCTATACAGAGTCCCCTGCTAGAGACTACTATTGACGGGGCTACAGGTATACTCCTAAACATTACTGGTGGCGAAAGCTTAGGTTTATTTGAAGTAAATGAAGCAGCGGAATTGGTATCTCAAGCTGCTCATCCTGATGCCAACATTATATTTGGTGCTGTCATTGATGAAAATCTAGAAGATGAGGTTAGAATTACAGTTATTGCTACAGGTTTCGAACAGATGAACGCTGCATCCTCAACAGAGTCAAGAAGGGGCTCCAATAGATTGGATGATTCTATATTTAGGTCTGATTTGCAAGAGGATAACCTTGTTATCCCTACCTTCTTAAGGCGTGGAAGAAACTAAAGAAAGAATACATATACAATAATATAATCATGGAAACAAACGACAATAAAACTCTTTATTGTCGTTTGTTTTTTTTATTGATATACACCGTTCTACAACATTCTAACATCTAATATTATATAATAAGGACAAAGAATAAAAGGAGTGGGGGTGGGATGTTTGCCTGTTAAATACATATATATTGATATTATATGGCTAGATAATTTAATTATGAATTTTATTATATTATGGGCATCATCCAAGCTATCCAAGTATAATACCCCTCTTTATAGATTGTTGGTATCATCTCTTCTAGGAGCTACATATGCAGTTACTTTAGTAGTATTCAAAATTCATCTACTTAATAGTTGGAGCATTAAAATAATATTATCTTTAATTATGCTTCTTATAGGATTCAAGTTCACTACTATGGGAAGATTGTTTAGATTAATGGGGGTCTTTTACGGAGTCACCTTTGCTTTTGGAGGAATAGCTTTTGCTTTATATTTTTTCACAGAAGATATTCTGTCAATTGAGGAGGGTGTTTTTTATATAAAAAACTTTCCTGTAAAAATACTTATTTTGTCATCCCTGTTATTCATTATATTTGTAAGCACTATATGGTCAAGAATTCGAAGTAAACTAATTTCTTATAATTTAACTTATAATATAAATATAAAATACAAAGGAATGGATTTTATATTAAATGCATTATTAGACACAGGAAATTCTCTATATGATCCAATTACCAAAAGTCCAGTAATTATAGTAGAGTATACAAAAATACAGCATGTTTTACCTATAGAGATAAGAGAGCTTTTTCAAAACAATGGGGAAATGGATATGGATATTATCACAGAGGCTTTAAAAGATTCGGATTTTATAGAAAGAATTAGATTAATACCTTATTATGCAGTGGGTAAGTCAGGAGGATTACTATTAGGATTTAAACCTGATAAGGTTTTAATATCTTTAGAAGGTAATTGGCGTGAATATCAAGATGTAGTGGTTGCTATATATAATGATAAGCTTTCCAGGGATGAATACTATCATGCTCTCATTCATCCGGAAATATTATCTGCTTAAAAAAAGGAGGAGGAACATGAAATGAGCAGAGTTTTTATGGGTAAAGTAAGGTATTATATTTATAAGATTCAAATTGGATTGATAAAGAGGTTTCCTTCTCTAGGAAAGCTTCCAATATTTTATATAAGCGGAAGTGAAGCTCTTCCTCCTCCTCTATCACCTGAAGAGGAGAATGAGCTTTTAAAGCGACTAGAAAAGGGAGATAAGTCGGTAAAAAGTCCGCTAATTGAAAGAAATCTACGCTTAGTTGTGTACATAGCAAGGAAATTTGAGAATACTGGTGTGGGGCTTGAGGATTTAATATCCATAGGTACCATAGGTTTGATAAAGGCTGTAAATACCTTTGATCCAGCTAAGAGAATAAAATTGGCTACCTATGCTTCACGCTGCATTGAGAATGAAATACTTATGTACCTTAGAAGAAATGGAAAAGTAAAATCTGAAATATCCTTTGACGAACCATTGAATATAGACTGGGATGGAAATGAGTTGTTATTGTCAGATATTTTGGGAACTGAAAACGATCTAATTTATAAAATTATAGAAGAAGAAGTGGATCGTGAACTATTGAATTTAGCTTTGGAAAAATTGTCCGGCAGAGAAAAGAAAATTATGGAATTGCGGTTTGGGTTAGGGGGACAAAGAGAACAAACCCAAAAAGAAGTTGCAGATCTTTTGGGTATATCTCAGTCATACATTTCACGTCTAGAAAAACGAATAATAAAGCGGCTAAAAAAAGAAATAGCTAGAATGGTCTAAAAATAGAAAATAATGTAAATTGAAATCTAGAATAAAAACCTCTGTCCAAGGAAATACTTCACCTATAGAACTAGTACTTAGTCACCTTACTGCAGACACGGACGGAGGATTTGACATGCTTGTAAACAAAGTTGAGATCTGTGGGGTAAACACTTCAAAACTACCGGTATTATCCAACGAGGAAATGAAAGAACTATTTGCCCAAATGCATGCTGGAGACAAAAAAGCCAGAGAAAAGTTTATTCAAGGGAATTTAAGATTAGTACTAAGTGTAATAAAGCGATTTAATAATCGTGGTGAAAATATAGATGATCTTTTTCAAGTTGGTTGTATAGGACTCATAAAAGCAATTGATAATTTTGATTTATCCCATAATGTTAGATTTTCTACTTATGCTGTTCCCATGATTATAGGAGAAATCCGTCGATATTTAAGGGACAATAATTCCATTAGAGTAAGTAGATCCTTAAGGGATATAGCCTACAAGGCTCTACAAGTAAGGGACCAGCTAATAAACAAAAATTCAAAAGAACCAACGGTAACTGAGATTGCCCAGGAGCTGGATCTTCCTAGAGAAGAAGTAGTCTTTGCCCTAGATGCTATTCAAGATCCCATATCACTGTTTGAACCTATCTACAATGATGGTGGGGATGCTATTTATGTTATGGATCAAGTAAGTGATGAAAAGAATCAGGATGAAACCTGGTTGGAAGGAATTGCTCTTAGAGAGGCAATATCCAAGCTTAACCAAAGGGAGAAACTTATTCTAACACTAAGATTCTTTAAGGCAGAACCCAGATGGAAGTAGCTGAAGAAATAGGCATATCTCAGGCTCAGGTTTCGAGATTGGAAAAAACAGCTTTAAATCAAATGCGAAAACATATATAAAGGGGATACTTCCCCTTTTTTTTCATACCCTCGTCCATAAAAGAATATAATATATAAACTGATATTTAGTGCTAGTTAAACATATATATGTGGAAACTGCCTACATTGAAAGGTGTTGAATGTTGAACTGGCACAATAAGAAAATAATGTATGGGGAGAGGGTTTTATGGCCAAATCTTCTGATTTTCGACAAAAAGAGGTTATTAATATTAGAGACGGGAAAAGGCTAGGAGTAATAATAGATATGGAATTTGACCTGCATGCTGGAAGAATAACGGCAATAGTGGTACCAGGACCTAGTAAATTAATGGGTTTCTTAAAAGGGGAAGGTGATTATGTAATACCCTGGGAGAAGATAAAAAAGATAGGTGATGATGTTATACTGGTAGATGTAGAACCAAAAAAGTTTGAAAGTTAAAAATATTGTCGAATAATGTGGACAAATAACTTAAATATGGATATAATATACTAAGAAGTTAGAAGTTAGAAACTCTCAACTAAAGCATGGAGGGAAATGTATGAAATGTCCATTTTGTGGTAGTTTAGACAGTAGAGTATTGGACTCTCGTCCTACTGATGAGGGCTCTGCTATTCGGAGGCGAAGGGAATGCGGCAGTTGTGCGAAGAGATTCACTACATATGAAAAAATTGAAACTCTACCCCTCTTTGTAATTAAAAAAGATGGCAGGCGAGAATCCTTCAATAGAAATAAAATAATGTCTGGTTTGTTAAAAGCTTGTGAGAAAAGGCCTATAGCCATAAAAGAGTTAGATAAGCTAGTGCAAGATATAGAAAAGTCTATATATGGTTCCATGGAACAGGAAATAACCAGTCAAAAAATAGGGCAGATGGTTATGGAAAGGTTAAAAGACTTGGATGAGGTTGCCTATGTACGATTTGCTTCGGTTTACCGGCAGTTTAAAGATGTCAATAATTTTATAGATGAATTAGAAAAAATGATACGTGATAAAGGGTCTCAAAGGGATTGAGGCTCTTTTTTTATGTCGAATACAACTGTAATCACCTGGGCAATATAAAGATAATTAGAAAATCAATTAATTGGTTAAATGAGGTGAGAATATGTCATTAGGCTTGACTTTGCTAGTTGTAGTCGGCATTTTGTTTTTGTTTGGAATAGGGCATAATGTTCTAGATAGAATGAGATTAAGCGATAAAACTGCTTTGCTATTTATGGCAGGAATTCTGGTAGGTAGTCTAGTACCTAATATCCCTTTAGGCAGAAGGCTTTCAATAAATATAGGAGGGGCCATAATCCCCTTAATATTGGCCATATATGTATTTACAAAGGCAGGAACCGGCAGGGAAAAAGTTCGTTCCATAGCCGCTTCCATATTAGCAGGTATCGGTGTTTTTGTTGCTAGTCGTTTATTGCCTCATGAACCTGAAACCATGTTAATAGATCCTAACTATGTATATGGCATAATAGCGGGAATTATTGCCTATCTATTTGGTAGATCAAGACGTGCATCCTTCATTGCAGGAATAGTTGGTGTACTATTGGCAGATATAGCCCAGGGAGTAATTAACTATATAAATAATGTACCTACTCCTGTCCGATTAGGAGGGGCTGGAGCTGTTGATGCTGTGGTAATTTCAGGTTTTCTAGCAGTAATACTAGCTGAAATAGTGGGAGAGATACGGGAAAAAATACAGGGAGGCACAGAAAAAAAGAATATGGGATATGATAAGGGGGAATTTATAAGACTAGTAGATTTTGATGACCAAAAGGAAGGGGATGGCGAAGGTGAAAAGCAGAGGTAAGCTAATTGGAGCTATAATTATGTTTGTAATGCTCTTTACCACTATGCTGCCTTCTAATATAAGCATAGCTGATAACTGGTATGAAGATGAGCCGGGGTATTATACCCTTTTTGATGAAGCTGGAAAAGAGCTTACTACAATGGCTAGTGAAATGTTTAAAGATGATGAATATATAAGCAGTGACAATAAGCATTATTCAATCTCAAGAGTTGATAAAAAAGAAAGAAAAGCTTACGCCAAGTTTTTAGGTGATATAGATCTTCCTGAGTTTGAATTGGTGGAAGATCTTTCTATGGAGGTTGCAGCCCAAAACAAGGATCGAAGTATACTCATATATTGTACCCATAGCTCTGAGTCCTATGTTCCTAGTGATGGAACAACTAGTATACCAAGTAAAGGTGGGATATTTGACGTTGCTGAAAGCTTTAAAAATGCATTACAAGAAAAAGGTATAAAAGCTGTGCTAGATAAAACTTCCCATGATCCCCATGATGCAGGGGCATATCGACGTTCTAGGCAAACAGCTGTTGAACTTATAAGAAAGAATATGCCAGTAGCAGCGGTATTTGATGTTCATAGGGATGCCACCCCCAAACATACCTATGAAACCAAAGTTAATGGGGAATATATGAGTAAAGTAAGAATTGTTATAGGAAAGCGCAATCAAAATAGAAAGGCCAACGAAGAATTAGCCTATAAGATAAAGGCAATAGCCGATAAAGCCTATCCCGGCTTGATAAAGGATATATATATAGGTCGCGGAGAATATAACCAGGAGCTATCACCGCGATCATTGCTCTTTGAATTTGGTACCCATGAGATAAGTAAGGACGCAGCTCAAAAGTCTGCTCGATATATGGCTGATGTAGTTAATAAAGCTATATATGGAGGAGTATTTAAAGCTAAAGAACAAACTGGTACAAAGACTGAGAAAAGAGGAGAAGGGGATCAGGAAGCACAACCAAAGCAGCAAAGTTACAGAGTATCTCCCATAAGTCAGGAGGAACAAAAAGGAGCAGGTAGAGGTATACTATGGTTTATAATAGCTGCTGCTGTGGGTATTGTGATATTTGCACTGATTAGTAAAAGTGGAAATGAATTAACTGACGGTTTTAAGGGTATGTTTGGTAGGAAAAAAAGAGAATAATTATTAAGAAATGTTTGAGGAGATAGGCATTGAAAGTAATCTATTATGGCAATACTGCTACCTATGCCGCCTATACCATGGCAGCTATTCATATAGGAATTTATGATGAAGGAAAGCTCCCCTGTTTAGACCATATACTTAGACAGTGGGAGCTGTGTTTTATTCATCATTTACAAAAAGGTAATCTTATATATATGGGATTAGATGATGGACTCAGAGAGATATATGTTATAGGATGCGGCAGGCATGGTAAAGTATTAGAAAAGATCTATAATGGTTTAAATTCTGTATATGATATCCAAGAGGAAATCCAATTAGTAAAAGCTGATATAGGAGAAGGTTGGATTGGATTTTTAATTAGCTTATTTCAACACTTTCCTAGTATAGAACCTATAGTTAAAAAGCTTTTTATAAGAATGTATAAAAAAGCATATCCTTTGTGGTGCAAAAAAGTGCGTAGGGAGAAGGAAAAAATAAAGGAAGGAAAAAAGTTATGAAATTATTTTACCATTGTTTTGGAGGAGCTCACACCTCTATAACCTGTGCAGCAATACATCTAGGATATTTACCTATGGATAGGATTCCAGATTGTCGCGAGTTTATTGCAGTACCCCATTATGATAAGATGGAAGATAAAAATCGTGGAACTCCTATATATATAGGTAGGGACGAACTGGGTATTGATATTTATGCTATAGGCCTAAAGAATGCTTGTCATATTATGATACCTGCTATAAAGAGTTATTTAAATGTAAATAACATCCAGCCAAAGGATATATTATTTGTAGAGTCTCTTGTAAAGCTGCATCCCATTACAAGTATAGGAGGTTTTTTATCCAGGAAACTAAATCTGGTTTCTGTAGGCCGTCCATTAACTATATGGGGTATAAGGAGGAGATATTCAGTTTTTGTAGAAATCGTATCCGGTGTCAAAGAAAGTCTCTATCGACACATTGGAATATCTTGACATTGTAGTTCTTTTAGTTGATAATTATACTGCCATATTATATAATTAGTAGCAGGTAATAAAATCTAGTAACAAAAGGCGGGTGTAGAGTGAAGATTAAAGCCCATACCATAGCCAGCATAATCCCTGGCAGCATTGCTGATGAGATGGGGATAGAGCCAGGGGATAAATTAGTAGCTATCAATGATAGTAATGTTGTTGATGTTTTGGATTATATGGAATGGATTGAGCAGGATTATTTAGAAATAACCATCCAAAAAAAAGATGGACAGCAATGGATTTTGGAAATAGAAAAGGATGTTGATGAAAACCTTGGTATGGATTTTGTAATGCCTTTGATGGACAACCAGAGGACCTGTGCAAACAAATGTATATTTTGCTTTGTAGATCAGCTACCACCTTCAGTACGCAGTAGTCTTCAGTTTAAAGATGATGACTGGAGGCTTTCATTTTTAATGGGTAATTATATTACTCTCACCAATCTATCTCCATTGGATTTAAAGAGAATATATGAAAAATCCGTAAGTCCTCTATATGTATCCATTCATACCACCAACCCGGAGCTTAGAGTGAAAATGATGGGGAATAAAAGAGCAGGTGAGATTATAGATAAATTAGAAGGTTTCCGCAAGAATGATATATCTATTCACTGCCAGATTGTCCTATGTAGAAATGTAAATGACGGTATGGAATTAGATAAAACCCTGGAGGATTTATGGTCTTTTCGTGATATAATACAATCCATAGCTGTTGTTCCTGTAGGTTTAACAGGGCATAGAAATGGATTGGAAACCATTATACCATATGAGAAGGAATCTGCAACCCAGGTTATAGATCAGGTGGAGAGATGGCAAAAATTTTTTAGAAAGAATTTAGGTACAGCTTTTATCTTTATAGCTGACGAATTTTATATTATGGCTGATAGAGATATGCCTGATTATGATGGCTATGAGGATTTCCCCCAGATTGAAAATGGAGTAGGATTAGTACAAAAATTTCGATATGAATTTGCTCAGGCTATAAAAGATATTGATGATGTTTCATGGGACAAGGGCGAGCTTTCTATAGTAACTGGTGAATCAGCTGCCAAGTTTATAGAGGAGATAAGCCATACTTTAGAGAAAATTACAGGTAAAACCATCTATGTATATCCAATAAAAAATAATTTTTTTGGTGGGCAAGTCACTGTTGCCGGCCTTGTTACTGGAAGTGACATAATCAGGGGATTAAAAAATAAACCGCTAGGTAAAAAAGTTCTAATTCCCGATGTGATGCTTAAGCAGGGAGAAGATGTCTTTTTAGATGATATGACTTTGGAAGAATTAAGTAATATATTGACAGCTAAAGTAGTACCCGTGGCAGTGAACGGCCAAGCCTTGGTAAAAGAGGTTATTTCAAATGATTGATATATACTGTCGTTATACTAATATTGAATGTTTATTTGATCAATAATTTGGACAAAAACTAAATGAAAAGTCATTATTTTATCGCTAGCTTTTATGTGTATATAATAAGAAATATTGTTTTAGAAATTTTACAAAACCATGAAAAAAGGCAGGTGGGAAAATGACAAACCCGATAGTTGCAATTGTAGGACGGCCCAATGTGGGCAAATCCACCCTTTTTAATCAGCTTGTAGGAGAAAGAATTTCTATAGTAGATGATCAGCCCGGAGTGACACGTGACAGAATTTATGCAGATACTGAGTGGCTTAATAGAAAAATTACTTTAGTTGATACAGGTGGTATAGATGTAGATAGTCAAGATGAGTTAATGACTCAGATGAAACAGCAGGCAAATGTAGCCATTGATACATCTGAAGTAGTTATATTCTTGGTAGATGGTAAAGAAGGAATTACTCCTGCTGATCAAGAGGTAGCCAACCTATTAAGAAAGGCCAATAAACCTATTGTTTTAGCAGTCAACAAGATAGATGCTCCCCATGAGGAGGATATGCTGTATGAATTTTATAATCTAGGTATAGGTGAACCTATATCTATATCAGCCTCTCATAAAAGAGGATTGGGGGATCTTTTAGATGCAGTGATAGAACACCTTCCTCAGCTGGAGGTACAAGATGAAGATGAGGACGTTATTAGGATTGCTGTACTTGGCAAACCCAACGTAGGAAAATCCTCTATCGTTAATAGACTTCTGGGAGAAGAGAGGGTAATTGTAAGCGATATTCCAGGTACTACTAGAGATGCAATAGATACTCCTTTTGTGTTTGATGGACAGAAGTATGTCATTATTGATACTGCCGGCATTAGAAGAAAGAGCAGAATAAGCGATGAGCTGGAGAGATATAGTGTTATTAGGGCACTAGCAGCTATTCGCCGTTGTGATGTGGCTCTTTTGGTTATTGATGCTACTAAGGAGGTTACTGAGCAGGATAAAAAGATAGCTGGTCTTATACATGATGAAGGAAAAGGCTGCATTATTATAATGAATAAATGGGATCTTATAGAAAAAGAGACCAATACCATGAGCCAATTTAGAAAGCGACTAGCAAATGATTTGGCATTTATGCAATACGCACCTAGTCTCTTTACATCGGCCCACACAGGGCAGCGGCTAAACAGGGTTATCGAGATGGTTAATCAGGTCTATGCCCAGTGTACTTTCAGAATTTCTACGGGAGTATTAAATGAGTGTATTGCTGATGCCGTAGCCTTTTCAGAACCACCAACGAACAAGGGCAGGAGATTAAAAATCTATTATGGAACTCAGGTGGCAGTTAAACCTCCTACCTTTGTTCTATTTGTCAATGACCCAGATTTAATGCATTATTCATATTTAAGGTATTTGGAGAATCAATTTAGGAAGAGTTTTGGTCTTGAAGGCACACCTATTAGGTTTATTTTAAGGCAAAGGAAATCCAATGATTAGAGAGGGGGCTATATAATGTGGTATATTCTTATAGCTATAATTGGATATTTTCTGGGGAACATTTCTTCATCCTATCTTGTGGGCAAGCTAATGGCCAAGGTTGATGTACGGGAGCATGGCAGTGGAAATCTCGGAGCTACTAATGTTTATAGAGTTTTGGGCTTTAAGGCTGGGGCTATTGTATTTTTGGCTGATACCCTAAAAGGACTACTGGCAACATTGATAGGACTATGGATAAAAGGAGATGTAGGTGGATTGATAGGGGGCATAGCGGCAGTTGCGGGACACAACTGGCCTTTTCTCCTAGAATTCAAAGGAGGCAAGGGGATTGCTACCTCATTTGGAACTTTAGTCATACTCTTTCCCCTTATTTCTCTTATACTTTTAATAGTAGAGGTGCTGGTTATTGTCTTTACTGGCTATGTATCCCTAGCTTCAATTACTGTAGCGGTACTATTTCCTATACTGGTTATTGCGTTCAAGTATAGTATTCCACATATAATTGGTGCCTTTCTCCTAGCCATTTTGGCTATATATAGACACAGAAGCAATATATCAAGGCTATTAAAGGGGCAGGAGAATAAGATTACTTCAAGAAGAAATAGAATAGGAAGATTAAAATGATAAAAAGAGTTTCTGTTATTGGTGCGGGTAGTTGGGGAACAGCCCTTTCCATATTATTAGCAAACAAGGGTATAGATGTGAATCTTTGGGCATATGAGGAGGAAGTTTTTAGCCAGATTAATACAACTAGACAGAATAAACGGTATCTACCCAATATAACTTTACCATCTAATATCCAAGTTTTTAATGACAAGGAACAAACTATCAGGGGTACAGATCTTGTAGTTCTGGCTGTATCTTCCCAGGCTGTGCGTAGTGTTGCTTCAGACATTTGTAGTTTTGTTCCTCAAGATGGGATTGTAGTAAATGTTGCAAAAGGATTAGAGGTAAAGAGTTTAAAAAGGCTTTCCCAAGTTATTGAAGAAGAAATTCCTCACTGCAAAATAGCAGTATTGTCTGGGCCAAGTCATGCTGAAGAAGTTTCTAGAGGAGTACCTACTGCTGTTGTAAGTGCGGCTAAGGAACAAGGGGTTTCGGAATTTGTACAGGATGTATTTATGACCCCAAATTTTAGGGTATATACCAATTCAGATATCATTGGCGTGGAGATGGGTGGTGCATTAAAAAATATCATCGCTCTAGCTGCTGGAGTAAGCGATGGTCTAGGCTATGGTGACAATACTAGAGCAGCTTTAACTACTAGAGGGATAGTAGAAATAACACGGCTAGGACAAGCTATGGGTGCGCTACCTAGTACCTTTGCAGGATTAACAGGTATTGGAGATCTCATTGTCACCTGTACAAGTATGCACAGTAGAAATAGACGAGCAGGTATCTTGATTGGTCAGGGAAAAACTTTAGACGAAGCACTTAATACTGTTGGAATGGCAGTAGAAGGAGTAAAAACCTGTCACGCGGCATATGAATTAGCTAAGAGGCTTGATGTGGAAATGCCTATCACTGAGCAGCTATACTATGTACTTTTTGAGAGAAAAAGTGCAGAAGAAGCTGTTGAAGATCTCATGCTTCGAAGCAAGACCTTTGAAAGTGAAGAAGGTATAAATAAATGGCTATAATTTTTAGTGACAACCTGTCATAAACCTTTTCCTCCAGCAATATACATTACTATAGATATATATGTATGTTGGGATTGTAATGCAATGAAATTGGGATCTAATAACAGGGAGGGAAAAGGTGATGGAGAAATTCGACTTGTATCGGGATATTGCCGAACGTACCGATGGTGATATATACATTGGAGTGGTAGGCCCGGTAAGAACAGGCAAATCCACTTTGATAAAGAAAGTTATGGATTTACTGGTTCTCCCTAATATTGAAAATGCATATAAAAAGGAGAGAGCTATAGACGAGATGCCTCAGAGTGGAGCGGGACGGACTATTATGACCACTCAGCCCAAGTTTGTCCCCGATGAGGCTATAGAAATAACTATTCGTGAGAATGCAAACTTAAAAGTCCGTATGGTAGACTGTGTAGGTTATCTAGTAAAAGGTGCTATAGGCCATATGGAAGGGGATAGTCCAAGGATGGTCCGTACTCCCTGGTTTGACTACGATATACCCTTTGAAGAGGCAGCTGAGCTAGGAACCAGAAAGGTTATAACGGATCATTCTACCATTGGCTTAGTGGTTACTACTGATGGTAGTATAACCGATATTTCTAGATCAAATTACATAGAAGCAGAAGAGAGGGTGGTTAACGAGCTTAAGGAGCTTAATAAGCCCTTTGTAATTATTCTCAATTCTAAAAATCCCAATGCTCCAGAGACCATAAATATGCGTGAGGCTTTGGAGGAGAAATACGATGTTCCGGTGCTTTTGTTGGATGTAATGAATTTAACCCTTAAGGATATAGATGATATACTCAGTAATGTTCTTTTCGAGTTCCCATTAACAGAGATTCGAATTGACATGCCCAAATGGGTTCAGAGCTTAGATGATGATCATTGGTTAATCGAGTACATATTCCAATCTGTCAAGGGATTTTCAGAGGATATATCCAGGGTAAGGGATGTTTATAAGATTAAAGACGTGCTAGAGGAATCGGAGTATGTTGAAAAGCCAACCATATCTGAAATAAGTCTAGGCAATGGCAAGGTTAAAGTGAATATGGATACTAAGCCAGGTATGTTCTATAAGATCCTGGGAGAAACTTGCGGTTATAATATAGAAGGAGATTATCAGCTTATTGGACTAATGAAAGAGCTAGCTCATGCTAAAAGAGAATATGATAAAGTGGCCCAGGCCTTAGAAGATGTGAGAACTACTGGTTACGGAACCGTGCCTCCCACCATGGATGAACTTATACTGGAAGAACCAGAGATTATTAAGCAAGGAGGCAGATTTGGTGTACGCCTTAAGGCTAGTGCCCCCTCCCTACACTTTATACGGGCTGATATCCAGACAGAGGTTTCTCCTATAGTGGGCAGTGAAAAGCAGAGTCAGGAGCTTATCAACTACTTGTTGGATGAGTTTGAATCTGATCCCACAAAGCTTTGGGAGTCCAACATATTTGGAAAATCCCTGCATGAACTGGTAAAGGAAGGCCTATCTAATAAGTTAATGAGGATGCCGGAAGATGCCCAGTTCAAGATTCAAGAGACCTTGCAACGGATAATTAACGATGGTAGCGGAGGACTTATCTGCATAATCTTATAAAGAGTATAAGGCTATGGAACAGAATCGTCAGCAGAGCTGACGATTTTTTTATTTTGGTAAAATACAAAAAATGCAAGGATAATTGATATCCTTGCATAAAACATAAAAGTGCGTTTTATTCCTGATCTTTGTAAGAATTATATATTCTTATTAAAAGCTCGTCTACTTCATATTGAAGATTTGCTATCTGTTCTTGAATACTTTCCTCAATCTTCTTTAGCTCTTCAAGATATTCTTCCTTCTCTTCAAGGGCGGCTTCAAGAAGATTAATACTTATACTTTTCATAATATGCCAAGCCCTCCTTTTTATTTTGCTTATTTATACCCCCAACAAAAGAAGTGAAACAGGTTTATAGCTATATAATATGCTTAGTATTGTAACCCTATGATAAAATAGCAATATATTGATTGTAACAAGAGTTAATGGTAATATCTAATTATCTTATACTAGTAGGAGGAAATATGAATAAAAAGAAATGGTCTCTACTATATATAGCATTGAATATCTTTATAATAGCTTTAATAGGAATTTTGGACCCAGAGATTAAGGATATAGGTAAGATATTCTATAATGCAAGGCCTGGCTGGATTATAGCAGCAGTAGGCTCTATGGTATTATATTGGATTATGGACGCAGCCATTCTAAACTATACTGTCAGCTGTATACACGGACAAAAAAGCTTTTGGAAGAGTTTTAAGGTTGCGGTCATTGGCCAATACTACAATGCCATTACCCCTTTTGCAAGTGGGGGGCAGCCCGCTCAGATGTATTATATGGCCAAAATGGGAGTGCCTGGAGGATCAGCCAGTTCAATTTTAATGGTAAAGTTTTTGGTCTATCAAGTAGTGCTTTCCGTATTTGGTGCTTTGGCATTTATATGGAAGGGAAGGGATATATATAGTTACAATACTTGGGTATTTTGGTTTTCAGTATTTGGGTTTATTATAAATGCAGGAGCTATTTTACTCCTTGTTTTTTTGTCCATTAGTATGGGGGTTGTAAAGGGCTTAGTTTTTAATACAATAAGTATATTAAGCAAAATAAAGCTTATAAGGGATCCAGCTAGGACCAAGGAAAAGCTAAAATCCCATGTTGAGGATTTCCATAATGGTATTAAGCTTATGCAAGGTAATGCCATAGCAATGTTAAATATGAGCTTATTAACAGCTCTACAGCTGCTGTGTTTTTTTAGCATTACTTTTTTTATATACAAGGGGCTAGGCTTGACAGAGGAGAAGTGGGTAAACATATTATTAGTTCAAGCACTTTTATATTTAGCTGTTTCCTTTGTCCCCACACCAGGTTCAACGGGCGCTTCAGAGACAGGATTTATGATTTTCTTTAGATTCTTCTTTCCCAGAAATCTGATTTTTATGGCTATGCTTTTATGGAGGATCATTAGTTATTATTTGAATATTTTGGCAGGCATATTGTTTATTCTATGGGATAGTATCAGCAATTTTATAAAACCAAAAGCCTAGAGATAAAAGTAAGTAATTAGACAAATAAATTCTGAATTAGATTATATGCCAAATGGAATGGTTTATAGAAAAGGTTTATGGAAGTGGTTTATGGGTATTAATATTTATATTAGGTTTATTTTTGAGAATGTTGACGGGAAATGTTTATAAAGGAGGCGATGGACATACGCGCGCTATTGGTGATTTTTGGTGGAACAGGGGATTTAGCACACAGAAAGCTTTATCCTGCAGTATATAATCTATATTTGTCTGGATTATTGCCTCAGGAGTTTGCAGTGGTATCGGTAGGAAGAAGGGATAAGACTACTTCCGAGTTTCGTGAAGAAGCTATTGAATCTATTAATAAATATTCAAGAATCAGACCTATGGATAATAAGAAATTAAAGGACATTATATCCCGTTTTTATTACTATAAAAATGATTTTTATAATAACGAAGGCTATAGAGAACTAGGCAAGTTTTTAAATGAATTAGATGAGAAGTACGGTACCCAGGGAAATAGAATCTATTATTTAGCCGTTGCTCCAGAGCATTTTGGTCCTGTAGTGGAGAGAATAAAAAGCGCCGGACTTGCGCCTAATGGGGGTCAAGCATGGCAGAGAGTAGTTATAGAAAAGCCTTTTGGTAAGGATTTGGAGTCTGCAACAAAACTCAACAAGGATCTTACCAAAGTTTTTGATGAAGATCATATTTATAGAATTGATCACTATTTAGGCAAGGAAATGATGCAAAACATCATGGTAATTCGCTTTGCCAATACCCTTTTTGAACCTATTTGGAACAATAAACATATAGATCACATACAGATAACCTCCAGTGAAACTGTAGGAGTAGAGAGTAGAGGCGGTTATTACGATAGTGCTGGCGCCCTACGGGACATGATGCAAAACCATATGCTCCAGCTCCTAATGTTGACAGCCATGGAACCACCTGTTAACCTAGACGATCAGTCCGTTAGGGATGAAAAGGTTAAAGTTCTGAAAGCCCTATCCCCCATGACTCCAGAGGAAGTGGCACAGAATGTTGTCAGGGGTCAGTACGGACATGGGTTTGATGGAGACCGTCCGGTAGTAGGTTATCGACAGGAGGACAGGGTAAACCCACAGTCCAACACTGAAACCTATGTGGCTATGAAAGTGATGGTAAACAACATACGATGGGCAGGTGTACCTTTTTATTTAAGAACTGGCAAGAGAATGCCCTGTAAGACCACTGAGATTGCTATCCAATTCTCAAAACCACCAGAGGTCTTATATTTTAAGGAGTTTCAGGGATTAGAGTCTAATCTGCTGGTCATAAAGATTCAGCCAAGAGAAGGTGCTTTTCTTCAGTTCAATGCAAAAAAACCTGGTGCACGGAATGAAATTATTCCTGTTGCTATGGATTTTTGTCAAAATTGTCATGTGGATGCAGCATCAGTGGACGCTTATGAGAGATTGTTGTATGATGTTTTAAGAGGGGATTCTACTCTTTTTACTAGATGGGATGAAGTGGAATACTCATGGAAATTTATTGATAGTATTGCTAAGGCCTGGGAGAATACACCTCCTAATTTTCCTAATTACGAGGCAGGAAGCTGGGGACCAGAAGAAGCTAGAATGCTAATAGAAAGAGATAATAGAATATGGAGGGATGTATGTGACTATTATTGATATATCTATGCCAATTCATATAGATATGCCAGTTTATAAGAACAGAGATGAAAAGCGGCCCAATATCCAAGTTGTTCGGGATTTTAGCCGTGGTAGTGTCTATGAAAGCAGGCTATCCATAGATATGCACACTGGGACTCACATAGATGCACCCTTGCACATGATAGAGGGAGGAGAGGACCTAAGGGTCTATCCCATTGAAAGATCAGTTTCTCCTTGTAGGGTTTTGGATTTGACCCATATAGAAGATAGTATTACTAAAGATGATTTAATAAAAAAGGAGTTTGAATCTGGGGAATTTCTACTCTTCAAGACTAAAAACTCTTGGGATGAAGAATTTAATCCCAACTTCATCTATCTGGAAAAGAGTGGTGCAGAGTATTTGGTGGAAAAGGGAGTTATAGGTGCTGGTATTGATAGCTTAGGGATAGAGCGAAATCAGCCCAATCATGAGACCCATAAAACTCTGCTGAGCAATAAGATTATGATCTTGGAAGGATTGCGACTAAAGCATGTTGAGGAAGGTCCCTACCTACTGATTGCAGCACCTTTGAATATTCCAGGAGTAGAGGCTTCACCTGTAAGAGCATTTTTGATAGAGAGGGATTCTATAAAATTATGAGAGTATTATTGACTACCCTAAATTCAAAGTTTATTCACAGCAATTTAGCTTTAAGATATTTGAAGGTTAGCTGCAAGAGTCTACCAGTTACTATTGTAATGGATGAATTTACTATAAATGATCATATGGAAGATATTTTAGGAAGCATATACAAACACAGCCCGGATATTGTAGCATTTTCCTGCTATATATGGAATATAAGGGAAACTTTAATGATAGTTGAGTCCTTAAAAAAGGTTATGCCTAACTGTATAATCATCCTTGGCGGGCCAGAGGTATCCTTTGATAGCATGACATTGATGGAGCAAAACCTGGATATAGATATTATCGTAAGGGGAGAAGGGGAGATTACCTTTCCCCTGCTAATAGAAAAAATAATCATGGACAAACCCTTGGATGATTTGGATGGGGTTACTTTTAGACTCAACGACAGAATTGTCGAAAACAGAGATAGGGAGCTAATTAAGGATTTGGACACTATTCCTTTTCCCTACGAGGATGGCTTTGAAGGACTGGAAAATCGAATAGTTTATTATGAGACAACCAGAGGTTGTCCCTTCCAATGCCAATATTGTCTTTCCTCTACTAGTCAAGGAGTTAGATATTTTTCCCTGGATAGGGTAAAAAGAGATATTAAAACCTTCATAGATGCAGGGTTGCCCCAGGTAAAGCTAGTGGACAGGACCTTTAACTGCAACCCAAAAAGGGCCAGAGTGATATTCAAAATGATTATGGATATGGGAGGAAACACTAATTTTCATTTTGAAATGTGTGGCGACCTTTTAGATGAAGAAACCCTGGATGTACTAAAGGATGCACCTCCAGGCCTTTTTCAGTTTGAGATAGGTGTTCAGTCCACCAGAGAGAAGACCTTGGACATAATAAAAAGAAAGACAGATTTCGAAAAACTTGCAAAATGGGTCAGCAAGCTTCAAGAGTTTAGAAATATCCATCTTCACCTAGATTTAATTGCTGGCTTACCTGAGGAGAACTATTTATCCTTTCAAAGGTCCTTTAATGATGTCTACCAACTAAAGCCTGACAGGCTTCAACTAGGTTTTTTGAAGCTGCTTAAAGGATCAGGTATACGAAATAATGCGAGTCATTGGGATTATAAGTTTATATCCCATCCTCCCTATGAGGTGCTAGAAAATCAGGATATTAGCTACGGAGAATTGTTAAAACTAAAGGGTGTAGAGGATTTGGTAGAGAAATATTATAATACCCATCGATTTGAAAACAGCCTTAATTATCTGGCCAATATATTTAATAAGGATTACTACAAGTTATATGATAGATTTGCCGAATACTGGGATGAAAAGGGATACAATAAAATATCCCATAGCCAAATAAGACTCTATGAAATTCTTTTAGAATTTGGTCTGGGCCTTGAGGGGGTAGAACATGACCTCTTAAAGGATTTGATAAAGCTAGACTATGTATCCCAACAAAAACCTTCTAGGTACCCTAAGGGTATAGAGGTAAAACTTTCACAAGAAGAAAAAAAGATTATTCGAAATTTCTTTAACAGCAGCGAGAATATATCCCAATATTTACCTCATCTGGCCCAATATACTCCCAGCCAAATTTCCCGTATGGCTCATATTGAGTTATTTGACTATGATGTAGCTCAAGCTTTGGACACAGGTCAAATAAGAAAAAGGCCAACTGCCATACTTTTTGATTACAATATACAAAATAAACTGTTCAGCAAAAGTAAGATAACAAGACTAGATTCTCTACTTTAGGTAGAGAATCTTTTTTTGTATATCTTTTTCAGATTGAAAAATGTTTTTAAGGTATAGTATACTTTATTATAGACTAGCCATTTATTGGTATGAGTTTTGAAGCTGGAAAGGATGGAAAAAATGAAGAAGAAATATATGCTTATAGGGGTTATAGTAATTATTTTATCCATAGCAGGCTATGGCATATATAGCTACCACCAAATTAATAATCCTAAGGAATTATTTGAGAATCCAGTTGAGAATACAATATCTAATAAAAGCAATGAGCAAAATGCTGCAAATGATGAGGAAGAGATAGACCCTCTTTTGAAAGATCCTTACCAGTTTAGCGATAGGGTTAATTTTTTGTTTTTAGGTCTAGATGCTAATGAGCAGAGATATAAGACCATGGGTGCTTTTCGTACGGATACCATTATGCTGATATCAATAGATTTTGATGATGAAAAAGTAGATGTTATATCTATACCAAGGGATAGCTATGTAGAAATACCCGGAAGAAAAAATAGAGAGAAAATTAATGCTGCTTTTG
>Ga0209537_1002160_pt1 | contig 20287 bp, 15 predicted proteins | sample BioPla4DNA1_FD_187698 | JGI IMG/M metagenome (GOLD analysis project Ga0209537, IMG submission 187698) | Biogas fermentation microbial communities from Germany - Plant 4 DNA1 (SPAdes) (version 2) | ecosystem: Engineered > Bioreactor > Anaerobic > Digestate | place: Bielefeld, North... | reverse complement strand
ATCCGCGAGAGTATCTCTAAATCGACAAAGCTCTGTTGCGGATTGCCACGGTTCAGCACAAGCCCCGCCTCCGTGTTACGTATCTGTCATAGATGATTCCACAAGACACGCCATGTCCCTAGCTTCAAGCCCGGCTCAAGCTGGGTTTTTCAGAGACCACTAAGACTCCGATTTGACAGTAATGGAGACTTCGCCGGCTGAACCGAAAGAGGAGAGTTCAACGCGAAGACGGGCATCGGACCGTTGTCGGGTAGCCAACCAATGACATTCACAGACGACTTCCTCATGGTGGCCGGGCCGAGAGCTTCCACCACATCCACCCTGGGAGCCAGGTGGTAGCCTCCGCAAGGATTCGCTTGCATTCGTTCCAAGTCAGGAAGGAATCCAGGATGGAACGTCGAACCATAACATCACACGATAACACGTTAATGTATACACTTCGTCTAGCTGGGGATATATCCCCGCGCACTTCGGGTCCACATGGGGGTCCTATGGATGCTTGATAAGAGCAGTTTCGTCCCTCTCTATCATCAGCTTCAGGAGCTGCTGAAAACGAAGATACTGTCGGGCGAATGGGAGCCGGAAACGTGCATACCGTCCCTGAGGGAGTTGTGCGACATGTATGGGATCAGCACAACCACCGCCAAGCTCGCCATCAACGAACTGATCCGCGATGGCTACCTATACGCGGTGCAGGGTAAGGGCACTTTCGTGGCCGTGCGCCACTGGCCCATGGAGTACAAGGAAACCACCTACATCACCGACGAACTGCGCCTGGCATCCCGGGTTCGCGCCCAGGGGCACTCTTTCCGAGCCGAAGTGCTGTCGATAGACGTGGTGAAAGCCTCCGCCCTCGTCAGCGCGCACTTGGCCGTCGACAATGGCGCGGAAGTGCTCAGGATCAGACGTCTCAAGAGGGCTGCCGAAGCTCCGATGCTTATCGAGACCACTTTCATGGCCACCGACACGGCGCCGGGCATAGAGAACTGCGACCTGTCGAGGTCGCTCTTCAGGATACTGCGGGATCAGTACCACATTCTACTTCAGAAAAGCGACGAGACCTTCCGCCCGGTGTTCCTCGGAGAACTTGAGGCAGAGCTTCTGGACCAGTCTGTGGGATCACTCGCCATGTTGAACGAACGGGTGTCGTATGCGAAAACGTCGCGCCCGGTCTTGTATGCCAAGTCACTGATCCGCGGCGACATGTGCAAGACCTATTTCGACCTAACGAACATGCGCAAGGTGAAGGAGATGGTATGCAGTGAGCATTCATTCTAGCAACGGGGGCAAGCCAAAGAAACGCGCGATCGTTCTCACTGACGGCGAGCACTACCCCGCGGTAACACGTGATGCCATAGTGGAGCTCTCATCGAATTACCACGTGCTCGCAGCGGTATTCATAGGCGGCACCGAAAAGATCGGCTCCGACGCCGATCTGGCCCGCCTAGGCGTGCCTGTGGTGCGGGGCGGCAACTACCTGGAGGCCATCCAGCAGGCCATCCAGGAATACCGTGCAGACGAAGTGCTGGACCTCAGCGATGAGCCTGTGGTGGGCTACAGGGAGAGGTTCGCCATCGCCAGCGTGGTGCTGGCCAACGGCGCCGTGTACACCGGAGCCGACTTCCGCTTCTCCCCGCCGCTGGCTGCGGCCAGCGTCAGCAGGCCCAGCATTTCAGTGATAGGCACCGGCAAGCGGATCGGCAAGACGGCCGTAGGTGCCTTCATCGCCCGAGTGCTGACCGAGGAGTTCAACCCCCTGGTAGTGACGATGGGGCGAGGCGGGCCAGCCCAGCCTGAGCTCCTCCTCAACACCGAGGTGAACATCACTCCCGAGTATCTCCTGTCAGTGAGCCGTCAGGGGCGGCACGCGTCGTCTGACCACTTCGAAGACCTGCTGATGTCGAGAGTCTCCACGATAGGTTGCCGCAGGTGCGGAGGAGGCATGTCGGGCCAGACGTTCTTCTCCAATGTCCACCTGGGAGCACAGCTGTCTGAGACCATCGATGCAGACATAGTGGTGTTCGAGGGGAGCGGCTCGTCGATCCCGTCAGTCTCCACCGATGCCAGGGTATTGGTGATCGGGGCGCACCAGCCTGTTGACTACATACGCTCCTATCTCGGGCCGTACCGAGTGCTCACTTCCGATCTCGTCATCCTCACCATGTGCGAGTCCCCCATGGCCGACGCAGCGAAGATCGATGAGATGTACGATGCCGTGCGCGCCATCAAACCGTCCTGCACCGTGGTGAAGACCGTCTTCCGGCCTCGCCCCATTGGCGACATCCAGGGCAAGCGGGTTGTGATAACCGTCACGACACCTCCCGCCATTGTAGACGTGATCAAGTCTCACCTGGAATCTAACTACGGCTGCGAGGTGGCAGGCACAAGCACCCGCCTGTCCAACAGGCCTCTGCTTCGCGAGGCCCTCAGCCAATTCGAAGCGATGAAGCCGGACGCAGTCGTCACCGAGCTCAAGGCCGCTGCCGTTGACGTGGTGACTGCCTGGGCCCTCGAGAGAGGCATCGAGGTGGTCTACATGGACAACGAGCCGATAGCAACGGAACCAGGCGTGGACCTTGCAGGCGAGATCGTCAAGCTCGCCCGCAGCATCAAGTCTCTGCCCAAGTACAAGCGCACAGATTCCTAAAGAAAGGCGGGTTGTTAATGAAGAGGTATGCTGTTCTGAGTATCGCACTGTTGCTCGTGCTGTCACTGTCGACAGGGCTGCTTGCCCAGAGCTCCACGGTTCTGCTGTACACGTCTGTTCCGCTTGAGCTGGCTACGAGGTTCGCAGACGAGTTCATGAAGGCGTATCCCAACTACAAGATGGAGGTATTCCGTGGCGGCAGCACCGACGTGGTGAACAAGATCTGGGCCGAGGCAGAGGTCGGCGACGTGAGGGCCGACGTGCTCTGGCTGGCCGACGCCGCAGCGTACTATGCGTTCAAGGACGCCGGCCTCCTGTACGCCTACAAGTCGCCCGAGGCCGAGTTGGTGCCTGACGGCATCAAGGACCCGGATGGCTACTTCACCGGCGCCCGCATGATCAACATGGTCATCGGGATCAACACCACCATGGTCCGCGAGGGCTCTGAGCCCCGCACGTGGGACGACCTCCTGGCGTTCGGGCCTCGTGCGGCCATGGCCGACCCGCTGTACTCCGGCTCCAACTTCACCGTGGCAGCGGCCTTCGTGGAGAGGGACGGCGGTTGGAGCTGGTTCGAGCAGGCCAGGAAGTCGGGGATCCAGGTGCTCAGGGGCAACTCTGACGTGGCCAGGGGCCTTGCAGCCGGCGAGTTCGCAGCCTGCATGGTGCTGGACTACATGATCTACGACCTCCAGCGTCAGGGCGCACCTGTTGACTACGTGTGGCCTGAAGACGGGACGGTATCCATCCCCAGCCCTGTGGCGATCACGTCCGGGTCGAAGAACCTCGACGGCGCCAAGGCGTTCGTCGACTTCTGCGTCTCGAAGACGGGCCAGCAGCTCATGGTGAGAGACGGCGTCATCCCCGTAAGGCCTGACGTGGCCCCTCCTGAGGGCATGCCCACAGCCGACCAGATCAACATGCTGCCGATACCATGGCAGTGGGCAGCCGACAACGCATCGGAGATCAGAGAGACCTTCGAGAAGATCATGCTCGAGTAAACGACGCGGCCCAAGAGTGGCCGGGCGATCGGGCGGTGGGGCGTCGGGCCGATGGGGCCATGCCGGCCTCACCGCCCACCCGGCCGCCCGTAAACGGCCGTCGGCCCGCGGCTGACCACCCACGGCTGCCACCGGAAGGAGTGATCCACCTGAAGCCCAACTCAAACACCGCGCCGACCAGCGGGCTTGCGCCGGCGCGCAGCATAGACCTGAGGATCGTGCTCCTGGCGCTCACCGCAGCGTTCTTCCTGGCCACGATCGTGTATCCGCTGTACCTGGTGCTCGTAAAGAGTTTCAGCTCCACCACTGGGTTCAGCCTCCAGAACTACGTCAAGGTGTTCTCCCAGGACGTCAACGTCCGGGCCCTGTGGAATTCCATCTGGGTGTCGCTGCTCTCGACGGCCCTGTGCGTGGTGGCCGGCACCTTGCTGGCCATGCTGGTGGTCAGGACAGACATCCCCGGCAAGTCGTGGCTGAGGATGCTGCTGCTTCTGCCCTACGGCATACCTCCGTTCATAGGGGCCATGGCATGGGCCCAGCTTTTCGGGCCCGCAGGCTACATCTCAAAGCTGTACATGAGCCTCACCGGCGCCTTCTCCGCGCCGTGGAGGATCTATAGCGCAGCGGGAGTCGTGATCGTGCTGGCCGTCTACCAGTTCCCCGTGGTGTTCATCACCGTCAGTGGCGCTCTCGGTCGTATCGACACCAGCCTCGAGGAGGCGGCCAGGATGTCAGGGGCGAGCCCCCTGCGCACCCTCATGCACGTGACCCTGCCGTTGATCACCCCGGCGATCACCGCCAGCGCGTTGCTGGCGTTCGTGGGATGCATATCGAACTTCGGCATCCCGGCGCTCCTGGGCTTCAGGGCGAGGTTCTTCGTGCTCACCACCAGGATATACTCGGCCTTATCCATACCTGATATGCCGCTGGCCACGGCCATGGCCGTGTTGTTGGCCATCATCTCGGGCATCCCGCTCATCCTGGCCAGACGCCTGGAGCGGGGGCAGAGCAAGTACACAGTCATATCCGGAAAGAGCGTAAGGCCTCAAACCCTCAGCCTCGGCAGCCTCAGGATACCCATCTTCGCGCTGGTGCTGGCGGCCGCGCTTTTCGCCGGCGTGGTGCCGCTGGCATCGATGCTCTTGACCTCGTTCCTCCGGTACTGGGGCGCTCCGCTGAGCCTGTCCAACATGACGCTGAACCACTACAAGTACATACTGAACCTCCCGATGGCAGCGAGGGCGTTCAGGAACAGCTCCATGCTGGCTGTGGCCGCAGCCACCATCACCATGATCGCCGGATCGCTGGTGTCATACATGTCCATAAAGGCCAAGATGCGCGGCGCCAAAGTACTCGACTTCATCGGCACCATCCCCTACGCAGTTCCGGGCACCATGGTGGCCATCGCGATGATCCTGGCTTGGTCAAGGCCGCCGCTGGTGCTCTACGGCACCATCTGGGTGATGCTTGCTGCTTACCTCGTGCACTACATGCCGTTCTCACTTCGCACCACCAACGCCACACTGCAGCAAGTGCACACCTCCCTGGAGGAAGCGGCGCGGATGTCAGGGGCCTCCTGGGGCCAGACCATGATGGACGTCGTGGTGCCCCTCATAAGGCCCGGGCTCGTGGCCGGCTGGATCCTGGTGTTCATGCCGGCGCTGAGGGAGCTCACCATATCGGTGCTGTTGTGGTCGCAGGGAGCTGAGACCATCGGCGTGGTGATCTACAACATGCAGGACGCCGGCTACACCCAGATAGCCGCAGCACTGTCCACCATAGTGCTCCTGGTGATACTGGTGGGCAACACCATCGTCCGCAGGCTCTCCAGGGGAGAGGTAAGTATCTAGCGTGTATCAGGAGGTGCAGAGAATGGAGGAGCGGATCAAAGTCGTTGGCCTGACCAAGCAATTCGGTACCTTCACGGCAGTCAACGACGTCAGCTTCACGGTGCACAGCAACGAGTTCTTCTCGCTGCTCGGCCCCTCCGGCTGCGGAAAGACCACGACCTTGCGATGCATCGCAGGGCTGGAACAGCCCACCGCAGGCGACATATACATCAACAACGCATTGATGACGTCGGTGTCAAGGAACGTGATGATGCCGCCCGAGCGCCGCGGCATCGGCATGGTGTTTCAGAACTACGCCGTGTGGCCTCACATGACGGTTGAACAGAATATGTCCTATCCTCTGAGACTGGCAAAGCGCAGCAAGCAGGAGATCGCCGCCAAGATGGACTACCTGCTCGACCTCCTCAAACTCAAAGGGCTGGAGAAGAGGTATCCGTCTGAGCTCTCCGGCGGCCAGCAGCAGAGGGTGGCGCTGGGCCGGGCCCTCTCCACCGACCCCAAGGTGATGCTGCTGGACGAGCCCCTGTCTAACCTGGACGCCAAGCTCCGCGAGCAGATGAGGTTCGAGCTTAAGGACCTTCAGCGCAAGACGGGCATCGCGATCCTCTATGTGACGCACGATCAGGTGGAGGCCATGGCCATGTCGGACCGGGTGGCGGTGATGAAGTCCGCCGCCATAGTGCAGGAGGGCGCGCCGCACGAGATCTACGAGAAGCCCGGCGACAAGTTCGTGGCTGACTTCATAGGCACCATGAACTTCGTTCCCGGCCGGGTAGTGCGCAGCACCGACGAAGGAGCCGTGGTGCAGCTCCAGGGCGGGGCCACGGCGGTGGCAAAGGGTTCCACCATCACCTCCGGCAACTGCACCCTGGCGGTGAGGCCTGAGGACATCGTGCTCGGCCCGGACGGCGACTTCGACTGCGAGGTGCAGGTGAGGATATTCCTGGGCAACGTCATCGAGTACATGGTTCGCATCGGCGAAGACTATTTCCGCGTGCAGACCAGCGCGTCCCAGAGGTTCGAGCCAGGCGAGATGACTCGTGCGTCCATTCGAAACTGCCTAGTCTTCCCTGAATGAGAGGTGACACACTTTGAAGACAAAGCTCCTGCTGCAGCAAGCTTTGAAGGACCAATACGCTAATGGCCTGACAGACTACACCATGCCGCCTCTGGTGCACACCGAAGGCGACATCCCAATAGGGAGGATCAAAGACGGAGACACAGTCTTCTACTGTTGCCGGCGGGGCGACAGGGAGCGCCAACTCCTGGAGGCCCTGGTCGAGCCGGGGTTCGACAAGTTCCCCATCGACCGGAGGCCCGAGGTCGCTGTAGTGCCCCTGGTGCAGTTCCACGAGAAATTCGCGGATCTACCCACAGTGTTCCCGGTGATACGCCCCGACGGCACATTAGGCGAGGCTCTGAGCAGGGCCGGAGTTGTCCAAACCCGGATCGCGGAGTCAGAGAAGTCCGCACACGTGACCTTCTTCTTCAACGGCCGCCGCGTGGACCCGTACCCAGGCGAGAGGTGGCTCACCGTGCCCAGCCCGCACTCGTCGGAGTTCCTGGCCAAGCCCGCCACCAGCACCATGGAGGTGGCGCTGGAGGTGGAGAGCGCCATGGCCATGACGGGCGCCGCGTCTCACTTCATCGTCGTCAATCTCGCCGCTGGAGACATCATCGGCCACCTTGACGACTGGAACGCCAACGTGCTCTGTGCCGCCTCTGTAGACCGGGCCCTGGGCGTCATCGCGACCGCAGCAGCCGTATACGGCTACACGGTTGTCGTCACTGCCGACCACGGCCTCTTGGAGTCATTCACCAACGACGACGGCAGCCGCAACCTGGCCCACACTTCCGCGCGCGTGCCATTCGTAGTGGTGCCGCCGCCTGGAGGGCCCGACGTGCAGATGAAGCCGGCTGATGACGCCACGTTGGCCGACGTTGCGCCCACCCTGCTCACACTGATGGGCCTGCCTGTCCCCGAAGAGATGACGGGGATCCCGCGGGCCACGTCGGAGGGCGCGCACCCAAGGGTCGTCCTTGTGGTGATGGACGGCTGGGGCGTGGGCAAGGACGACCCCGCTTCCAACCCCATAGCCGCAGCCGACACCCCCTTCATGGACCGGATCCTGAAGCGCTATCCGCACATGACCCTGGCCGCCGCGGGCCTGGCTGTGGGCCTGCCGGAGGGTCGATCGGGCAACTCCGAGACCGGCCACCTGACCATAGGGACTGGCAGGGTGATCCCCCAGGACGAGCTCAGGATCGCCCAGGCCCTACAGGCGGGCGAGCTCGCTGACAACCTCGCCGTAAAGCACGGCTTCGATTTCGCCGGCGCCCGCGGCGGCGAAATCCACGTGCTGACTCTTCTTTCGCTGAAGAGCTCCCACGGTAACATGGAGGAGGGCCTGGCAGTGCTCCGCGCTGCCCAGGCCAGAGGCATCAGGCGCGCCTGGATCCACCTCATACTCGACGGCCGCAGCAGCCCGCCGCAGGGCGGACCCGACCTGCTGGACGTCCTGGAGAGCAGGCTGCCAGCGGGCATCGATGCGGAGGCTGTGACGGCCATGGGGAGGGGCATTGCCCTCGACCGCAGCGGAAGCTACTCCGAGAAGACCCAGGCGGCTTACAGGGCTCTCGTCATGGGCGAAGGCATCAGGTACTGACGTTGAGTGTCAAGCGGGCGCGATAGGCCGCTGGCCGCCCTGACCGCCCCATGTGAGCGTCAAATCACTACGAGAGAGTCCCCACCTTGGCTTGGCGGGGGCTCTCTCGCGTTCATTCTTTCATCCCTTCGTTACCAGGGTGCAGGTCTGAGGGGCTACGGCGGGGCGAAGCTAGGGCGCGCTGCATGGGTCGGCGAATGGTTGGGCGACATGGACTTCGGGAAAGCGAATACACAGATCTGGGGAGCTCGTGGCCGCAGATCGGAGGATGTCGCCAACCGAACTACTACAACCTGAGAGATGGTCCACCCCATCGCGAGCGTCAAGTCAACGCAAGGGACCGCCGCCAACTCCCACGTGCTGCCCGTCGACGTTGACCAGCTTGGCGTACAGGCCGCCCATGGCCATCAACTGGTCGTGGGTGCCCTGTTCGACTATCTCGCCCTCCTCCAGCACGACGATCCGGTCCGCGCGGCGAATGGTGGACAGCCGGTGGGCTATGACTATGGTCGTCCTGCCTTCAGACAGCTTCTCGATGGCCGCCGCGATCTTCGCCTCAGTGTCGGTGTCCACTGCCGACGTGGCCTCGTCCAGGATGAGGACCGGCGCGTCGCACAGGAGCGCCCTGGCTATCGCCAGTCTCTGCTTCTGCCCGCCTGAGAGCCTCATTCCCCGCTCCCCTATTTGCGTGTCGTATCCGTTGGGCATCTCGCGTATGAACTCGTCTGCCCCGGCGGCCACCGCAGCCTCGATGATGTCTTCCAGGGAGGCATCAGGGCTGCCGTAAGCGATGTTCTCTGCGACTGTGCCGTTGAACAGGAACACGTCCTGCAGCACCATGCTGACGTTGCGCCTCACGGAGTGCAGAGTGGCGGTGCGGATGTCCACCCCATCCATCAGCACACGTCCCTCGGTGGGGTCGTAGAGCGTGGGGATCAGGTTGGCCATGGTGGTCTTGCCCACGCCGGTGGGCCCCACCAGCGCCACCATCTCGCCTGGCTTGATCTCGAGGTTGATGTCGTTGAGCACTGGAGTGTCTCCATAGTCGAAGGAGACGTTGTCGAACACAATGTGGCCCTTCACCCTGCCCAGCTCAATGGCATCGGGGGCATCATCGATATCGGGCTTGACGTCCAGCACCTCGAAGTAGCGATCGGAAGAGGCCAGAGCCTGCTGCAGGGCCTCGTTCAGCTGGTTGAGGCTCATGATCGGCTGGTAGAAGAGGTTGACGTACAGCAGGAACCCGGTGATATCGGCGATGGATATCTGATCTCGAAGGGCCATCAGACCGCCCAGGAGAACCACGGCAACGGTGCCCAGGCCCGCCGTGAAGTCGATGGCGCCATGGAAGCAGGCGCTGGTGGACACCGCCCTGGTGATGGCCTTCGAGTGCACCACGATCCTCTTGGACACGTACTCCATTTCCCTGTCTTCCTGGGCGAACACCTGGATCTCCCGCATCCCGCTGAGGTTGTCCTGCAACGTGGCGTTAAGATCCCCCAGCCGCGCCTGGGCATGGCGGAACAGCGGCCGGACAACGCGGTTGTACGCCACGAAGCCCAGCACGATGAAGGGGATGGGCACCAGGGTGTACAGGGCCAGCCTGGAGTTGATGGAGAAGAGCACGACGAATACTCCGGCCACGGTCACCAAGCCCACCAGGGCCTCGGGGATCACATGGGCGATCAGCGCCTCGAAGGAGGCCGTGTCGTTGATGGCCCTTGACATGATCTGCCCGGTCTGCGTGGACGCGTAGAACTTCGGCGACAGCCTCTGCAGGTGCCGGTACAGTTCTTTCCGTGCCGCGGCGACGCTGCCCCATCCTGCGACGTGGGCCGCCCACACCTGGAGTGCTCGCAGCGCCGGTCTTAAGGCATATAAGAAGAGGAGGAGCAGGAATGTTCGAATCACCTGACGTGTGTCCGCCGTGCCGCTGGCGAAGCTTGTCTCCACTGTGCCGACGAGGCTCCGTATGAGCCAGGGGCCTGCTAGGTTGGCCCCGGTGGCTCCCAGCATCGCCGCGAACGCCAATGCCATCCAGCCCCAGTAATCACGGGAGATCGCGATGAGACGAGTCATGTGTCGCAAGACCAGGTCACCTCGTGCTAATCCTTCTGTGACATGAGCTGTCGTTGGTTGTAAGGTCTCCTGCTGCATTAGGCCGCGTCAACTCGAAAAGCTTTCTCTCGTCGTCAGTAAGCCTCAGCCAGCTGGGCAGCCAAGACCATACCCACTGGGCCCACCTGTCGGGTAGGCCGTTGATGAAGCTCTCTATGACCCACTTCAGCCTCTTCCCGCTGGCCAGAGCCACCGCCGCAACCCAGATGACGTATAGCCTCACCTCAGGGCATCCCTGGACGTAGGCCACGACGGGCAGCGCCAGCTGAAGCGGGAACATGAAGACCAGCACCACAGTGGGCACCGGTCTGATGGCGTATAGCCCCAGACAGAATACAAGCCACCCCGCCAAGAGCTCGCCAGGCACGTAGCCGGACTTGGTCAGCGCTATTCCAGTTCCCAGCGTCAGCGCGGAGTCAACAAGCGCGTCGCGTTCCCCGATCCACGATGCCGGGGTCTGCGAACGCCGGGCGATCCTTCCGTCCACCGCGTCGGTGGTCCACAGGAGGATGCTGTGTCTTACCAGTCTTCCAAGTGAAGAAACGGTTCTGTCCCAGGGCATCAGAGCCAGAGCAATGCCGCCTATGAGACGCGAAAACGTCAGCAGATCCGCAAGTGTCCGGGCCCACGGCATTGGCTGGCCGCCAGACGGACGCGAGTCCCCAGTCACATCACGCACCCCCACATCGCTCCATAACCCTCGCCTTTGCAGTGCCATCCTACCGGGGCGATTCAACCCCCGCCGACATATCGTGTCATAGCACGAACAGTGCAGGGAGTGAATCACATGCGCGTATGCCCCATAAGAACGGAAGCGTGTCAACTCAACAACCGCATGCGAATGCTGTGGGAACAGCACGCTACCTGGACAAGAATGACCATCATCAGCATAGCTGAAGGCCTTCAAGACCTGGAGCCCACCACGGCGCGCCTGCTTCGAAACCCCAAGGATATCGCCGCGCTTTTCAGACCGCTGTACGGCAAAGAAGTCGCCGCTGAGTTGGAGCGCCTGCTCACTGAGCATCTGGTGCTGGCGGCCGACTTGGTCAAGGCGTCGAAAGCTGGAAACTGCATGGCTGCGGCGAAGATCGAGCGAAGATGGTACGCCAACGGAGACGAGATCGCGGCATTCCTCAGCTGCATAAACCCGTTCTGGTCCAAGAGCGAAATGACGTGGATGTGGCGCGTGCACCTGGACTTGGTCAAAGCCCAGGCCGTGGCCAGGCTCAAGAGAGACTATGAGGCCGACATCGCCTTTTATGATAAAGGAGAACTGCATCTCCTGGCAATGGCGGACGAACTCACGTGCGGGATCATCAGGCAGTTCCCTCAGTTCAGGCAGCATGATTTCTGTGGAGACTGGGCGGCCGTCGGTTCATGACGAAGCAGGAATCCTAGGCCGCATACAGAACACCTTATCCCGCGCCCGTGGATCCCACGCAAACCCGCGCCAGACTGGTGGACTACTCGATGGTTTCCGCTTCCGACGTCGATATGAACAAGGTAAGGGCCGTAGCAGTTGAAAGGCTGGTTCACGCGTGCCGCGTGTGCAGGATATGCGACGGCCGCGCCTGCGCCGGCCTGATCCCCGGTTTCGGCGGGGTGGGCACCGGAGCGAGCTTCGTGAGCAACGTGGAGGCGCTGTCACGGAGAAAGCTCAACCTCAGGGTGCTGCACGATGCGGTGGAGCCTGACATTCGCACGCGCCTCTTCGGCCTTGACCTGAGCATGCCCGTACTGGGCGCCGCCGTGGCCGGGATCAGGGTGAATAGGATCGCAGGCTTGTCTGAACAGGAACTGGCCGACGCCATGGTGCTCGGGCCAGCGTCTGCAGGCTCGGTAGGGATGGGCGGCGACGGGGGCGATCCGGAGGTTTTCCGGTGTGCCGTCTCTGCAGCCGCCCGCGCCAATGGCCGGGCCATCGCGGTGATCAAACCCCGCCAGCAGCGCGAGCTGCTGGACCGCATCGCCGCAGCCAGGGCCGCGGGCGTAGCCGCGATAGGCGTAGACGTCGACGCGGCAGGGCTGGTGAACATGGCGCTTCTGGGCCAGAAGGTGGAGCCCAAGCCCCCAACGCTCGTGCGTGAGCTGGTGCAGGCAGCTGACGACAAGCCGCTGATCCTGAAAGGCATCATGACCGTGGAAGACGCCCTCATCGCGGCGGATGCGGGCGCTGCGGCCATAGTCGTCTCAAACCACGGGGGACGAGCCCTGGACCACACCCCGGGCACCGCCGACGTGCTGCCCGAGATCGCGGAGGCAGTGCGTGGCAGGCTCACGATTCTTGCGGACGGCGGGATCCGCAGCGGCGTCGACGTCCTCAAGATGTTGGCATTGGGCGCAGATGCCGTGCTGGTTGGCCGCCCACTGGCCATCGCCGCCGTGGGCGGGGGCGCGGATGCGGTGCGGGCACAGCTTGAGGCCCTCGCGGCGCAGCTGCGGGTGGCGATGACACTGACGGGGTGCGCGTCCCTCAAGGAAGTGTCACCCGCGGTGCTCTGGCGCGGATAGTCGAACCCCGGCCGATGTCGCGCCAGGAGCAATGGACACGCGTTACCGTCTCGCCTCCGGCGCACAGCGGATGTTCACGGCGCGAACCGACTCGCGCCCCTTCTTCCTGTCGAAGCTTGACACCAGGGCGAACTCCACGCGGCTGCCTGGCTTTCTGCAGTTCTCGGGCAGATCCTGCACCAGGACGAACACGTCTTCGGCGCCATCATCGCGCTGGATGAAGGTGAATGCCCGGTCCTGGGGATAGGGCTTCACTGTGCCACGGTGGAGCTCAAGTCCCTCGTACTGGCCCTCTCGCCACTTCCGCTCACACATCCTGGAAAGCTCCACGCGGTCCTTCGGAACCTCGGGCCACTGTCGGCCCGCAGCCTTCAGCGCGGCGAGCACCTGGTTTTCAGTCTGAATGACCTCACGTTTCACCTGCCAGCCCTGCTCTGCCGCGATGGCCTTCACCAGGGCAACGTGCATTGCGGCGACGTCCAGATCGTTTCGGGCCAGCGCGATCTGGGCCAGCGTGATGTAACTTGTGAGCTTGTACTCATCTGACTGTCGCGTGCTCAAGACCGCCTCGCATATCAACCGGTACGCATCTGCCGCGTTGCCCGCCCTAAAGAGCATCCTAGCGAGGTCGGCCTTTACGTACCAATCCGCACGCGGGTGGGCAAGCAGCGCCTGCATCTCCCCGATGGCCGAGCTCAACTCGCCCGCACCTTCCAGAGCGAGGGCAGCCGTTCTGTTCAGGTGAATACAGTGGGAAACTCCCCCAGCCCCGCCCTGGCGACGGAGCAGGCCTCATCGTAGCGGCCCAGCTCAAGCAGGGCACGCGACCGGCCGATATACCAGATCTGCCTCTTCGACATCACCCTGGTACCGTTGGGTAGAACTACGGGTTCGGCCCTGAGGTCCTCGCTGGACACTCGTTCGGACCATTCCAGCACAACTTCCCAGCTGCCCTTGTCCTTGGCCACCTTCATGACGTCAAGAACCACCCGGACCAGGAGCATCTTGTTGTCGCTCACCGCGACGATGCGGCGCGCGACCTCCAGAGCTCTGCCGAGATCCCTATCGTCCTTGGCGGACCTCAGGTGCTTTTCTCTGAGTATCCACCCCAGCTCCGAACGGGTGAAGGCGTCGTCTGGATAGGCGTCCAGGGCCTGCTGGGCTATGCTCTCCGCCTCCTCAAGCCTACCCGCCTTGCGCAGGCAGTAAGCCAGGCGCCATCCCACGAACTTCGACGGCGCTTCGTTCCAGATACTCTCCAGCTCACTGCCGGCCTCTTCGTAGCGCCTTGCCAAACGCAGCTTATCGGCGTTTTCGTAGCGGGCATTGAGATCCTGCTTCATGGGCTCACCTCGGACATGATCTCGCTTGCAGTCCTAAAGTGCATTTTGGCAACCTCCTCGAAAACCTGCCTGCCGTGTTTCCTGTAGACAAGCTTGCCGGTTCTCTTCACATCAGGCGACGAAGAGCCCATGGGAAGCTTCATCCCAGCCTTCCGTATGCACTCCTGCATGCCTGATAGGAACGCTGCACGTGCCAGTATCGACGCCGCGGCTACGGCCAGGTCTTGTTCAGCCCTGTGGCGCTGCTCCAGGAGGATACCGCAGCCAGCCTCCTCAAGTGCGTCAACCAGCAAGCGTTTGTCTCCAAATTGATCGGAAATGGCCTTATCCGCCTGCACGCGCCCGGCTAGCCTCGATATCACCTGCGCGTGCCCCCACGCCAGGAGCTTGTTGAGGTTGTGGCCGTGTTCTGCGTAGGCGCGGTTGTAATCCGCGGGCGGTAGGGAGAGGATCTCATGGGTGCACCTCTCCTTGATCAGCCTGGCCAGCTCCAGCACGCGTGCATCCGAGAGCTTCTTGCTGTCCCGCACCCCGTAATGGGCCAAGACCGCCTCGGTATCCGCCGTGACCAGCACGGCCGCCACAGCCAGGGGCCCGAAAAGATCACCCTTGCCGGATTCGTCGACCCCGATCCATGCTCTGCTAGCCTCGGGTGGTGGCTCCTGCGCGGACGTAGAGTTGCGCGTTGGATCAGGTGTCGACGATGACGCCAATTCCGTCGTGTCCTCAGTGGCCGCACCCACGGCGTGGGCCGCTGTGGGGTTGAGCCTGATGCCCTCTGCGACGAACACGCGGTGCGCGCGTGCCATGGCCCTCAGGATCACCGCTATCTCCTGATCCGCCTGTTCGAACGACTCCAGGACGCTCATGGGATAAGCGAAATCGGAGTGCAGCGCCTTGTGCCGACACTGCCAGGCAGACTCCAATGCCGTGCTGACGTCACTGTAACGTCGCGGGTCAGGGACCCTGAGCCTTATCTCTCGAAGCCAGCCGCTGACCTTCTTCTGGTCCAGCTGCTGCTTCAGCTCATCCTCAGTGGCCAAGCCGAGATGTACCGCCAGCTTCGTGAGGAAGCCTTCGAACGCTCTGGCAAACGGCATCACAAGGGCGTAGTAGTCCGGCAGGTGTTGGCGCGACTCGCGTAGAGCGTTTCGAACTCCGGCCCCGGCCAGGAGGGTGCGGCGGTCGTTCTGATAGAGAAAGTCGAGGACGTCCCGGTCTAGCTGTGACAGCAGCCATTCTGCGGCTTCGTTCTCGGCCTCAGGCCGCTCCAGGTAGGCAGTGACGGCGGATCGTTCCCGGTCGCCGCCGACGAAGCGGGCGCCCCGCTCGGCGAACGACTGGGAGAGGTGCTCGTCCAACGCCTCACACACTCTGTCGAACGTCTCGCTATCCAACCCCTGGACCATCAGGGTGCCTGAGCCATACTGGGTGACCGTCACGCGGTCGCCGCCCTGTCGTATCTCCGCCCTGTATTCTTCGGCCGGGCCTTGCGCCGTTTTGAGTTCGACGTAACCAGGCAGGGAGAGTATGAGGTCGCGGATCCGGTCGATGCGGCCGGGCGTCACCAGGTAGCGGGATGTGCGGTTCTGGCGGGGAGGTTCGGTCGGCGACTCGCGCGTGCCAGGTTGGATGCCTTTCGCCCACTCCGCAAGCGCGGCTTTCATGGCGCAGCTCTTGCCCTGCACGAGGACCTTGCCGGTGCCGTATAGGTTCACGGGCACCCTGTCGATTCCGTCGGTGATGGTCACTTGGAGGCCGTGTTCGATGCTCCTCTCCGCGGCGACGCTCCAGCCTTGGTCGCTGACGAATCTGTCGAGGGCCTCCCGGTTACGGACTATGCGGTCTGGCCGGCCAGACATCCGATCACCCTTCCAGAGTTGCTAGGCACTTCCATACACTTTTTCGCCAGTCGCGGCGAATGCTCCTCCACGAACTGGTGGGACCAACGATGGGTCTCGAATGGAAAAGGTCCCGTCGGCGCCTGCGACGGCGACGCCGCCGGGCTTTCTGCACCATGGCGCAAGAAAAGCCGGACTTCCTGCTTACACGGGAGATGGTGCAGGAAATCCGGCGGCTACAGAGCATCACTATGGGCACGATGGAGCGGCCAACGCCTCCCCGGTATCGATCTCGAGACCGGCGGGTCGCCACCCGCTGGCTCGGCGTTCATGCGTGCCAGTCGAAGGGGATGGGGTTGCGGTGGGGGTCAACGCCCCTCTCGAGCATCCCCTCAAAGAGGCCTATCACGTGGCAAGACTGGATCATCTCAGCGCCAGCACTATCGTGCCGAGACCCACCAGGATGATCCCGAACCAGTCTTTGAGAACAGGCCGCTCCCCCAGGAACAGCACGGCGAATATGGCCACCAGCACGACGCTGGACTTATCGATGGGGGCAACCTTCGATGCCTCGCCCATCTGCAGCGCCCTGAAGTAGCAGACCCACGAGGCGCACGTCGCCAGCCCCGAGAGCACCAGGAACGTGAGGGTCTTCGGGCGAAGCGAGAACGGATTGGTCCACTTGGAGGTGGCGAGGACGAATATGCCCAGGGCGATCAAGACTACGAAAGTGCGGATGAGGGTGGCCAGGTCAGAGTCGACGCCCTCTATGCCCACCTTGGCCAGGATCGAGGTCAACGCCGCGAAGACCGCTGCCATGAGCGCCCAGAATACCCAGTCTGACGACGACACTATGATCATCACTCTCCAACGGATAGTATGCAGTCCGCCTGGCGCCAGTAACAGCAACCTCAGCGAGAGCTCCAGTTACGGGCTGGCAGCAATCGCGTCGCCTTTGAGCTCTTGCTCGAGACCGGAGTGGAACATCTCAACGAACGCGGCCACCACGTCGGGGTCGAACTGCGTGCCAGCGTTCCGCTCAAGCTCGGCCAAGGCCTGCTGGGCCGACATCGCCTTCCGGTACGGGCGATCGCTGGTCATGGCGTCGAAGGCGTCCGCCACCGACAGGAGCCTCGCCGGCAGCGGAATGTTCTCTCCGACGAGCCCCCTCGGATAGCCCTTGCCGTCCCAGCGCTCATGGTGGGAGAGTATGTACTCGGCTATTGACACCAGCTCCGGCGAGGTGCGGGCGATCCTGTAGCCGATCTCCGGGTGGCGCTTCATGATGGTCCATTCCTCTTCCGTCAGAGGGCCCGGCTTGTTGAGGATGTCGTCGGGGATCGCTATCTTGCCGATGTCGTGCAAGGCCGCCAGAAGCGCCAGGTCGTCGATGACGGCGCGGGAAAGGTCCAACGCCTTGGCCAGCCTGGTCACTATCGCCCGCAGACGCATGGTGTGCTTCTCCGTCTCCTAGCTCTTCTCCTGCAGAGACTGCTGAAGCGAATGCATGAAGTGGCTTCTGATGCTGCTGCCCTCCAGGAGCTTTCGCCGATACATCCTGCTTTCGGCCTTCTGGAACACCTCAAAGATGTTCTCCTCCGGCGAAGACTTCGTGGCCACTCCCAGCGCGATGCTGGGCTTGAGCGGCTGGAGCTTGGACTTGGCGCACCGATTCCTGATGCGCCGTACAACGCTGAGCGCCGTGGCCTCGTCGGCCCCGAACAGTATCAGGCCGAACTCGTCGCCTCCGATCCTGGCCACGACGTCGTCGGAACGGCAAGACGACTTGAGGATCTGTGCTGTCTCCACCAGCAGCGCGTCGCCGGCTGCGTGACCGAAGGCGTCGTTGGCCAACTTCAGACCGTTGAGGTCTCCCATTACTATGCTGCATACAGTTCCCTCGTCCTGTGCGCGGTGAAGCTGGTCTTCGAAGTAGGTGCGGTTGTAAAGGGTGGTCAGCCGGTCATGGAAGCTGAGATAGCGGATCTCCTGCTCAGCGAGCTTCCTCGTGGTGACGTCCCGGACGATGCTGAGTAGCGCGTCGGCCCCCTCCAGAGTCACGCGCCTGGAGCTGACCTCCACTGGGAAGGTGGAGCCGTCTTTGCGGCGATGGACTGTCTCGAAGACGATGCCGCGTTCGTAGGCCTGGCGCATCTGGGGAAGGTATACGTCCTCGGTGTCGGCAAGGCGCAAGTCTCCAATAGTAAGCTTGAGGAACTCCTTGCGGGTGTAGCCGTATGCCTTCAGGGCGGCCTCGTTCGCGTCGAGGATCCTTCCGTCCATGTCGACGTACAGCATGATGTCGTGGGCCTTCTGCATGAGGACCCGGTAATTCCTGAGCTCCTCCTCGACCTTCTTGCGGTCGGTTATGTCCTTCAGGCTTTCGACCATGCCCAGGAGGTTGCCGGACTCGTCGCGCACGGGCGCGGCGGTGGCGATAAACCATCTGCTGCTGCCGTTGCACTTGAGCCTGATCTCGCGCTCCACGACGTCGGCCCCCTCGGCCAGCCTGACCATGGGGCACCTGGGCGTGTCGCAATCGTTGTTGGGGTACAGCTCATAGCACTTGCCGCCGATGACTTGATCGGGCTCAAGGCCTATGAGCCCCGCCATCACCACGTTGGCCCTGGTGATGGTGAAATCGGCGGCGACGCCAACCAGCCCGTCGCCGGCGGCCTGGAACACCTGCTCCAGCTCGACGTAGGACTGCTGCAGGCTGCGGACGCGCTGCTCCTGGCGTTCGGCAAGCGCGAGCTCGACGCGGTCGAAGAGGGTTTCCAGCATCACCAGGTAATCCAGCTGGCGCGGGTCGCCGTCAGCCCTGGTGTGAACCAGCTGCCTGAAGCACTGGCGCACCTGCTTCATGACATCGGCGTCGCCGAGGAAGGCGAGCTCGGACTCGAGAACCCGGGCGTAGTCGTGTACACGATCCTCCTGGCTCACGCAGGTGCCGGACAGCAGGGTGACGGAGAGAGCTGCCAGCACCTCGGAGGCTGACGGGCGAGGCTGAGCGGATTGGGGCTGGCCCTCAAGCACCTGGGCCAACCTGGTCATGAGCCACTCCTGATGGTTGCAGATGAGTTGATGGAGACCTGTCATCGAGACACCCCGCCGAGAAGGTTCTGCGCTCGGTGTATGTCCGCTGCGATGATGTGATGATATAGTACTGGCATCATCATTGTCAACGTTTGACTGCAAGTGCACTGTTTCACGCTTTTAGGGTAATTTATCCTGTATAGCGGGGTCCTAACATCGATTCCACTATTCCGCGCCCGGCGCCATGTGCGGGGCGCAGGGTCTGGCCATATGCCCAACGCTGGGTCGCCAGGGCTGGCGCATCCGGCAATCCGGCACGACGGATCGGACCACGCACCATCGGGCCGTGCATAGTGCCTAGGCATCGAGCTTGTGTTCCCGCCATAGCCTCACGAAGGCCTCTGCCACTGCTGGGTCGAACTGGGTGCCGGCGTTGCGCTGAGGTCTCTGAAAAAACCGGCGCGTAGGGGCCTAGCTCACAGTCTTAGAGTTGCCATGGCCTGGTAATCGCTGTGTGCCTACGGTACCGGTGATGTGCTTGCCGATTGCACGCGGCCGATAGACAGTTTTGGCATTTTACCTTGGGTTTCTTCCGTCCTTGGAACCCAGAGTTTACGCCTTATCCTGAAGCAAAATGTAGCTGACGAGCGAGCTTCTTCGCGTTCAGGACGATCATTGTCAGGATTACCTGGATCGCGACCCGCGCCCGGCTTCTGTACCGCGCCCTCTCCATCCGGTGCCACTTCTTTGCCTCGCCGAAGACCCTCTCGATGGCCTTGCGGATCTTCATTGCCGCCTTCATTCCACGTGGCCGACCGGTTTCCAGGGACGGGTTGATGTACAGGACCTTCCGGGTTCTCTTTCCGATGCATGCGTCCCGGTTGACACACCTGGTGCAGTCTCTCTCGGACCAGTAGACGATGAAGCCGCCCTTCTTATGCGGACTGGCGTTTGTGCTGGAAACGCCGCAGGGACAGGTAGCTATGACACCGTCTGCGGTTGCCTTGTACGTGAACTCGCCAAGTCTCTTGGCTGTCGGCTTGCTCCTCCGCGCTATGTAGGGCCTTATTCCGCTCTTGCCTAGTCGCTTTCGCACCCGGTCGCTGTCATATCCCTTGTCAGCAGCCAGCCTTACCGGCTCTACTCCGGCATCCTTCGCTTCCTCCACAAGGCTTTCGAGTTGCTCGATCTCAGATTCGTTAGCGGCCTCCACGCGCGCTGCAGTGACGATGCCGTTCTCATCGCAGCTGATGTGCGCTTTGTATCCGAGAAAC
>Ga0209537_1002155_pt1 | contig 20324 bp, 18 predicted proteins | sample BioPla4DNA1_FD_187698 | JGI IMG/M metagenome (GOLD analysis project Ga0209537, IMG submission 187698) | Biogas fermentation microbial communities from Germany - Plant 4 DNA1 (SPAdes) (version 2) | ecosystem: Engineered > Bioreactor > Anaerobic > Digestate | place: Bielefeld, North... | reverse complement strand
AAAATACGGTTAGCAATAAAATTAAAAAGTGGTGGTTATCCGGAGTTAAGAAGTGAAATCAGAGATTTTATAAACAGCAATAGGTGGAATCCAGAATTACAGGCTGGATACGAGATGCCTGAAAGAAGGGCAATTGGGGTTCAAGTTAAGGCGTGGGGTGTAGAAAATTCATTGACTGGATTTACTGTAATCTCTTTCTGTTGTCTTTATCTAAGTATAATTTTCATCATTCTATCCTGTGCAGTGCTGGCCTTTGAACAGCTTTCTGCCATAGACAAAAATAGGAAGAATTACACAGTGCTTGATCGCCTAGGTGTAGATAGGCAAAAGCAGATTCTATTGATTAGACGTGAGTTGTCAACAGTTTTCCTGATTCCACTTTTTATACCCCTTTTATTCTTACTTGTACTTATTGTGGGTGCACAGGTTCTTTTTAGTACATATATTTTACAGGAAGGGCTTATATTATTGTACGGCTTGCTAACTATCTTAGGGTTCAGTGGGATTTATTTCACCTATTTTGGTGCAACTCTATTTATATTCAAGGCTGTAATACTAAATCCAATGTAACATAGGCATGGAGGCATAGTTATTAACTATGGAGAAAGATAAATAACAGATATTACTATATGTGTTTATATTTATGATATTATTAGAGTAAAGCCGGGAGGTAAGATCTTATGAGGACATCTGAATTATTTAAAAAGAAAAGGGTCTTTTCCTTTGAAATATTTCCTCCTAAAAGGACAGCTCCTGTCCAGACCATCTATGATACAGTTGAAGAATTAGTGGACCTGAAGCCGGATTTTATCAGTGTGACCTATGGTGCTGGAGGAAGTGAGACCAGCAGGCATACCCTGGAGATAGCATCTTTCATTAAAAATGAACACAGTATAGAAAGTGTTGCCCACCTTCCCTGTATCTATCTCAGCAAGGATGAAGTCCTTGAGATGATGGAGGAGTTCAGGAAAAATAATATTGAAAATATATTGGCTTTAAGGGGAGATATTAATCCTGACTTGCCACCAAAGAAAGATTTTAAGTATGCCAGTGACCTGGTTTCCTTTATAAAGGAAAATGGTGATTTTAATATTATAGCAGCCTGTTATCCTGAAGGCCACCGGGAATGTGGGTCTATTGTTGAGGATATCCGGAATCTCAAGACTAAGGTTGATGCCGGGGCAGACCAATTGATAACACAACTCTTTTTTGATAATGAATATTTCTATTCCTTCAGGGAAAGGGCAGCCATTGCGGGGATTAATGTTCCTATCCAGGCAGGCATTATGCCGGTTGTGAATAAAAAGCAGATCGAGCGGATGGTTACCCTTTGTGGGGTGGATCTCCCAAAAAAATTCCTGGCCATGATGCAAAGATATGAACATAATCCAGAAGCCATGAGAGATGCCGGAATAGCTTATGCCGTTGACCAGATAGTTGACTTAGTAGCCCAGGGAGTTGATGGTATACACTTATATACAATGAATAATCCATACATAGCTCATAGAATTTATGAAGCAACAAAGACCTTGCTTGCTACTTGATATAATGACTGATATAATCATTGATTTTATGCCTCTGCTTTAGCTAAAACAGAGGCATTTTTATATTATGGCACTTTATATCCATATCCACGGATTACCTTTTTTAATCTGGAGATATACTCCAGGGCCAGTGAACTGAGATTGGATTTTTCATTTGCAATCCAGCCAATACGCATCTTTTCGTCTGCGATAAGGGGTACGGCAATTATATTATCTCCGTTTAATTCACTGCATAAAATACCGGAACAGATGGTATATCCATTTAAGCCAATCAATAAATTGAAGAGAGTGGCCCGGTCACTGACATAGATTGTCTTTTTCCTGGGAACGGTGCTGAGGAGCTCCTCGGAAAAGTAAAAGGAATTATATTCACCCTGTTCGAAGGCCAGGAAGGGATAATCATCCAGATCATCAAGGGTGACAGAATTCTTACCTGCCAGGGGGTGCTTTGAACTGATGAAGACGTGTGGTTCGGCTTCAAAGAGGAGATTGAAGACCAGGTGGTTTTCCTTCAGTAACTTGGTGATTACTTTTTCATTGAAATCACTGAGATAAATGATCCCTATCTCACTGCGCAGGTTTTTGACGTCTTCAATGATTTCATAGGTCCTTGTCTCACGGAGTGTAAATTCATATTCATCCACATCCAGATCCATAAGTAATTCAACAAAGGCATTGACAGCAAAAGCATAATGTTGGGTGGATATTGAACAGAGCTTTTTGGAGGGTTTTTTCCCCATGTAACGTTGTTCCAGAAGTTCTGTTTGTTCTATAATCTGGCGGGCATAGGAAAGAAATTCGCTACCATCAGTAGTCAGGGAAACCCCTTTGTTTGTCCGGTAAAATATCTCTATTCCCAGTTCTTCTTCAAGTTCTTTAATGGCTGTTGACAGGCTGGGTTGTGTAATATAAAGTTGCCTGGCGGCTTCTGTTATTGAACCACATTCAACGATCTTAATAATATATTTAAGTTGTTGGAGTGTCATGATATCACCCTTGCCATAGTTTTTATCTATAATTATACGTTAATACTGTATTAAAATCAATGACAGGTTTCCAGAAACAGGTTAAGCTGGTATCACTGGATGAAAATTAATGCATAAAAATTGAAGAATTATAGAAACAATGGTAAAATACAGATAATTGGAAGGTCTTGCTCTGATGTGGTCCGAATAGGGAAAATGGAGGGATCATATTTAAATTTTCAGGGTCAGTACATTCAGGAAAAATATAATGGAGGAAGTAAAATGTTTTCTTCAATACCCTGGGCTATAGCCGTTGGAAATTAAGTGAGCTTAAATATAAAGAGAGTTTTTAATTTAAGGTGTATGAATCATGGATACAAAGAATAAAATCTATATTTACCCCCTAATAATCTGGCTCTTTTTTGAAATAGTGGGGGTTTCGCTCTGGCTGGCAGTAGATAATCCGTTTTATCTATTAAACTTTTCCTATATTGGAACAACAATAGCTTTGGGACTCTTTTTATATGCTCAAAAATACAGGTATGCAAGACGTGTGGTACAGCTGCTTGTTGGAACTTATATGTTGGTATATTTAGGCTTGATCTGCAGGGAGAATATGCAAATTGAAGGTTTCTGGTATTATCTTTTTCTCGGAGTTTTTGAGGCTACGGTTATTCATTATGCAGTAGCCAAAATATTTGGCCCACTTATTTTTGGCAGGGGCTGGTGTGGTTATGCCTGCTGGACTGCTATGGTACTGGATTTATTACCCTATAAAACACCGGGAAAGCCGCGAAAGAGGCTTGGGTGGATAAGGTACATTATTTTTACACTATCACTTATATTTGTATTGTTATTATTCCAGTTTCAGACAGGAAACCTGGAAAAGATTATGTTCCAGGCCTTTATTATCGGTAATATCCTCTATTATACAATCGGGATAATACTGGCTTTTACATTAAAAGATAACCGGGCTTTCTGTAAATATCTATGTCCAATAACAGTATTATTAAAACCTATGAGCTATTTTGCCCTGATTAGAATAAGAGCTGATAAGAGTAAGTGTATTTCCTGTGGTATTTGTGAAAAAGTATGTCCGATGGAAGTTGATGTAACAGATAATTCCAGAAAAAGAACTAATGGGACAGATTGTATTCTCTGTCTGGAATGTGTGAAAGGTTGTCCTACAGGTGCTATTTCTTTATAGGCAGTAATTGTTAATAAGATTAAAGTGTTAATATTTGGTGGTCTTGTTCTAGAGTGATAATGCAGGCCAGGATACTGGTTTGCAATTTTTTTATTACAATATGCAAAATAAACTTTACATAAAGCAATAAATATGTTACAATACATAATGTAAGGGGGGTAAATTATGAAAAAAAACATGCGGATGAAGATAGCGCGAATGGAATGTGACATGAGCCAGGAAGAACTGGCAAAGAAAGTGGGTGTTACAAGGCAGACGATAGGTTTAATCGAAGCCGGAGATTATAATCCAACACTTAAGCTCTGTATTGCCATCTGCAAGGCACTGGGTAAAACATTAAATGATTTATTCTGGGAGGGAGAACAATGAAAAGAGAAAAGATTCAGGATGAAAGGATTATCTTTCAAAAACAAAAGATTGGTAGTGATGCCTTTGGAATAGTGTTTTTTGGCCTTCTGATTTCTGTCTTGCTTCAACAATTTGTATTCGAAGCAACATTTTCCCAATATGCTGCGGAATTCATCCTCTTTGTTGTGGCTGCAATTTATATTATAGTAAGAAATATTATGGTTGGTATCGATCTTTTTGGGGATAGTGCCATTGGACAAAAAACGGTTATCTTAAATTGTATTGTTACTGGTATTACCATTGCGGCTATTACAACAACATTAAATACTATAAATTTCGGCCTGGAGAAAATGGGAGGAGTAAGTGGTGTTGCCATGACTGCTATTATCACCTTTGTTTCTGGGGCCTTGATCACCTTCATTGGTTTTGAATTGCTTTATCTAATTAATAAGAAAAGGCAGAAACACTTAGATGATAAGTATGATGATAAAGAAGAATGAATTATGAGTTTATTTGCTAAAATCAATGTGATATACTTATTACAACTGAAATACTATGGAAACAATTTTTGCAGGGAAAAGACAAAATGTTTTGTCCCGATTAATAAAGGAGTCCTTTACTTATGGAATATGTAATAAGAGATATGGATAAGTTAGAGTATAGGCTTCTGGAAAAATTCCTGTATGAAGCCATATTTGTTCCGGAAGAAGCTGTACCCCCACCAGAAGATATAATTAAGAATCCAGACTTACAGGTTTATATAGATGGTTTTGGAGACAAAGAAGGGGATCTGGCTGTTGTTGCTGAGGTAGATAAAAAAATTGTGGGGGCAGCCTGGACACGTATAATGAATGATTATGGGCATATCGATGACGAAACACCGTCAATCGCCATTTCCCTGTATAAAGAGTACCGTGGTCATGGTATAGGTACAGCAATGATGAAAGAAATACTTGTAAGATTAAAGTCAAGGGGTTATAGGAAGGCTTCTCTTTCAGTCCAGAAAGCAAATTATGCAGTCAGGATGTATCTGAAGTTAGGTTTTGAGATTGCTGATGAAAATGAAGAAGAATATATCATGGTCTGTAGTCTAGCACAGTAGCACAGGGGGACTAGCACAGGGGGACGGTTCTCCTGTGTTGTTTTATAGGCCAGGATATATTTTAGGCGTTCAAGCTAAATAATAGTAAACTTTTTATAGAGATATTATCTTTATGGAGTAGATTATTGTGAGATAAGTGATTGGTCGTATAATAATAGAAAAAGGAAGTGTTAATATGTGGCAGGACCTTGAAAGACCATGGCAGATAGCCTTTGAGATGGCCTGGGAGGCATATAGAGGCGGTACCATACCGATAGGGGCGGTAATTACAGATGCTGAAGGTAATGTGGTTTCCAGAGGGAGAAACAGGATATATGATAGGAAAGGGAGTACTCCCCTTGCCGGTACCAATATGGCCCATGCTGAGATGGATGCCCTTTTCGGACTAGCTGAAAGGGAGCATCCAGAAATCAGAACTTACATATTATATACTACTTTAGAGCCCTGCCCAATGTGCTTCGGGACAGCAGTGATGATGAACATAAGAAAGATATATTTTGCTGCCCGGGATGGCTTCGCAGGAGCCACTGCCCTGAATGAAAAACTGGATTATATCAGGAATAAGAATATAGTAATAAAACAGGGAAATAAAGAGATGGCGGCTTTTCAACTGATACTGCAGACTGCCTTTGAATACGGACGTCAGCATGCAAGGCTGGAAGAGATTATGGGTACATGGCGGGAAATCGATGAGGGTAGTGTAGCTTATGGACAAGTATTATATGGGAAGAAATACTTTGAAAAAGCTGCCGGTGAAAATAAACAAATTTCCCGTGTATATGATGAGGTAATAGAAGGATATATCCTTACAGGAGGGTTAGAATGAATAATGTAAAGCATTCTTACGGCTAAAGAATACGAAATTAACCAGCTGGAGGAAAGTGAATATAGAAAATGGCTGGAGATCTGCTATAGATCGGGACAAGTTCTTCTGAACAGTTGGTGCAATGGCTGACTGAGATGGGGGTTCCCCTGCCCCCTGTGAAGACGTTGTCCATTGAGGATGTTATTCACGATGCTGTAGTGGAAGGGCCTGTTCCTGAATTGGCGGAGGAAATCCGGCAGCTTCATAAGGAATATTATGAGAGAAAGCGTCCTACTCCTGGTTGAGTGGAACCTTTAGTGTCCGGCTAATTTTATTTCGTTTAAAGATTAAAGGGAATTGGAAGAGACAAATACTTTGTGATATATTTATTTTATGATAATGGGAACTTTAAAAAGATGTTAATTATAAAACACACAGGGATATTACAGTAACATTTCAGGTGAACCGTCCTCCTGTATCTCCCTGTGTCTTTTCGCTGCGTGGAAGGTGATAGGGATGAAAAAATATATCAGGAGAACTATCATAATTTATTTAGTGTATTTATTGCTAACAGGTGTCCTGATATTTTTGTGTTTTGAAAATGATCCCTTATTACAGGCAGATAATCCAGGTATTGAAAGTTATTGGAGTGAGACCACTGGCCCGGATCAAGTAGTCCTAATAGATGATAGAAGTGATGCCTGGCTTAGCCGTTTGTATTTAATTGAAAATGCGGAGGAAACTCTGGATATTGCTTATTATACTATCTATAAGGGTACTTCAGGAGAGCTCTTTTATGCCAGTTTACTGGAAGCTGCTGACCGGGGAGTTCAGGTACGTATCCTCCTGGATGGTCTTTTCCATAACTTGAATGGCCCCTATAGTGGTATAAAGTATGCCCTGATAAATCATCCCAACATAGAGTTTAAATTTTATGAACCTTTAAATTTATTTAAACCCTGGACCCTGCAAAACAGGCTTCATGATAAATATATTATCATGGATAAGGAATTAGTATTGATGGGTGGCAGGAATATTGGTGATGGTTATTATATAGATAACTATGATGGTGCCAGGGTTTATGACCGGGATATAATTATAATTAATGGGGATAAAGATAATTTTAATAATAGTGTTGTCAAAGATATTGTGGCTTATTATGATCTGCTCTGGGAATATGAGTTTTCCTCCTATCCCGTGAAAAAGTTAAATTCCCTGCAGAAAAAGCTGGCCAGTAAAAAAGAGGCTTATTTAAGGGGACAACTGGCAGAGTTCAGGGATAAAAATCCTGCCATGTTTACTCAGACCACTGATTGGAGAAGCAGAGCTGTCTCAACAAATAAAATAACATTAATAAGCAATTCTATTAGTCGTTTAAATAAGGATCCCAGGATTTTGAGAGAGGCAGGTAGGATTATAGAGGATGCAGAGAGTGTATTTATCCTGAGCCCATATATAATCCCAACAAAGCAGATGTTAAAATACATAGATTTTGAAGAACTTCGGGATACTGAAATTTGCATCTTGACCAACTCCCTTGCTTCCAGCCCCAATTATCCGGGTATTGCAGGCCAGATAAATAAAAGGAAGCAGGCTGTTGATTTTGCTACGTATTTTTATGAATATCAGGGTGATGGCTCAATTCATGCCAAGGCAATTACCATTGATGATAGAAGCAGCCTGATAGGTTCCTTTAATATTGATGCCAGAAGTTGTTTTTTAAGTACAGAAAGCATGGTTTTTATAGATAGCAAAGATTTCAATCAATTATTGAAGAATTCAATAGAGGATCTTAAAAAGGAGGCCTTGCTGGTAGGGGAGGATTATTCCTATGTAAAAAATCCATTAGTTGAAGAACGGGAAGTGCCTATATTTAAGGGTATAATAGTAGGTTTTTTAAGGTTCTTTGTTTATTTTATTGATTTTTTATTATAGATGCCGGACATAGGGATGGCAAGAGCGGCCTTTATGGATAGTTACCAAACAGCATACAGTAAAGAGGCTTTTGCTGGATTTGAACAGTATTTCCATATCTGGATTGGGTTAGAATGGCTTTCTTATTATATCGAAACCAGGGATGAAGGCATGAAGGAGAAGATCAGGGAGTATCTTGATAAGATTTGTATGCAAGACCAGGTGTAGTTAAGGAAGGTAAAAATAATCGGAAAAAATTGAAGAAAGCTTTAGTATATGATATATTTATTTTGATGGATTTCTAAACTGCTGTAAAAAGGGCTATATTATTATAAGGGGTATGCTATTATGCTTAAAAATAAGTTTTTTAGAATTGGAGCAGGAATATTACTTGTTTTTTTAATTATTTATGTTGGCTCACAAATTGAGTGGGTTTTTTACCCCTTAGTTGTGTTATTTCAGACCTTATTTATTCCGATTATTCTGGCTGGATTTTTTTATTATTTATTACGGCCAGTGGTGAAATTGTTTAATAAGAAATTACCGGCAACTCTTTCTGTATTAATTGTGTATATTATTTTAATCTGCCTGGTGATTGGTTTCCTGGTCCTGATAGGGCCGGTCTTGAAGAAGCAGTTATATAGCCTGTTGGATAGCATGCCTGCAATTTTTGCGGAGATTCAAAAGAGGTTAACAAATATTAAGGAAATGGATTTTTTACAGTTGGAGCAAGTGGCTGAGGTTTTAGACCTGGAGCATCTCTTTTTTGAATTAGGGGATTTGATTAACCGGTTGATAAGATATTTTACCGCCAATATTTCCAATATTGTAGGCCAGTTAGCAAATACTGTACTTAGTTTAGTAATTGTACCCTTTATCCTTTTTTATCTCTTGAGGGATGGAGACAGGTTAGGTGAATCTATTATAAATCTCTTTAGGGAGGATAAGCGTGAACTGGCCCGTTCTATCCTTAGTGATATAGACCAAAACCTTAGTGCCTATATACAGGGCCATGGGCTGGTCTGCCTCTGTGTAGGCTTGCTTTGCTATATAGCCTTTCTGGTAATAGGACTGGATTATGCCTTATTGCTGGCGGTCATAGCAGGAATAACGGAAATAATACCATATTTTGGCCCCTGGCTGGGGTCAATTCCTGCTGTTATAGTAGGCCTTTTTCAGTCTATGGGAAAAGGTATCATAGTCATTATCGTTATAATAATTGTGCAGCAGATTGAGAGTAATTTTATAACACCACAGGTTATTGGCAAGAAGATGAAGATGCACCCTATTGTAATTATGTTGTTGATATTACTTGCTGGCAGGCTGGTTGGCTTAATTGGAATGATTATGGTTGTTCCCCTTTATGCAGTCTCGCGGGTTGTTGTCTCCTATGTTTTGGGAGTCAAGAGGGGTGAAATTAAAATGTAAAAATAGTGGGCGGGAAACCGCCCTTTTTATAAGACCTGCTATGGAGAATTAATGAAAATCTTGTCAGTATAGATAGGATGATCCAATTTAAAAATATAAGAGTAGAGGAGGAGTTCAATCTTGAAGAAATTGCTGAAACATATGAGAAAGTATATATTTTTTGCGCTTTTATGTCCTGTCCTGATGGTCCTGGAAGTTTTGGCAGATATTTACATACCTTATCTTATGTCTCGCATTGTTGATATAGGGATAGTAAATCAGGATATAGAATATATTGTCCAGCTTGGTCTGATAATGGTGGTAGCAGCTTTATTGGCTATGGTATTTGGTATTTTAAGCTCTCATTTTGGTGCCAGGGCTGGTTATGGTTTTGCCTCGGGAATTAGAGATGAAGTCTTTGAAAAGGTCCAGGGTTTTTCTTTTGCTAATCTGGATCAGTTCAGTGTTTCTTCATTGATAACCAGGCTTACCAATGACTGTAATACTATTGGCCAGGTTACCATGATGAGCCTCCGGATGGCGGTCAGGGCACCTTTTATGATGCTTTTTGCCTTGATAATGGCTTTGCGTATAAATGCCTCCCTGGCCAGGGTTTTTATGGTGGCTATTCCTGTAACAGCTTTAGTTATAGTAGTTATAATGATAAAGGCCAGACCCTTGTTTAGGAAAATGCAGACCTGTGTAGACAGAGTAAATGCTGTTATACAGGAGAATTTGACTGGCATCAGGGTTGTGAAGTCTTTTAACCGTCAGGATTTTGAAGAGGGGAAGTTTAAGGTAAGAAATGATGATTTGAAGAATACTGCCTTAAAGGCTATATCCCTGGTTATCTTTATGATGCCTTTGTTAAATTTAATCATCTATTCCACAATTATTGCTGTTTTATGGTTTGGCGGTTTACAGGTTACTGCAGGTACCATGGGTGGTGGTGAACTGATCTCTTTTATCACCTATATTACCCAGATTTTAATGTCCTTGATGATGATGTCCTTTTTCTTCATGCAATTTATCCGGGGTTCTGCTTCTGTCAGCAGGGTATTGGAGGTTTTAAATACAGAATCAGAAATCAAGGAAGTTAAGGAACCCATTACTGAGCTAAAGGATGGTTCTCTTGCTTTCAAAAATGTTTATTTCCGTTATCCTGGCAGTAAAGAATGTATTTTAAAAGATATTAATTTTAGCATTGAAACAGGGGAAGTACTGGGGATTATTGGTTCAACGGGTTCTTCCAAGTCAACTCTGGTCCAGTTAATACCAAGGCTTTATGATGTAAGTGAGGGTAGTGTTATTGTAGGTGGCCATGATGTCAGGGAGTATGAATTAAAAGCCTTAAGGGATCAGGTGGCTTTTGTCCTGCAGAAAAACACCCTCTTTTCCGGTACTATAAGGGAGAATATGCAGTGGGGTAATGAGGAGGCTACAGATGAAGAGATTATCAGAGCCCTCAAGCAGGCTCAGGCCTGGGAGTTTGTTTCTAAATATGAAGATGGCCTGGACCACCGGGTTGAACAGGGTGGCAGTAATTTCTCCGGTGGCCAGAAACAGAGATTGACAATAGCCAGGGCCTTGCTCAAAAACCCTAAAATTATTATCCTGGATGATTCCACTAGTGCAGTGGATATGGCTACAGATGCCAGGATTCAGCAGGCCTTCAAAGAGGAATTGAAGGGTGTGACCACTATCATTATAGCCCAGAGGATTTCCTCTATCCAGCATGCTGACAGGATCCTGGTGATGAATGAGGGTAAAATTGAATCCTTTGGTAAGCATGAGGAATTACTGGAGATATCTCCTGTTTACAGGGAGATCTATGAGACACAGCAGAGAGGGGTGATGGTAGGATGAGAGGACCCAAACCTGGCCCTATGAAATTAAGACCTGATAATCCAGGAAAAACCCTGCTCAGGCTCTTTAGTTATTTTAAATTTAATAAATTTCTTTTCATTGCTGGTTTATTAGCTATAATTATCAGTAGTATAGCCCAGATAGCAGCTAATGCTATGTTAAGCCCGATTATTGATTCATTGATTCAGGGTCGTGGCAGAGCTATCTTTATCAGATATATTCTTATTATGGTGGTAATGGTAATTATAATATCACTGGCCCAGTATCTGGGAAGCCTTTTTATGGCCAAATTATCCCAGAGAACGGTGCATAAGATCAGGGAAGAGATGTTTTCCCATATGGAGAAATTGCCGGTTTCTTTCTTTGATCGTCATCCTCATGGTAAATTAATGTCTACATTTACCAATGATGTGGATATGCTTAACCAGGCCCTGGAACAGAGTGCTTCCCAGGTTACCATCTCTGTGGTAACAGTAGTGGGGACCTTTGCCATGATGCTCTATTTAAGCCCTATCCTGACCCTGGTAGTTGTCGGCATGCTGATATTTATGCTGCTTGCTGTAAAATATGTGGGCCAGAGGTCGGCCAAAAATTTCCGTTACCAACAGGCCGCCCTGGCTGATATGAATGGCTATATAGAAGAGATGATGTCAGGCCAGAAGGTAGTCAAGGTTTTTAATTATGAAGAACGGGCTATTGATAAATTCAGGAAGAAGAATGAAGAGCTCAGGAAGGCCAGTACCCTGGCCTCCACCTATGGTGTAATGCTGATGCCAATAATGGGGAGCCTTTCCTTTGTCCTTTATGCTCTGGTCTCCATGCTGGGGGCCCTGCTGGTAATCAAGAATAGAATGAGTGTTGGTAATATTGCTGCCTACCTGCAGTATACCAGGACCATTTCCCGGCCTATTACCCAGGTCTCCAACCAGTTTAATATCCTGTTTGCCGCCCTGGCAGGGGCAGAGAGGATTTTCAATTTAATGGATGAGGAGATAGAGGCTGATGAGGGTGATGTAAGCCTGGTTAAGGATAGTGAGGGGAATTTCTACTGGCGGGTTCCTGGAGAAGATGGCCAGGCAGAAATGGTTCCCGTCAGGGGCTATATAACCTTTGAGGATGTCAATTTTGGTTATACTCTGGAGAAACAGGTGTTGAAAAAGATAAATCTCTATGCCAAACCAGGCCAGAAAATAGCCTTTGTAGGCTCTACCGGTGCCGGAAAGACCACCATTACCAACCTGATTAACAGGTTTTATGAGATCAATGAGGGAGTTATCCTCTATGATGGGATTGATATAAGAAGGATAAAGAAGCATGACCTGCGGAGCACGATGAGTATAGTATTACAGGATGTCCACCTCTTTGAGGGGACAGTGGCTGATAATATAAGGTATGGAAGGCTGGATGCTACTGATGAAGAGGTGGTGGAAGCAGCAAAACTGGCCAATGCTCATTATTTTATCAAGAACCTGCCTCAGGGTTATGAGACCATGCTGACTATCGATGGCCAGAACCTTTCCCAGGGAGAACGGCAGCTCCTTTCCATCGCCAGGGCAGCTGTGGCTAATCCCGTTATACTGATCCTGGATGAAGCCACATCCTCAGTTGATACCAGGACAGAGAAACTGATAGCAGAGGGTATGGACAAATTGATGGAAGGCAGGACCACTTTTGTAATTGCCCACAGGCTGTCTACAGTCCGGGATGCCAATGCCATAATGGTCCTGGAGGGTGGAGAAATAATCGAGCGGGGAGACCATGATGATTTGATGGAACAGAAGGGACATTATTATGCCCTGAATACTGGTGCAATAGAGTTAGAATAAGGTCACAGGGTTGACACACAGGGGTGACAGAGGAGAGGAGAACCGTCCCCCCTGTGCTATTTTTTTGCTGTAAAAATAGGAGGTTAAAGTTGATGAAAAGCAGGACATTAACTAAATTTGCTAAATATGTTTCCCTCGGTATCCTGGGAATGCTTGGCCTGTCTTTTTATATACTTGCTGACACTTTCTTTATTGCCAACCGGCTGGGGCCAGACGGCCTGGCAGCCCTTAATCTGGCCATTCCCATCTATAGCTTTATCAGTGGGCTGGGCCTGATGCTTGGCATTGGGGGAGCTACCAAATATGCCATCTTAACAGCCCGGCAGGAAGGAGAAAAGGCAAATAATTACTTCAATAATACATTGTTCATGGGATTTCTAATATCTGTCGTACTTATTTTTATTGGTATATTTGGTTCGGCCAATCTAAGCCGCCTCCTTGGAGCAGATAAAAGTACTTTCCAGATGACCAATATCTATTTAAAGACGATTCTCCTTTTTACACCAGCCTATATTTTGAATAATATCATGCTGGCATTTGTTCGTAATGATGGGGCACCACGCTTGTCCATGCTGGCCATGCTTACCGGTAGTTTCTCCAATATTATTCTTGATTATATCTTTATGTATCCATTGAATATGGGCATGTTTGGGGCTGCCTTTGCTACCGGCCTGGCTCCCATTATTAGCTTAGCGGTCTTATCAAGCCATTTTAGGAAAAAACGTAATAGGTTTTATATCAGTAAGTTCAGACCGGAAATAAATGTTTTTTCCGCTATCTGTAGCCTTGGTATGTCTTCCTTAATTACTGAGCTTTCATCAGGGATTGTCCTGATAATATTTAACCTGCTTATCCTGAATCTCACTGGAAACCTTGGGGTTGCTGCCTATGGTATTGTGGCAAACCTGGCCCTTGTTGCTACAGCGGTATTTGTCGGTATTGGCCAGGGAATCCAGCCTTTGGCCAGCCATGATTTTGGCAAAGGCAGGCTGGAGGAGTTGAAGAAAACCCTGCAATATGCTATAGTTCTTTCTATTTTGATTGCAGTCTTTTTCAATTTGATAGCCTTTGCCTTTACCGATAAGCTGGTTTCTATTTTTAACAGTGAGGATAATCTAAAGCTGGCCGGACTGGCCGGAAAAGGTTTACGCCTTTACTTTACAGGTTTTATTTTTGCTGGTTTAAATATCGTAATCACTGCCTATCTGAGTGCCATTCAGAGAGCAGGGCAGGCCTTTTTTATCTCCATTGGCAGGGGTTTTATTGCTATCATTCCCCTTGCCTTAATCCTCTCCTATCTTTTTGCCATGGAGGGGGTCTGGCTGTCCTTCCCGGCAGCAGAGGTCACCACAGCAATGATTTCTGCCTATTATCTGATTCAATTGGACAGGAGAGAGGTCCGGGTAACAGGAGAGGTTTTTAATTAAATCTTTAAGTTTGTATAAGGGAATAAAAAAATGACACAGGGGAATTGTCCCCTGTGTCATTTTTCTTCCTCTGTCGTTTTTTTATAAATTACTGGATGGTGCTGCCGGCGAAAAAGCCCATCCGGATAGCTGTCCCAATTCTTCCTACCTCTACACAGTCGCCGGCAACCCTGGTCTTTTTCGGATATTTTTCCATGATCTTTTCGGCTATTTCCCTATTTTCTTTCATCCCTAATGAGGTTACCACTGTGTCAGCAGGAATGAGCCAGGTACTTCCGTCTTCTTTTTCTACCTCGACGCCTTTTTCATCTATTTTTATAACTTTGCTTCCGGTATAGATCTTGACACCGGCTTCCTCCAGTTTTCTAAGTAGGGAGAAGCGATTGATAAAGAGGTCGTCCCTGGCTACATCATCCATCATTTCTACTATAGTTACATTCTTGCCTTCTTCAGCAGCCAGTTCCAGGGCACTATCACAGCCGGATAAGCCGCCACCACAGATAACTACATCGTCACCCTTGATAAGTTCCTTGTTTCTATGGGCCTCGATTACGTTAAGGACATTTGGCCCATCTATTCCTGGTATAGCCGGTATTATCGGTTCAGCACCGGTAGCAACTATGATATAATCATATTTTTCCAGGATCTTATCATCTGCTTTAATTTCAACTCCATTGTGTACCTTAACCTTTAATCTATCCAGCTCATTTTCATACCAATCTACCAGTTCCCGGAGAGGCCTTTTGAAATCAGGAGTTGCTGCTACGGCCAGCTGTCCGCCCACTTTTTCCTCTTTGTCATAGATATCCACTTTGTGACCAGCCAGGGCTGCTGTACGGGCAGCTTCCAGGCCAGCCGGCCCGGCACCTATTACTATTACCTTTTTCGGTTTTTCGGTCTTTTCCAGGGTGAAACGGTCTTCAAAACCTGCTACCGGGTTAACGGCACAACTTAACTTGGTGAGCCTGGTCATTATCCTGCCGATACAATCCTGGTTACATCTGATACAGGGCCGGATTTCTTTACGCCTGCCTTCCATCAACTTCAGGGGCAGGTCGGGATCAGCAATCAATGGCCTTCCTAACATCACAAAATCTGCGATGCCGGATTTAATCAGATTTACGGCTGTTTCTGGGGTGTGATTTCCGGCATTCATTATTGGAATACTGACATTTTTCCTGGCTGGTTCACAGACATATTCCATACAGGCATCGCCCAGATAGGTGGGAGGGAAGATGTAATCGATACTTTCATAGGCGCCAACGTCAATATCCAGGGCGTCTACCCCTTCTTCTTCCAGCAATTTGATTAAGGCCATGCTTTCCTCAATGGTCCGGCCCCCCTCAAAGGCATGGTCAAGAGCGATTCTGAAGAGGATAGGCATATCCGGTCCAACAGCCCGGCGGATGGCCCGGATTATTTCCTTGGGTAACCGGGCCCGGTTTTCCGGTGAGCCTCCGTATTCGTCATCTCTTTTATTCCAGACTTCTGACATAAACTGGTCGATGAGATAGCCGGCATGGCCATGGATTTCAATGGCATCAAAGCCGGCATTTTTGGCTAACATGGCCGATCTCTCGAAGCCATCGATAACTTCCTGTATATCTTCCAGAGTCATTGGGCGACATAATATATTTGGATCAAGGTAAGAGGGGATGGCAGAGGCAGACATAGGAGGGGTTCCATCCGCACCGGGCATGGAGTTTCTTCCCGTACCGGGACTGATTTGACAGACTGCCTTGGCTCCATAGCGTTGGATGGCTTCACAGAGCTCGGTCAAGGGAGGAATAACGTAATTTTCCTCCAGTATACCACTTAATCCCCCCTGGGCCAGTTCCCTATTGAGGAACTGGGCACCCACGATAATCATGCCAACACCGCCTTTGGCCCGTCTTTCATAATAGCTGATTGTATCTTTACTGGCAGTACCATCACTATTGGGAGTAAACGTACCCATGGGAGCCATTACCAAACGGTTCTTGACCACCATATTACCGATCTTAAACGGGGTAAATAAAAGATCGTAATCCATTTAAACCTCCCTTTCTTTAGATATTTTTCATCCTTTAATCTTTCCATATTAAAAGGATATTAAACATTTTCTCTGATTTGTGTGGAAAGATTTTAAATTTAAGTACAGGGAGGAGTCACCAGGATTAGGCTAATTTTTAAAAATAAATTGTAGCTTTCAGCTGGTGGAAAGTTCTTTATTTAGTTCTTTCTGTATTTCTTTCCGCACTGTAAATATCATGGTGATAAAACAGGCGCTGGCACCGACAAATTGCGAGATGGCTTCAGCCAGAAATACCCCCTTGCTTCCCAGGCCGAAGAGACGGGGCAGCAGGATAACCAGCGGAGTGACCAGGATAACCTTTCGGAAGGTAGAAAAGAAGACAGCATGCCTGGCCTTGCCCAGAGCGATAAAGGTTGTCTGGCCGGTAAATTGCATGGCCATCATAAAGAAAAAGGCATAATAGATCCGCATCATCGGAATTCCGGTCTCAATAACCATCAGGTCCTTATTAAAGATCCTGATAAAAAATTCCGGGAAAAACTGGATCAATAACCAGGATACAGTATTATAACTGATGGAAGCAACGGCTGTGAAGATAATACTCCTTTTAACCCTGTCATATTTACGGGCGCCGTAATTATAGCCAATTACCGGCTGGGCACCATTGGTCAGGCCGCTGACTGGCATCGTGATGAATTCCCGTACAGAATTTATAACAGTCATAATCCCTATATAGAGGTCTCCTCCATAGAGTTGAAGGGTAGTATTGGAGATGACCTGGACAATGGAATTGGTAAAAGACATGACAAAGCCCGAGGTCCCCAGGGCAATAATCCTTTTCACCCTCTTAAGCTGTAAATGGAAAGATTCTTTTTTCAGTTTCAGAATCGCTTTTTGGCCGGTAAGAAATCTGAGTACCCAGCAGGCAGATAAGGCCTGAGAGATGACTGTAGCTATAGCAGCTCCCCTTACCCCCATTTTTAGTTTAAAGATGAAAATAGGATCCAGGATTATGTTGGCCAGTGCCCCCAGAATTACAGTTATCATTCCTATCCGGCCAAAACCCTGGGCATTAATAAAAGGATTCATGCCCAGACTGATCATGACAAAAATGTTACCCAGGAGATAAATAGTAATATATTGGTTAGCGTAAGGATAGGTCATTTCACTGGCCCCGAATAGATAGAGGACAGGTTTTTTAATTAATAAGCCTAATATGGTGAGGATAAATCCACTGCCGATTAACATAATAAAGGCATTGCCCATTATCTTTTCTGCTTCATCAATATTTTGGCGGCCCCGTTCAATAGAACATAGGGGGGCACCGCCGACTCCAAAGAGGTTGGCAAAGGCCATAACCATGGATATAATCGGCAGACAGATGCCGATACCGGTTAAGGCCAGAAAAGAATCACCCGGCATCCTGGCTATATAGATCCTGTCAACTATACTATAAAGGACATTAACTAACTGGGCCAGTATCATGGGGAAGGCCAGACTCATTATGTTTTTTGTAATACTACCTTTAGAAAAATCGTTTTCTATTTGCACAGTTTCGCCTCACTTTTGCCTTATAATATTTCGACTTGCTAAGCCAATTGCTTTCCTGTCTCTTTACATTGATGTATTGTAAACCTAAAAACCTGTTAAGTCAAGGATCAGGGGAAAGAGCTCACAACTGAGGAATTATAAATAATAAATTATTTCTTTTTATGTTCTTTAAGCAAATGGAACCACTCTAAATATTTATCTTCAAATATACTATTTTTTAAATATACAAAATTAAACTCCCGGCTATAGTTAAAGTCTGTGATATCAATTTTACATAAAACTCCATTATGGATTTCTTCCTGGACAGCTACTTTGTACAAAAAGGCTATTCCCTGATTGTCGGCAACCAGTTTTTTTATTACATTCATATTGCCGATTTCAATGATATTATTAAAGCTATCCAGACTCAGGTTTTTTTCATGCAGGATTTGCTCTAAAGTTTCACGGGTACCGGAGCCACTTTCCCTTAATATAAGCTGAGCTTTTAATAAATCTTCTAAATAAATTTTTCCCTTCTTAAATTCAGATTCTGGTGAACAGACCCCGATAAACTCTTCCTTCCTGAATGTTTTGTAACTATACCTGGACTTATCAAAATAACCTTCCAGCAAGACGAAATTTACCTCACCACTTTTGAGTTTTTCCAGCAGTGTCTGTGTGTTTTCTACTAACATATTAAAATGCAGATTATCCCTATCCCGTATTATTTTACTCAGGATATCAGGTATTATAAACTCTCCTATGGAAAGGGTTGCTCCAAAAGAAATACTGAGGTTATCTGTATTCCTTTGAAGCATTTCCTTAATCCGTTTACTATCAGCAAACATTCTCTGTGTGTACTCATAAAGTTTTTGGCCTTTTTCTGTTAAGGTCAAGGTTTTACCACTATAATTAAAAAGTTTAGCACCATAAAGTTCTTCCAGATATTGAATATGTTGTGAAACAGCTGGTTGGGTCAAATGTAGCTCCTGGGCAGTTTTAGTATAGTTTTTTATTTTACATAAATGTAAAAAGGTTATATGTCTGAAATCTATCATAAAATCACCTATAAGCAAAATTTATAGAACTATAATTAATAATAATTTTATTTTATAGTAATTCTAATGTAAAATCAATTATGTTAGCAAAAAGCCATAATTAAATCAAGTATAAAATCAAATAAGGGGAGTCAAGATGAAAAACGTAAAAAAATACGCAGTAGGTATAGTATTAACAATTGTTTTAGCAGTACTTTCACAGTATATCAGTAGTTTTATTCCCAAAAATATCATCAGTCCAGGGGTCTTTGCCCTGATAATTGGGATGTTATTAAATCCAGTCATAAGAAAATATAGGAATTTTGAATGGGGCATTAATTTTGTGGCGAAAAGGGTATTAAAGACAGCCATAGTACTTATGGGTTTAACCCTCAGCTTTTCTCAGGTTTTATCGGTAGGGGCTTTCTCTATTGTTGTAATGTTTTTTACCCTTATAACTGCCTTTGGAGGAGGGTATCTATTGGGCAGATTATTCGGGATGAACTGGAAGTTATCCAGCCTGATTTCTGCCGGGACGGGGATATGCGGCGGTTCAGCAGTAGCTGCCATTGCGCCAGTAATCAAGGCCGAGGACAGGGATATTGCCTATGCAATTTCTGCAACCTTTATCTTTGATGTGCTGATGGTGATCCTTTTTCCCATTGCGGGGAGCTACCTGGGGATGAGTGATATCGGTTATGGCCTATGGACAGGGACAGCGGTCAATGATACTTCTTCAGTTGTTGCAGCCGGCTATGCCTTTTCTGATGCTGCAGGTGCCTTTGCCGTAGTGGTTAAGCTAACCAGGACACTCTCAATAGTCCCGATAGTAATGATGTTTTCCCTGATAAACGCCAGGCAGGAAGCGAAACTCCAGAATAGGGAGGTTAAAAGGGAAAAGGTTGCCATAAAGGAAATATTCCCGTATTTTATTTTGATGTTTCTGGCCATGGTGGCAATTAAGAGTACTGGCCTGGTTCCTGATTTTGTGAGTTCAAATATAGCTGTTATAAGTAAATTCATGATGGTTATGGCCCTGGCAGCAATCGGGCTGAGGACGAATTTTGAGGAAGTATCCAAATCAGGGATTAAACCGATGATCCATGGTTTTATAATCTCAGCATTAGTAGTAATCGTATCCTATGTAGTCCAGGTAGCCCTGGGCCAGGTGTGATGGAAGGACAACGACATAAGGACATTGGAAGGACACAGGGGGAGGGTTCTCCTGTGTTTTTTATTTTTATAGATAAAACACAGGCAGATTACAGCACAGGCGAACCATCCCCTGTACTTTGTTTATTATAGTTGATATTAGTTGACAATAGTTGTCCG
>Ga0209537_1002154_pt1 | contig 20330 bp, 19 predicted proteins | sample BioPla4DNA1_FD_187698 | JGI IMG/M metagenome (GOLD analysis project Ga0209537, IMG submission 187698) | Biogas fermentation microbial communities from Germany - Plant 4 DNA1 (SPAdes) (version 2) | ecosystem: Engineered > Bioreactor > Anaerobic > Digestate | place: Bielefeld, North... | reverse complement strand
AACCGGTTGAAGGCCGTTTACCATGAGCTGGACCCTGAGCCTCTGGGCAAAGGTAGTTTTTCCCGATGAGGAAGGTCCTGCAATAAGAATCAGCCTGATGGCATCCGTATGCCGGGCTATTTCATCTGCTATGGCTGCAATTTGCTTTTCCTGCAAGGCTTCACTTATGCGGATAAGATCGGGAGCCCTCCCGTCTCTTATTACCTGGTTCAGGTCAGCTATATTCCTCACCCCTACCAGTCTTGACCACTTTTCCGACTGGCGGAATACGGTAAAGAGTTTTGGATTGTCCTGGAAAGGCCGAATCCTATATGGATCTTCAATATGGGGATATTGTATAATCACGCCGGGCAGATAGAACTTCAGCCCAAATTCCTTCAAATATCCTGTGGAAGGCACCATATATCCATAAAGGTAGTCCATCATCCATCCGTTGCGGTAGATGCTTATATCTTTTTCCGGCCGCAGATCCATAATTTTGGCCTTTTCCTCCATGCCGTTTTCTATAAAAACTTTCTTGGCCTCTTCAATGGGAACATCAACTTTTTCAAAGGGCTCATCCCTTTCAATAATGCTGCGCATCTGTTGTTCGATGTTTTCCACCTTGCGGGGGGTTAAAACTATATCTTCAGATAACTCACAGTATAAACCGCCGCCAAAGGAATGTTCCACACGGACTTCGCAATTCGGAAAAAGCTCCTTGCATGCACGGATAAAAACAAAGGTCAGACTTCTTAAATAAATCCGCTCACCGTCTTTCATAGACAGATCTATTGGTTTAATCGCGCAATCCTCTTCAAGCTGGTATGTTAACTCCCTTATTCTGTTGTTAACAATGCCGGCGACAATTAAAGGCGCGGATGAATCCCGGGTGCTGCCGGAAGTCTGAAACAGCTCCTTGAGTGTAATGCCTTTATCAACTTCCCTTTGCTCCCCATTTAAACTCACCAGTATTTTGTCAGCCATTACGTTTCTCCTTTCAAAATGTATTCCTTTTCAGTATATCAATATTAAACTGTAAACCTATATGCTCCATTTTAGTTTTTATAATAATTAAATTTTTATTATCATTCATACTGTATTTTATTAATAAAACAAAAAGGCATGCATTAAACATGCCCGGACCGCTTAAGCAAAGCAGTCATTTTCGCTGGTTTAATTATGTTAATCTCCTTATTCACCATTATCCGTCGGTTTCGGTGATTCTGATGGTTCCGAAGACGGTGAAGGTTTTTGTGACTCCTCCGGATCCGGGGACTCAGATGGTTTTGTCGTCGGGGACTGAGACGGTTTGGGAGTCTGTGACGGTTTGGGAGAAGTTGTGGGTTTGGGGGCAGTGCTTCCTTCCCGGTAATAAATAATTCCCTCAATGGGCTTGTAATAGTTCTTTACAAGAAGCTCAGAAGAAACTTTCTTCCCATTTTCGTAAAGAACCCTGTAGGTGTTAATCCTTAAACCTTCTCTTGACTTAACGTGAACATGTTCGCCGCCGGGCTCGGTAACATACTCACCTTTTTTGTCCAGCACCCTTTTGGGCTCCGGTGCCGGGATTTTTTCTATAAGCTTTGTGGTAAGCTTGTATTCACCGTTATTGGAAAGCGGCTCCCCGTAAAATTCCACTACTGCTTTATCGCCGCTTCGGTAAGCACGTATGAAAACCGGTGTATTCCTGGGATTTTTGAATCTGAAGTTCACATATGATGAAACTGTGGCATCAAGACCCGGATCCAGGTATGAAATGGGGAATGAATGATGATATCTTTCAACTATTTCCATGCCGGCCATGGCAGCTGAGTTAAACAAGGTTGAGGATGCCTGACATATGCCCCCGCCTATGCCGTCCTGCAGGCTTTTATCGGGCTTGATTACCGGCGCAGGCTTATATCCGGTTTTGCTGGATACGGTGCCTACCACATCCAGCCAGGAGAAAATCTCACCGGGGCCTAATTTGGTGCCGTTCACCTTGCTTAAGGCCAAAGCAATATTATGCTTTCTGTTCTCCGTGCTGCCTGCCATGCTGGTAGTAAAGCGGGTTATCAGGGAAGTGGCATTTTCCAGATGAGCAGTTTTAACCTTGGCCTCTATGGGCATTGGTTCGATGGAAATAACAGCAGGTTTTTCTGATACAAAGGCCTGCATGGCCTGCTGAAACAAGAGCCCTGCACCGACTATCTGACCGTCCTTATGGGGTATCAGTTTAAACTTTTCCGACTTGTCGGGTAAGAATTGCAAATCCGCATCCTGAGGTTTAATATAAAAAGAATCAGCAATTGCATTGATCTCATCCCGTATCAACTCAAAGTCACAGTACAGAAGGGTTTCTTCCTTTATATGATTCTCCCTTATCCTTTCCACTTCTTCATAGCGGTCGGCCAAATCGCCTTCCCTTGCCAGAAGATACAACTGATTCAGCTTATCTTCCCAATCTATAAAGGCCTGAATATCCTCATGGGTAAATACCCAGCTCTGATTTTCATAAGTGAATTCAACCCTTAAGTTATTAAGGCGCTCTTCTGCTTTTTTCTGAAACAAAGCAGAGGCTTCCTCCATGGTCATTCCGCCCAGGTGTATATCATCCAGATATATACCCTCATAGAAAGTATCCCGTTCCACCGTTTCGGTCATATGTGCAAGCAGCTTTTCCACTGCCAACTTTTCACGGTAATCCTGGTACAAGAAACCTGCAGTTAATATCACAATAATTGCCAAAGCGCCAAGCAGGAGATATTTCCACTTCATCCCCATACACCGCCTTTCACACCATTGTCAGCCATTTTATATTATTTCCCATATTACAATATCATATAATGACGTTAATGGTGGTAAAAGGTTTTTACGAATACGTTACAATCTTATTACATTGTTACAGTCATACAGAGGATCAGAGGCCGGATACAACCTCCAAAGCTGTATCAGGCACATTGGTAATGATCCCGGAAACACCCATGGCGGCAAGCCCCCGTATATGTTCCGGATTATCTGCTGTCCAGGCATTTAAGATTATCCCATTGTCCCTGCAGCCCTGAGCTATTAAAGGAACCACTCCCAGATACATGGGATGAATGGCCTCTGCCCCTATGCGTTTGGCATAGACCCAGGGTTCCACCAGGCCGGCTGAATATAACAAACCGATCTTCAGGGAAGGTTCAAATTTCTTAACTGTCAGCAGGCAGTAATGATTGAAGGAAGATATTATGGTTCTGTCTATCATATTATGCCGGCGCAGCAATTCAACGGTTTTTTCCTCAATTCCCTCATACTGTACAGCCGCTTTTTTTATTTCTATATTCAGAATTCCGTCCCAATCCTCTAATAGTTCAAGGACTTCTTCCAGGGTGGGTATTTTTTCACCTTCATACTCACGGCTGAACCAGGAACCGAAATCCAGGCCTTTTAACTCTTTAAGGGTTTTCTCTCTAACCAGGCCAGAACCGTTGCTGACCCGGTCCACCTTATCATCATGGCAGACTATCGGTATTCCGTCCCTGGATAAATGAACATCCAGTTCAATGCCTCCGGCTTTCATGTCCAGAGCCTTGCAAAAGGCAGCCATGGTATTTTCAGGCGCATAGGCTGATGCACCCCGATGGGCATAGATAATTGGTTTTTTCATAGGGATACCTCCTTAAAAAATCCAATGCCTTTGTTTTGTCGTTACTTTTCTTCTTTTATCAGAGCAAGATTCATCACAAAGGGCTCAGAAAGCGAGACATCTTTAAAGTTGTCAATTTTTTTGCCCTCTGCAGTAAACTGAACTTTATTTATATAGCAGCTGTTTTCCGGATCGGTCAGAGTATTGACAACTGCATATATATCACGAATGATCCTGTTTTCACTTAATTCCAGTTCCTCATAATATTCATTCGGTATATCCACTACAGCCAGGCCGTCCTTTACTTCCACCTTTATTTCATCAGGTGAAATGTTTTCCGGAATAACCCTGACGCAGCCCTGATGGATAGGATCTGTTGCCAGTTCAGACATTATTCGCTTTGCCATATTCTTTTCATTTTTGGGCACCGCCCTGTATTCCGGCACAAGCAGCATACCCTGGCTGTCGCCAAAATAAACTCTGATGCGTTTCCCTACTTTATTCGGAAATAGATCCACGGTCAGATTCCGGTCCAGATTTATTTTTTCTATAGGGGCATTGATATAGGTTCCATGACCGTTGTCATAGTAAATATTGAGGTAATGAATATCGGGCAGAGAGGAAAGGCTGTACAGAAGTGAACTGAGCATGCTGATTTCCTGAGTAGTTCCTTTGGAGACTTTGCTGCTGAATTCTTTTGAGAAGTACAGTGCAATTCCATTTCTGTCATTTTCATCGGATACTATTTCTGTTTTATGCAGCATGCTTCCCTTTGGCAGGGTAGGATAATAACCTTGTCCTTCAGAAACAGGTCCTTTGATCAGCTCATTAATAATGGCTTCAGCGTAATTGCCGTTTCGAACCGTAATGGAGCGGACCTCTGGCAGCAGAAATTTTCCGGAATAATCCTGAAAATACAGTTCCCGGTTAATCCTGCTTATTTCCGGGTTTCCGAAAGTCTGGGCTTCCAGTGCCTGTATCTCTGTATGAGTCATGGGATATCTGGTCAGAAGCCCCAGCATTACTTCCCGGTTATCAATGAAGGCGGTTGCCTCCCATCCTTCCACCATCAGCTTCACATAATCGGCATTCACAAAGTCGAGTATGGTGTTTACCAAACATGCCCTGGCCAATGCCATATCTTCAGACTCATAGAATTTTTCAGACATATCAACGGTAACTATATCTTCGGATATCTCCACACTCTTGATTTCTGTATCCTTGGAAAGTGCAGAAACCAGTTGTTCTGCTTCCTTCGGGCCTTCAATAAGCTCATTCAGAACGTATTCCAAAGCCTCAGGTCCAATACGTGTGGTCAATATGGTCCTTGATTCGGGAGACAGCTGTTCAGTCGTCTTATCATAGAAATACAGGTTAATGCCGGTTTTGTTCAAAGATAACCGGGAAGGGTCGATTTCATCACCGCCGTCTTTATCCTCCGAAAGTGCGGCTTCAGGAATGTCATCTCCCAGAGAACTGCCTAGCCCGCTTATTTTCTTGTCTTCGTCCTTTTCTGGTTCTTTCAGTATATTAGATACGGAACATGCGACCAGTAAAAGCATTATAAAGATTGTACTTAGCAGCAATAGTAAGCGCCGCATTACTGTTTCCACCTTTCTTAGTGTCAGTCCGGCCTTTCTACCTGAATTGACTGAGGAATGCAGGTAGACGCAGCTTCCAGATTCCATCTATATAATCCAGAGTAAGTACCTCTGTTACCTCCTTAAGTGCATCTGTTGTATGATCAGTGTACTTAACTGTTACAAAAGCCTTGTTAATAAGGTATTCCTCTTCCAGCACAGGGTTGCCTTCAAAGGAAATCATTCCGCCTACGATGGTAGGAACCTGTGCCTTGAATTCATCCAGGGTAGGCAGATTTTCACCGTCCATGGTCTTGGATGACAGGAAGGGATACAGCATATCCCAGTTTGGTTCCGCTGTCAAGGCGTTAAAGAAAATTCTTGTAATTCTGGCCGGAGACTGGAGTACATTCTTGTTTCTGCGTATGGCTGTCATGGGTGAATCGGCATCTGCTGCAGGGTTGTCCAGCAAAAGCAATTCTGCGCCCATTTCCTTATAAGATAATTGGGTATTGTTGATCATGAGCTTAACCTGATTGACCCCGTCCAGGTAGGTAAGAGAATTAACTATGGAATATATTGCAAGCCTCTTCATCTCCGCCTGGACCTGAGGAATATCCTCCTCCGGTATATTCTCCTTGCCGGGAATGACAGAAAGATCAATGGGATGCAAGAAATCATCGGTTAAGTTGACAAAAACGGTGTCGCTCCGGCGGGTAACGTCTATAATTTCGGTACCCGGAGGCATAACCTGCACTCTGTAAAAACCTTGAGGGCCTTTTAACACTTCCTCAACAATTATTTGTTCAGTACTCTTTTTTTCCTGCGTGACTACCCGGGATTCAGGTACCAGAAAATCGGCAATCTCATGTTTAAAATAGAGGATAACCTCGGTTTCCCTGGCCTGCTCATAGGGATCTATGGGCAAGGGAGAAGACCGTGGTGTCGGCTCAGCGGCATCGTTTGTTTCGCTCTGCCCCTGACCGGGCAACTGAGCGCATCCCGTGATTAATGCAAGAATCACAATTATCAGTATATAAAAAATAGGCTTTCGAATGAAAATTCACCTGCCTTATAATGTTTATATTATAGCAAGTACACATTACAGTTTCATTAAGCGAAATTAACAATCCAATGAATCATTTTGATTCAGTTTCTTCCAGGTTTCCATAAGGCAGTTCTATGCGGAAAGTCGTACCTTTGTTTTCCTTGCTGCTAACCCGTATATAGCCGTTATGAAGCATCACTATACGGTTGGCTATGGAAAGGCCTAAACCAGTGCCGCCGGTAGAGCGGGACCGGGCTTTATCCACTCTGTAAAAACGATCGAAAATATGATTAATCTCATTTGCCGGAATGCCGTAGCCGGTGTCGCTTACCTTAACCACTCCATAATCCGGTGTATTATATACTTCTACGGTGACCCTGCCGCCTTCTGGTGTATATTTTATGCCATTGTCAATAATATTGGATATCACCTGCTGCAGCTTCAGTTTATCACCTACGACCACTACCTCTTCCTCGTTTAAAAGCTCAACCCTTATATTCTTCTGGTCAGCAAGCAGCTGAAGCCCTTTAATGGTTCGCTTTACCAGTTCGTTTAACGGCACCAGTTCCTTTCTGAACCGGTTGGCTGCGTCCTCCTTGTCTATTTGCACCAGAGTCAATAAATCAGTTATGATGGCATTCAAGCGGTCAATTTCAAAATTTATATCCGTCAGGAATTCCCTGTATATTTCAAGATCCGGCGTTTCCATGCTCAAAAGGGACTCTGCCAGCACCTTTATGGCCGATAAGGGAGTTTTTAATTCATGAGATGCATTGGATACAAATTCATTTCTTGCATTGTCCAGGTTCTCCAGCCTTTCACTCATTTCATTGAAGGCCTCTCCCAACTGCCTGAGCTCTACGCTGCCCATTACCTTCACCCTCTGATTCAGATGCCCCTTGCTCATCCTTGTAATGCTGGCTGTAAGCTCTTTTATGGGATGGGTTATAAAGCTGGACAGAATAAAGCTGATTAAAATAATGGACACGCTGATTATGGCTGAAAAAAACGCTATCGTGGCTCGAATATCATCCAGAACCGAAACTATACCATCCAAAGAGGCTGACATAAAAACCATTCCTATTATACCCTCAGTATAATGAGTAATGGGGGCATAGGCATACAAAACCCGTTTGTATTCTTCATGATTTCCGGTATAAATATAAACATCCTTTGCAGGTACAGACACTCCCTGCAGCACCTGGGCCACTTCCTCATAGTCCTCAAGCAGATTCCGCCTTAGCAGGCTGGTGCTCTGATAAGAGTCCTGTTCTACAATGCCGTTTTTATTTAATATGAGTATGCGGGTGGATTCTCCCTCTATCTGATCTATCTCATTTCCAAATTCTCTTATCTGATAGTAAATATCCGGGTCTTTTTCATAGTAACCGTTTGCTATTAGCTGGGCTAACTGAATGGAATATTTCTGATAGGATGTCTTCTTACTTTCAAGCAAGTGCTGTTCCAATATCTCCATAATGGATAGATTGATGATTAAAAAGCCAATTCCAATAACCATTAAGTAAGCAAAGGCGATTCTCCAACGGAGGCTGGAAAAAAATTGCTTATTTATCCGCAAAATAATATCCTACTCCCCATTTGGTAAAGATAAATTCAGGCTGACTGGGGTTTTTTTCTATTTTCTCCCGGAGCCGACGTATATGCACGTCTACGGTACGCAGATCGCCAAGATAGTCGTACTTCCACACGGTTTCCAACAGATTCTCTCGGCTGTATACCTTTCCGGGATTAGACGCAAACAGTTGGAGAAGATCAAATTCCTTTGCCGTCAGGTTAACCTCATTACCATCAATAAAAACACTTCGATTGGTAAGGTTGATTTCCATATTTCTAACACGTATGACGTCCTGTTGACTTTCGGCGCCGTCCAACCTTCTGAAAACAGCTTTGATTCTGGCCTTTAACTCCAGGATATTAAAAGGTTTGGTCATATAATCGTCGGCACCGTAATCGAGTCCAAGGATTTTATCCATATCTTCTCCTTTTGCAGTAAGCATGATTACAGGCACTTTGGACTGTTCCCGAATACGCTGCAAAACTTCCAAACCGCTCAGCTTAGGAAGCATTACATCCAGTATAACCAAATCATAGGGGGCTGCATAAAACATTTCCAACGCTTCTTCCCCGTCATATGCTGCGTCTATATCATAGCCTTCCTGTTTGAGACTAAAGGTGATACCCTTCACAATGGCCGGCTCGTCGTCTACCAATAATATTTTTTTCGCCATAATAACCTGTCCTTTCAAACACTGATATTATGTGATAATTCTATCACAGGAGGCCTCTAAAATCAATTTTATCCCCATTATGCATACTCCATACTTTTCCTAAAATTCAAACCGTTTTCAGGGCATTTATAGCCTTGATTCAGCCTTATCGAACGGTTATATGATCTTTCAGCTTTTCAAAGGTTTTTTCACCAATGCCCGAGACATTCATGATCTCTTCAATAGATTTGAAGCTGCCGTGCTTTTCACGATATTCTATAATGCTTTTTGCTTTGGCTGGGCCTATGCCGGTCAATGTTTCCAGCAAGCTCTGATCTGCCTCGTTAATATTCACCTTGCCTGACTCTTCATGGTTGGAAGCGCCCGTTTCCAAATGAGAAGGCAGCTCTTCTCCGATGCCGGGAATATAGTACATGGCTTCGTCCTTTACCTTTTGAGCCAGGTTTATTCTGCTTAAATCCGCATCTGGCAGGCAGCCTCCTGCCAGCTCAACAGCATCAGCCACCCGGTCTCCTTCTCTCAGGGTTATAACGCCCGGCCTTCTCACCCGGCCGGTAACATATACCATAACTTGAGCAGGCGCTTCCTCCTTCTCCGAATTTACCGGATTTGTGTCTTCAGCATTGGTGGCTTCCGATATCGCATCCGTAAGATCCGGATTATCGGGCAGCCCGGTCTGCCTTGACTTGTATTCCTGATATATGAACAAACCCGACAAAAACAGAATCAGCGCACCCATAATAAGGAAAAGCCTGAGCTGAATTCTGTCAAAATTGACCATAATTACCACCCGGAATAGTAATTCGACACTGTATTTGATGTTTCCTTCAAAGAAATATGTAAATAAAACAGCTATTATTTACTATTTTATCAAAAAGCTATATAATGAATGATGATAACTGATGAGGAGGCTCTGCTCATGGAAAATATTCATTTTTCTAAGATACCGTTCGGACAACTGGCCATTATCGCACTGGACAACTGCCGCGAACTTGGCGAAAAAATAAATAGACACCTGGTGGAAAGGAGAACCAAAGCACAGGATGGAAAACAGACCGACTACTACATGGATGAAATAAAGTCTTCCTATCTGGTGCCTGTCGACTGTGTACGCTTTTCCAACGGTGAAGGCAAGGCTGTACTGACCGAAACAGTAAGGGGAAAGGATATTTACATTATCTCCGATGTAGGCAACTACAGCTGTACTTATAAAATGTTCGGCATTACCACCCATGTGGGGCCTGATGAGCACTTTCAGGATATTAAAAGGACCATTTCAGCAATCGCCGGCAAGGGCAGAAGGATAACTGTTATCATGCCCCTGCTGTATGCCGGAAGACAGCATAAGAGAAGAAGCCGGGAATCACTGGACTGCGCCATTGCCCTTCAGGAACTGGAGCGGCTGGGAGTGGAGAATATCATCACCTTCGACGCTCATGATCCCAGGGTGCAGAACGCCGTTCCCCTGATTGACTTTCAAACCATCCATCCCACCTATGACATCATAAAAACCATTCATGAACATGAAAGCCATCTGCTTACTGATAGGGAGAATACCATGATTATAAGCCCCGATACCGGTGCCATGGACAGGGCTATTTATTATGCCAGCGTACTTGGAATAGATGTCGGGCTCTTTTATAAACGAAGAGACTATACAAGGCTTGTAAACGGCAAGAATCCAATTGTTCAGCATGAGTATATGGGAGCCGATGTTGAAGGCAAGAGCGTAATTATCGTAGATGATATGGCCGCTTCCGGAGAATCAATCATAGAGATTGCGAAAGAACTGAAAGCCCGGAAGGCAAAGAATATATATGCTGCCGTAACCTTCGGACTCTTTACGGAAGGCGTGGATGAATTCAACAAGTGTTATGAACAAGGTCTGATCCAAAGATTCTTCTCAACCAACCTGACCTATATCCCGGACAATGTCAAAAATGCCGAATGGTTTGTGGAAGTAGATATGTCTAGATTTATGGCTATTCTGATTGATCGTCTCAATCATGATGAATCAATAAGTTCACTGCTTACTGCAACGGAAAAGATCAAAGAACTGCTAAAGAGCTGCTAAAATTACAGCAAAAAGAGAAGTAAAAATCCTCTCATGCGAGAGGATTTTTTTATTATTCATAAACCGCTTATTTATAAAAGGCATGATTGCCTATGGTTGTTACATACTGTCTGTTTCTTACAATCCACGAAGCAGAAGTTTTGCCCGGATTAAAGAAGAAGAGAGCGCCGCCGACCGGCTTGCTTCCGAAATAGGCTTCTTCAGCTGCCTTCAGACAGGAGGCATTGGGATTATTATATATAGTACCGTCTGCCACCGGACTGAACTGAGGAATGGAACCGGTGTATTCAAAAATAACTCCATATATGGTATTCGGGAATCCGGGATTAGCCACCCGGTTCATTACTACACTGCCGACCGCTACCTGGCCCAGATAGGATTCACCCCGGGCTTCGGCATGAATGATTCTGGCCAGCCAAAAAATATTATCCCTGTCTCTTTGTGATAAAGCGCCGCGGCTTGATGTCGAACCGGTGTTGTTGCCATACAGGGCTGCCCTGGTTTGAGGTCCTACAATTCCGTCCACCAAAAGCCCGTTATCCCTCTGAAAGCGGATTACGGCATCCTGAGTAATGGTACCAAAGTATTCAGTGATTTTCCAAAAGTTGAAATAACCGCGATTTTTTAGTTCCTGCTGGAGCCGGGCAACCTCCGGTCCTCTGCTTCCCAGTTTCAACGTCCCGGCGGCAAATGCCTCACCTGCAGGAAGCAGTAATGCAAAGGCAATAATAAAAACCGTGATAAATTTTACTGTTCTTTTTTTTCTGTCTCTTTTTATCATCATTGATAACCCCCTGCGACATATACATTATATCAACATTATACAGGCTTATTATAGTTATGCCGGGAAGAGAGAGTCAAACCTGTCTACTGTCTCAAACCAGTTTCTTTTCAAGATTATGAAAGAAATGTTACATTTCTGTTAAAATTTCAAACTTTTTTATAGCCATACCAGTTTCAGCCAGCATTTAATATAGTTGTTGGATATCTGATTTTGATGTGCTATAATTTATTACAAGTATATTTCAGTTTCATTTTTTACAATTTAGAGCAGCTATTGGGAGAGAACAATGAATCATTTGCAAAGTACATATATTTATAAAACGATGAAAATGACATTTATACTAATTGCACTTATATTTCTGTTATCCGCACTTCCTGCCGCCCATGTCTATGCAACGCAGGATCAAACCATCGAAATAATCGTTGAAAAGCCCAATACCCAGGATGAATTTGAGCTGACTGCTGAAGGCGCAGTTCTAATGGAACAGCGGACCGGTAAAGTGCTGTTTGGAAAGCAGGCACATACCCGGCTGTATCCAGCCAGTACCACTAAAATCCTGACTGCGCTTCTGGCCGCGGAACATGGCGATCTGGATGAGATAGTAACCGTCGGAGAAGAAATCTGCATGCTGGCGTGGGACGGCTCTAAGGCGGGGTTGGAGGAAAATGAAAAGATCTCTCTAAGAGACCTGGTATACGGGCTGCTCATCAACTCCGGAAATGACGCTGCCAATACTATAGCAGTACATATTGCCAGAAAAGTATCCGGTAAAAACCTTACTACTGAAGAAGCGCTTAATTATTTCAATGATATGATGAACCAAAGGGCAAAAGAGGCTGGCGCCTACAACACCCATTTTGCCAATCCCCACGGTTATCATGATGAGTCACATTATACCACCCCGTATGATCTCGCCATGATCGGAAGAGAAGCCATGAAGAATGAGTTTTTCAGAGAAGCAATAGGTGTAAGGGCCATGGACAACAAGTATTGGTCCACCGGCGAGCCCCGCTTCTGGAGGAGCAAGAACAAATTAATAAATGAAAAATCATCCCAGTATTATGAATATGCCGTAGGAGGCAAAACCGGATATACCAGACAGGCCGGGCAGTGTTTAATATCCTTTGCCGCAAAAAACGGCATGGACCTTATAACCGTAGTAATGAAGTCTGCCCAGGACATGCAGTGGCCTGAGACCAGGATGCTTTTTGAATTTGGTTTTAATAACTTTGAGTATTATGCTCCCATAGAGATGGGAACTATGATAGAAAGAGTACCGGTAGACAATCACCTGCCGGATGAGCCAGGATTCGTATCCGCCGTCATTACGGAAAATTGGCAGGATATTTTGAGAAAAGATGATATAAAGCAAATTAAACAGGAAATAAGGTGGGAACCTTCACTGCTTTCCGAAAATGCCGAAGAAGAAACGCCCCGCCTGAAGGCACCAATCTATGAAGGCCAGAAAATCGGGGAATTATATCTTACACTGAAAGGAAAGGAACTGGCCCGCATTCCCCTGGCTGCTTCCCAAAGTATAAAAGGGAAGAAACAAAAAAAGGTTATGGAAAACATAACCCCTGATGAACCTGAGCCGAAAGAAGGTTCCTCTTCCTTCAGCTGGTTCCGTGCAATATTGGTACTGCTGTCAGCCTTTCTTATCCTCCGTACTACAGTTTTTTTCATTAATTACTCAAGAAGGCGAAAAAGGAAACGAAGGTATGAAAACCTGACAATATATCGCAGATTTTAATCTTAATCGGTAGAATTTGAACTGACTCGTTCGGCATCCGACCAAAGCCGTTCCAGGTTATAAAAAGCTCTTTCTTCATAATGAAAGATATGCACAATTATGTCATTATAGTCCAAAGCGACCCAGCGGCTGCCCCGGTCCATATGCCGGAGGGAAATTCCCTTTTCCGCCATTTTTTCCTGCAATTCCTCGGTTAAGGAACTCACTTGCAGTTCCGATCGGCCGGAGGCAATTACAAAATAGTCTGCCAGGGTGGTAAGGCGGCTGATGTCCAGCACCACTACATTTTCGGCTTTCTTTTCATCCAATATGTCGGCAATTTCCTGTGCCAGTTTTTGGGGGTTATTCAATACGAAATCCTCCTTTTTTATTCTTAATTTTATGTAACTAATATTTTTCTGCGAATCAAGTTGGATCCTGCATTTCAAGTATAAGGGAATTTCTTGCCTCTACAGTTAAAGGATGCAGCAATCTTCCTCTTTTCATTACATTATGAATGGAAAATTCCAGACTTGTCAATATTGCCCGGTTCAAATCGATAAAGGCCAGCTCTCTCAACTCTTCAACACCTGGAAAGCTGCGGCCTTCTTCTATATAGTCTGCCAGAAAGATAATTTTTTCAAGCAGGGTCATATCCTTCCTTCCGGTGGTGTGATATGCAATTGCCCCCTGAATTTCCTCATCTTCAATATGGAAGAGTTCTTTTGCCAGATATGCTCCCAAGGGGGCGTGAAGAAGGGACATATTCCTTAACGATATTTCATCGGGTTCATAGCCATGTCTTTTTGCCAGCTTAAGGCATTCATCCATGGAAAGGTCTTTGGCGCAGTCATGCACCAGGCCGGCAAGTTCTGCTTTTTTTACATCGGCGCCGTAATGTTCTGCCAATTTAACAGCCATGCGGCTGACCCCAATAGAATGCCTGAGTCTTTCCTCATTTATCCATTTGCCAAGTTCCTGTATTATGCTGTCTTTATCAGTTAACATCCTGCAGCTCCTTTATCCTTTGTATAGATTATGTTCTATTATATATTTATACACTTCTTCCGGAACCAAATACCGAATTGTCTGATTATTTTTCAGCCTTTTTCTAATTAATTTGGACGAAACTTCCAGATGCGGCCCTTCCAAAAAATGAATTACGGCATTAAAAGTCTCTTCAAGCCAATTTGCCTCCTTCAGCTGCTCATCCATGGCAACACCCGGTCTTTCATATACAATGAACCGGCACAGTTTTGCCACGGAATTAAATTCACGCCAGTTCTTCAGTTCCAATAGTGTATCTCCGCCAATTATGAAAAAGAGTTCATTACCTGGGTATTCCTCTCTAAGCTCCCTTAAAGTGTCTATGGTGTAGGTGGTCCCTTTTCGCTCCACCTCTCTTGGATCTACCTTAAAAAAAGGATTATGCTCAGCTGCCCGCCGAAGCATTTCTATCCGATCTTTTCCCGGTGCCAGCCGGATATTTTTCTTATGAGGAGGATCTCCGGCAGGAATAAAAAGAACATAATCAAGGGCATAGGCATCCCTGGCTGCCTCAGCTGCAAATACATGACCTATATGAACAGGATCGAAGGTTCCTCCCAGGATCCCGATTCTTCGTCCTACGCTCATGGTTTTCCTCCCTTAGATTACAATAGTAATTTAATATTAACATAATTGAACCATAATACAAAGATTTCCTTATTATGATTAAAAACTGATTAAAATGTCAATCATTGCCATAGGAGGTGTATGCCTTGAAAAAATGGAAAGATACCATCAGGCGCTACAGGTACTACAGCGGTAATTCCTTTCTTGCACTGATAATCAACATGGTTTTTCTGGAGCTTTTCCTTTTCGTCATCGGATACCTGTGGTTTGTTCAAAGGACCAAGATACCTGTTTTGGCCCTCTTCCTTACCCTGACAATTCTCAGCCTGGTGACCGCTGCACTTGTGCTGCGGCACTATCAATCCTATCAGAAGAAAAAAGCGGAAGCTAGACGAAGAGCCGGACGTGAATTCCTTGCTTCGGAACTTAGAAAGCTGAATTCCGATGAATTTAAGCTTCAAATCATGAACCTGCTGATGCAGCTGAGCAGCATAGCGGATGTAAAAACCAGCAGCGAATTCCTTGAGGCTTTTATAAAAGGCAAAAGAACCGCCATTGGCTGCTGCCGTCTTGAACCTGAAGAAGAAGTCTCCGCAAAGCAGATCAGAGATTTTATCAACCTTGCCAGGATGGAAGGGTATTCCCAGGCTGTATTTATCACTTCGGGCAAGTATTCGGACAAGTGCAGGGAACTGGAGCAAAAAAGCAATACCAGCGAAAGCTTTCAACTGCAGCTGATGGACATGGAAGAAGTGCTGGACCGAATGGAAGAGGCAGGCATATTCCCGGATGAAAAAACAATTGATGCCCTTATTGACAAACAGATTATCAGCTGGAAAAGTAAATTTTCGCTTTTGAAAAAAACAGCCCTTGTGCCGAAGCGGATCAGAACCTATACAGTCTATTCCATACTCTTCTTTATCCTGTCCAGGATATTCCGTTATATGAGCACCTATTACCTTTTTGCTTCCGCTGCCTTTTTAATTCTTGCCCTCATTACAGGATTTAACAAATACAGGCATGTTGAAAAAGCCGGAAGTCAAAAGCAGCTGTTATAAAGCTTCCTGCTTATTCCATAAAGTCGAATTCCATATCGCCTATCCGGACAGTATCTCCGTCTTTCACGCCTTTTTTCCTTAAAGCATCTATAATGCCCATCCTTCGAAGGGCCCGCTGGAAATAATGCATGGACTCATAATCGTCCAGATTAACGCTGCCCATAAGCCTGTCCACAGCGTCCCCGGAAAGGATGTACACACCGTCCTCTTCCCTGATCTCCAGAGGTTTTGCCTCCTCCAGCTCATGCAAATCAACTTCCGCATCCTCAAAGGATTCCGGTTCAGGCAGTTCCTTCAGAAGCACCATAACCTTATCAAGCAAGGGATCAAAGCCCTGGTTCCGGGCCGCCGAAACTGAATATACCGGATACCCCAAGGGCTCCAGTTCTGCCCTTAACCGCTTGAGATTCTCCTCCGCACCCGGAAGATCTGATTTGTTGGCGGCGATTATCTGCGGCCGCTCAGCCAGTTTTTCACTGTACTGCTTTAACTCCCGGTTTATGATGTGGAAATCCTCAACCGGATCCCTACCCTCTATGCCGGAAACATCAATAACATGAATCAGCATCCTTGTCCGTTCAATATGCCTTAAAAATTCATATCCCAGGCCGACACCCTGGTGGGCTCCTTCAATTATGCCCGGAATATCGGCCATGACAAAAGATTGTCCCCTTCGCACTTCCACCACTCCAAGGTTGGGCTTTAAAGTTGTAAAATGATAATCCGCAATCTTGGGGCGGGCTGAGGACAGTATGGACAGGATAGTGGATTTTCCTACATTGGGAAAGCCCACAAGACCTACATCGGCTATGGATTTAAGTTCCAGAATGACAGTGCGCTCCTGTCCCTTCATTCCCTGCTGGGCGAAACGGGGAGCCTGCCTGGTTGATGTCGTAAAACGGGCATTCCCAAGGCCGCCCTTGCCGCCCCGTGCAAGGACTTTCCTCTGCCCCGGGGTTTTCATGTCAGCCAGAACCAAACCTGTAATCTCATCTATAACCAGAGTGCCGGGCGGAACCAGAATAATCTCCGGTTCCCCGCTTTTGCCGGCCATATTTTTTCCCTTTCCATGTTCTCCGTTCCGGGCCCTGAATTTTCTCTTATAACGAAAATCCATCAGGGTATGGAGACCTGGATTCACTTCAAATATTATATCTCCTCCGCGGCCGCCGTCACCGCCGTCGGGACCGCCGTTCGGGATGTACTTTTCTCTGCGGAAAGAAACAGCACCATTTCCGCCGTCTCCGGCTTTAATGGTAATTTTGACCTTATCTATAAACATTTTCATCACCTGTTTTAGAATTATACCATACTCAAATTTTATGGTACAGTTACTCTTCTTATTATCATAAACGACAGAAATCTGATTTAATCCGAATATTTCTTATTCTTCATAAAACAAGATACAGTTATGTAAAAAATTGGCCGTAAAGGGCGCATATGTATTATAATAGCATTAATACTACCGGAATAATATCGGAGGGAGATGGAAAGATGAAAGTTTTGTCTATTGGAAACAGTTTCTCCAGCGATGCCCACAGGTATCTGCATAAAGTTGCAAAAGCCGACAACTATGATATGAAATGTGTAAATCTGTATATCGGCGGTTGTTCCCTTTTCCGGCATTTTATTAACATGAACAATGATACAAGGGCTTATCTGCTGGAATTCAACGGGGAAGGGACCGGCTTCTATGTTGCCATTAAGGAAACCCTGCAAAGCGACGAGTGGGACTATATTACCCTGCAGCAGGTAAGCCGCCTCAGCGTTTCGTACGATACATACTGCCCCTATATACAGGAACTGACCAAATATATCCGGTATCATTCACCTAAAACAAAAATATTGCTGCATCAGACTTGGGCTTATGAAAAGGACAGTGAAAAGCTGAAGGATTTAGGATATGCAAGCCCGGATGATATGTTTGCGGACCTGAAGAAAGCATATGAAGAAGCTGCCAGGGATATAAAGGCAGATGGAATCATCCCGGCGGGACAGTGCATGCAAAACCTTTCGGCCAACGGTATGGAGACAATCCACCGTGACAGCTACCATGCCGGCCTTGGGGCTGCCAGATACGCTATTGCCCTTACCTGGTACGGATATATGACAGGCAATCCTGTTGAAGATAATGCTTTCCGTGAATTTGATGTGCCTGTTTCTGAATACGAAGCAGAGATTGCCCGTAATTCTGCCGCTGAAGCCCTGAAAGAATAAATGCTCCGCAAATACTTCAGCAGACCGCAAAAAACCACTGCTTTATCGGCAGTGGTTAATATTTTGCTTAATCAGTTCTCGTATTTACCATGTTTAAGACTGTGCTGCTGCAACTTCCTCTACTTCTGTATAAGGATATACGCTTACACGTTTCTTAGTCTTGCTTACACGCTCAAATCTTACAACGCCGTCTATTTTTGCAAATAGTGTATCATCCTTGCCTCTTCCGACATTAAGTCCCGGATGTATTTTGGTGCCTCTTTGACGAACCAAAATATTGCCTGCCAGTACAAACTGACCGTCAGCTCTTTTCAGACCAAGTCTTTTGGACTCACTGTCACGTCCGTTACGGGAACTTCCTACTCCCTTTTTGGAAGCAAAAAGCTGCAAATCCATTCTGAACATTCAGTCCACCTTCCTTTCTCTTATGGAGATCCGACTCGGGTACCCCAGTTTGATGCTCTGAAGCCCCGCCATCATAGTCTTAAGGATTATATCTGCACTTTTCCTCTGTTCTTCCTCTAAATTCTCAGGCAAACGGCATTCTGCCAGACCTTTTCTCTGAACCGGTTTTATGCGGATGCCCGCTACATCGGTCAGGCCGATTACTGCAGTCTGCACCACAGCCGACACTGCTGCACAAACTATGTCTTTTCCCGGCTCATCGTAACCGGCATGGCCGCTTACCTTAAACTCCCGAATCAGACCTTCCGGATCTGTTCGGAAAGATACTTCTATCATCACATCCACCGGCTTTAACCGTTGATTTTTGTAATCTGAACCTGGGTATAGGGCTGTCTGTGACCTTGTTTTCTGCGATAATTCTTTTTACTCTTAAACTTAAAAACAATGACCTTTTTGCCTTTACCCTGTTTCAGCACATTTGCTTCCACTTTGGCCCCTTCCAGGACGTGAGAACCGACTTTCAAACCATTATCATCGCTTATGGCAAGCACTTCATCGAATGTAACAAGAGAACCTACATCCGCATTCAGTTTTTCCACACGGATAATGTCGCCTTCCTGAACCTTGTACTGTTTTCCGCCTGTCTTTATAACTGCATACATAAGTGGTGCACCTCCTCTAACCAGTCTCGCCGAATACTGGCACCTCAGAATAATGAGGTTTTAAAAACCATATTCGAGCGGCTACACAGCAATGATTCTACCACAGTTTATCTTTCGGTGTCAAATAATTTTAAAAACCTGGTGGTATATACAGAGTCCTCATTATCCTTAATAATATTCAGAGCATCTTCATAACCCGGTAAAGGCTGAATATTGGCATCTTCAATATGCATTAAATCATTGATGCGAAGGATAATCCTTAAGTCCAGTTCCTCTTCCAAAATCTCCAGGCTCCTGCCATCCTCTTCCAGCCACAGCCTGGCTATATCAGAATGCACCTCCACCAGGGCAGCAAATATATTGTTATCCCGGGCAATGCGCTCCAGCTCTTTTTCTATTCGGGCTAATACCATATTGCCGGAATATACTTTACCTGTGCCGCTGCAGTAAGGACAGGGCTTTAAAAGAGTATGAGACAGCCGATTTCTCACTTTTTTACGGGTCATTTCCACAAGCCCGAGTTCCGTAAAGCCCAGAACATTGGTTCTGGTCCTGTCATTTTTTAATGCATTTTTCAATGTTTCCAGCACCTGCCGGCGATGTTCCTCTTCCTCCATGTCTATAAAATCGATAACTATTATGCCGCCTATATCCCTCAACCTTATCTGCCTTGCAATTTCCTCTGCCGCCTCGAGGTTGGTATTTAAAACCGTCTGCCCCAGATTTTTGTCTCCCACATATCTGCCCGTATTAACATCAATAACAGTAAGGGCTTCCGTAGGCTCTATAATTAAATATCCGCCGTTTTTCAGCCATACTTTTTTTTGAATGGCCTTTTCTATCTTATTTTCCAAACCATAAAGTTCAAAAAGATTCCGGTCAGGCCCCACATATTCCACCCGGTTTTTCATGGCAGGAGAAATGAAGCCAGCCCATTCAAGTATCTTTTCATACTCCTCCCGGTTATTAATGACCAGCCTGGTCACTTCCGGTGTAAACAGATCCCTCAGAGTCCTGTAAATTATGCTTTCATCCTTATGAAGCAGCCTTGGCACCTTGCCCTTTTGCTCCCTTTCCTGGATTTTAGACCAAATGCGCAGCAGAAAATCCACATCAGGCAGAAAATCAGATGTGTCTTTCTCCGCCGCTGCCGTCCGCATTATAATGCCCATGGACTCAGGCTTTATCTGTTCCGCTATTTCCTTCAGCCGCTGCCTTTCCGCTTCCTTGCCGATTCTTCTGGAAACGCCTACATAGTTTACTGTAGGCATGAGAACAGTATACCGCCCGGGAAGGGTAATATTTGTGGTCACCA